>Ga0187822_10000001_pt1 | contig 44996 bp, 35 predicted proteins | sample NC_wetland_sal_i_18_FD_132967 | JGI IMG/M metagenome (GOLD analysis project Ga0187822, IMG submission 132967) | Wetland sediment microbial communities from Neuse River Estuary, North Carolina, USA - SourceSoil_2 | ecosystem: Environmental > Aquatic > Freshwater > Wetlands > Sediment | place...
GGCATAGCGGTGCGCCGGATCTTTCTCCAGGGCCTTGCGCACAATGCGCTCCAGCTCAACCGGGGCTGACTGGTCGAATTGCAGAGGCCATTCCGGCACGCTGTGAATCAGGGAGTCGAAAAACGCCGCCGTTGTCTGTCCCTGGAAAGGCAGCACTCCCGTCGCCATTTCGTAGAGCACCACCCCGAACGAGAACAGATCGGTGCGCGAGTCCAGAGGATGGCCCAGCGCCTGCTCCGGCGACATATACGGAAGCGTCCCCAGCGCGGAACCCGGACGGTTGAGTTCCTCCGGAGATTGCGTGTTGCCCCCGAAGGTGTTGCCGCTGAGGCTGGCTTCGTCACTCACCGCCAGCTTCGCCAGGCCGAAATCCAGGATCTTGGCGTGGCCGCGCTTGGTGACAAAAATATTGGCTGGCTTGATATCGCGGTGAATAATTCCATGGGTGTGGGCGGCGTCGAGTCCATCGGCAATCTCGATCGCCAGGTCCAGCAACTGGGGCAGGGGCAGACGGCCCTCGGCAATGCGCTGCCGGAGCGTCGTCCCGTCCAGAAACTCCATCGCGATGAAGCGCCGGCGCTGCGCCTCACCCACTTCGTAGATCACGCAAATGTTGGGATGATTGAGGGCGGAAGCGGCCCGCGCTTCCCAGCGAAACCGTTCCAGCACCGCCGGATTTTGAGCGATCAACTCAGGCAGAAACTTGAGCGCGACCATCCGCCGCAGCTCGGTGTCTTCAGCCTTGTAGACCACACCCATCCCGCCGCCGCCCAGCTCTTCAATGATCCGGTAATGCGAGAAGGTATGGCCGATCATCCGGGCCTGAATCTTATGTAGAAGAGCAGGGGCAAGTCAACGAAAGGAGGAAAGTGGGTAGCTGCTGAATCTGAAATGCAATCCCGAAAGGTCGTCATCCTGAGCGACTTCAGTCCCGAAGGATCTGGCGCGCAGCGGCACCAAAAGCGGCGGCGATGTGTCCGCTTCACGCCAGATCCTTCACGGCCTGAAGGCCGTTCAGGATGACGCCTTGGAAAAGAGAGGAAATTTCACACTGAGCCCCTGCCAACTGACCGCCGGACTTTCAGTCCGCTCGTACCGCCTTCACGGGACTGGGATGCGGTAGAGCCGCCTGGAAACGGCCGAGCGTAGCTGTCCGCGAGTGGCCTGAGGTGAATGGCCACCAACTCTTGCCCTGAAGACAGCGTAAAAAAGGGGCCCCCGAAAAGGGGCCCCAGTCAGGCAGGCCAGCCGGCTCGTCTTCCAGGATCAGAAGATGAACTTGGCGACCAGAGCGATGCTGCGCGAGTTGCTGGCAAACACCGAGCGGGGATTGTTGAAGTGCGGATCGCCCGGCGTCAGGTAGCTCTGGTAGCTGGAGCCGAAGGTATTGAACGCGGTGACGTCATTCACTCCCAACCCCTGTCCGGGATTGCTTCCCGGAATCAGTTGGGTGTGGTTAATCACGTTGTTGAATTCAGCGCCGAACCGGAACTTCATCCGTTCCGTGATCGAAAAATCCTTGAACACGCTGAGGTCGAGGTTGTTGGTCGGCCGGGTCGCCAGAGTATTGCGACCGGTATTGGCCAGTGCGCCCGGCGCCGCCAGGATATAGCGGGCCCCGGGATTGGTTGCCAGATACCCGACCACAAAGGGACTGGGATCAAAATTCGGATCCGGATCGCCATTGCACAGGTGCCCGGCGGGCAAGCTGCTGTTGCACAGGTTGCTGACACCGGACCCGGTGCCCGCAATTCCGCCCGGGTTAAGAATCGCGCGGTCTCCTGCCGAGTCTCCGTTCAGATTTGAGTCGGTGGTCGACTGCACCGTCGCATACTGAGGAGATTCGTAGGTGTACACCGGACTGAACGACCAGTTCCCCACCACGTTCTTCATGAGCCAGCTGGAGCCCTGGAAGGGCCGGAAGTCATAAACCGCCGCCAGGGTGAAGCGGTGGGTACGGGAAAGGGCCGAGACCGACCGCTCCGGCGCCCAGTTCTGGAAATCCTGCGGGCGGCGGGGCGTCAGGTCGGTGGAGTGAAAGTCCGCGGTGCTGTTGTCAATGGTCCGGCTCCAGGTGTAAGCCGCCTGAAACATCAATCCATTGCTGAAGCGACGCGTCAGGCTGCTCTGCAGACCGTTGTACGAGGAATCGCCGATGGGCAGGTCCGCCACGATGTTGCTCTGGAAGCCTGCATTCTCGAAGGCCGGCACGAAGTTGTCGCCCGAGCTCAGAGCGAACAGGTTATTGGGAAGAGCGTCCAGAGTGGCCTGCGAGGGCGCCTGCGTATACGTCGGGAGGAAGTGCGTCTTGTCCACCAGCGCCCGGATGTTGATTCTGTCCTGCACATCCAGGTGTACCCCGCGAGTGCCGACATATCGCACCTCGGCGACGAAGTCCTTGCCAAACGAATGCTGCACGCCGAGGTTCCAGTTGATGGAGTATGGCCATTTCTGGTTTGGCGGTATCCAGTTGGAAGTGTTGGCGCGGGCGGTGACTTCATCGAGCACGCTGATTCCGCTTCCGCCGCCCGGCAGCGCGCCGCCGGCAAAAAAGTTCGGCGTCAGATTGACCACGCTGGGCACGTCAATGGTCGAGCCCACCTGGGGAGGAACAGCCAGGCTGCCGATGTTGTCATACAGCACATCGTAAGCCATGCCGAACCCGGCGCGGATCGAGGTGGTGCCGCTATTTCCCGGAGAGTACGCAATCCCCAGCCGCGGCGCCCAGCTGTTCTTGGGAGCCTTAGGGGCGCTGAACAGCAGAGGCTGATTAATGGCGAAGACGTTAATGTTGGGCGTGTTCGAAAGAGCGTTCAGAGCCTGCCGGCCTTCACTCTGCGGGACCGTGGTGTATTCGTAACGGACGCCAAGGTTCAGGGTGAGGTGCGGCCGTACCCTCCAGCTGTCATTCGCGTACCAGTAAACGGCCGATTGGTTGCCGTAGTAGGTCACCGCGCCGCTGCTGCGTTCGCCGAAATTATCCGGGGAGAAATCCTCCAGGAAAAGCTGGGTGGTGTTGTAGGTGTAATCGCCGCGTTTGCGCTGGGTGAACTGTTGCGGCGCAATATAGACGCGGCCTTCGATCCCGAACTTCAGGCTGTGATTGCCCCGGTTCCAGCTGATGTTGTCCACTGCCTGATACAGGTTCTGAATGGTGAATTGCGGCGAGTTGGGGTCAGGGCCCACGTTGAGACCGGATCCCAGATCGTTAAACGTGATGTTGGGGAAGGCATCCAGTCCGGGGAAGCTGAATCCGCCGTCCGGAACCGTGTTGGTATAGCGATTGAAGCCAACCCGGAATTCATTGACCACGCTGGGACTGAAAGTGTGGTATTCGCTGAGGTTGATGAGGTTCCAGCGGAAGGGCTGGTTGGTATAAAACGCTGACAACGAGGCTTGCGTATCGATCTCGTCCAGCTTGTTGTACACGTAACGGGCGCGCAACTGGTCGCGGTTTGAGATGTTGTAATCGACGCTCTGGACGAAGTTCTCGAAATTTTCGAACGCGGGAGCGCTGATGGAAGCCGTTCCCAGTTCGACCGAACCCGCCGGGCAGGTGCCATTCGCCGGCGCCCCGCTGTATGGCAAACATCCGCTCGGAGCCGCGCCCACCGGAACAAATTGTTTGAACACGCCAAAGTTGGTGGCGCTGAGATTCGGGTCGGCAGAGATGGCGGTCAGCCCGGTTGCCGTCGGCGCTTGTACCGCGCCTCCGCTGGTTCCGGTAAGCCCGATCGGCTGGCGCTCGAAATTGGTGAAAAAGAAAAGCTTGTTCTTGATGATCGGCCCGCCGAAAGTGGCGCCGTACCGGTTGCTGTCGAAACGGGGATTCGACGTGAGCCCCTGCAAGGCATAAAAATTGTCCACCGCGTTCAGGTTGCGGTTCCGGAAATACTCGTACAACGAACCGTGAAAGGAGTTCGTTCCGCTCTTGATCACGGTATTGAACTGACCGCCCGAGGAGTGGCCGAACTCGGCGCTGAACTGATTCTGCAGAAGAGTAAAGCTCTCCACCGCATCGTTCGGCACCACGATGAGATATCCGGTCACGCCTTTGTTATTGTTGTCCACTCCTTCCACCGTGAAATTGTTGTTGTAAGGTCGCTGACCGCCGACCGACGGCCCTGAACCGGCGCCCATGGCGCTCGATTGCGCAACTCCCGGGCTCAGGAGCGAAAGGTTCAGGACACCGGCGCCGGTTCCGCCCGCGGCGGCGATTCCCAGGTCCTGGGAAAGGCGATCGTTGTAGGTGGATTGCAGCTGTGCCGTGGTGGTGTCGATGACCGCGGCCACGCCTGAGACTTCGATGGTCTCGCTGGTTGCTCCCGGCGTCAAGGTTGCGTTCAACGTGCCCGTCTTGTTCAGCACCACTTCAACCTGCTGCACGATCGGACGAAATCCCCCGGCCGTGACCGTGATTCGATAACTGCCCACCGGCAGATTTTCCAGATGATATCCGCCCGTCCCGTTGGTCGCGGTGTTGGTCACGACTCCGGTTGCCAGGTTGGTTGCGTTGACGGTTGCGCCGGCCACGGCCGCACCCGAGGAATCCACCACGGTTCCGACCAGGTCGCCGCTGATGGCCTGGCCGTAGGCGCTGCCCGAACTCACGGCAATCAATCCCAGCAAAGCAAGCCCGAAGGTTGCCGCTCTTAACATCGAAACACATCGCTTCATAACATTCTCTCCCAAGCAAAAAGTGTTACATCCAGTCACAACGAAACATTGAATGAGAACTGTTGCGGTCTGGCTGTCAGCGCCAGTTACATCTCATTTCCAACGAACAGTCAGCATGTATGGGAGCAACTGACATTCCAGAACATCGCTTGAGGAGAAGTTGTGTTCGCTTGCAGTTATGATTTCGCGGGCGAAACTAATATTGAAAACTGGACGAGTATTGTTTTGTTGCTATGAGATCACGTACGAAACCCGCATAAACACTGCATCATCCGATGGTTGTTATGTGCGGACAGCGTGGGCTGCAGGGCGCGTGCAAAAAGGGGTTGCGACCGCGCGCCGAAAGGCCGCGTGAAATTGGCAGCTCTGAGATGGGATTGTGCGCGTGAGGGATCAACCGGAGGGACGAGGGACTGCGAATTTCAAATCATGCTCATCGTGACCGTCACCCACTTGCCGGTCGGAATCGTGGTCACCAACTTGATGACGTAAGGAGCTTCCCGGGTGATCCAGAAGATGCTGTGACTCTTGTTGGCATAATTTCCCTCGGTATCAACCGGCCAAGCCGTCACTTGCCTGCCGGGACCGGCATCCACCAGCTCCGGTTTTCCCACCGCAACCGTGATCCAGTCCAATTCGTCGCGGTCCTCCGAGAGCGTGGGGAAGGTCGCCTTCAGTCCTTCTTTCAGGGGGAGCGCGGCCAGCAGGACTCCGTACATCCCGCCGTTGTAATCGAACACTGGTTCCTTCATCTCCAGCTGTCCTGCCTCGGTCTTGGCGTCGTCGCTCGAAGCTCCCCTCCGGTATTTCACCCGGGCACCGTCGAAATCACGATGCGCCCATTCGCCGGTGTCGCTCCGCTTGAAGTCCATGGAGACGGGAGCCATGGTTTTCGGCTCGAATACGTTCACGCAGGTGGTCACAATGTTGTACTTGGCGTAGTCGGCCATCTGGGTCCGCTTGAGCAAATGGCGTCCGTTGATTTCGACGGCGGAGAGTTCATCGGTCCAGGTGCCAACCAGGAACGGCTCTTTGCCCGGGAACTGGTAAACCACTTTCCACGCATTCTTGTAAGGCTTGAGAAAGGACCCGTCGACACTCGGGTCCCCTACTTTCATGGCGACCGGTGGGGGTGGTGTAGATTGGGCCGGGGCGAATGCGGGAAATAGAAGAAGGGTAAACGCTACCCCGCGGAAAAACCGACTGAGGATCTTCATCATGGGCTCGCCGTTGCCTCGACCCCAACCTTTAGACTCAGGTGAGATAAAAGCGTTAGCGGGTCCCGGCAGCGCTCGCCGAACCTGCAGGCTCGGTCGAATAAGGAATGGCGGAGAGTGAGGGATTCGAACCCCCGATACCCTTCCGGGTATGCCGGTTTTCAAGACCGGTGCCATCAACCACTCGGCCAACTCTCCAAACTGCCATAAACAAACAAATTGATTACTAACCTACACTTTCGTACCATCTCACAGAATCGCACTTTGTAGTTAAGTACTAGCCGGCCAGCTTCGATTTCCGCCACTGCGCAACTTCTTTCCGCAGAACGTCCAGTCCGCGCAGAGCGTCCGCGATGGCTTGGTTTTCTTCGGGCGTCCCGCCGTGGTTCAAAGAGAACTTTTGCAACCTTGTTCTTATCTCATCGTCCGCCGCTTGAATTTTTTCCTCAATATTCAGCCAGTCCGTTTCGAGCAGGGCAGTCGTGTACAGTTCTTGCCAATCATATTTCTTCTTGATGTCCATGGGTACCCCCCGTCCCAAGGAAGCTTTCGTAAAATTATTGCGAAACCCCAATTTGGCAGTCAATGGTGGAAGAAGACCGTACGTTAGCGTACATACCGGTTTTTTTGGAAGACAAAATCAATCAACCCTCACTTACCCGATTGGGTGCGGCAGGCAATGCGGCTCTCAGCCGTGATCCGGTTAAAGCGGACGCGAAATCCCCTCAAGTTGCGGCAGGCGCGGCGCCGCGCATATAGTGTGCGCGAGGTTGCCCTTATGCTTCCACTGCGCCGTCTGCTGGTTCTGTTTTTTCTTGCCTCCACAACTTTGCCGCTGGGCCTCGCCGCGGACGCTCCCAAGCTCGTTCAGAAGGATGGCCGCTGGGCGCTGCTGGTCGATGGCAGTCCGTATCTGATTCTGGGCGGACAGGTCCATAACTCCAGCGCCTGGCCCTCGCAGCTGCCTCAAGTGTGGAAGTCGCTGGCTGACTTGCACGCCAACACCGTGGAAGCGCCGGTGTATTGGGAACAGATGGAAGCCCAACCCGGCCAGTTCAACTTTACCAACGTCGATCAACTGGTGAAGGGCGCGCGCGAACACAACCTGCACCTGGTGCTGCTCTGGTTCGGCACCTGGAAAAACGGCAACATGCACTACGTGCCGGAGTGGGTCAAGACCGACACCAAACGATTTCCGCGCGTGATCAACGCCAGTGGCGAACCCATCGACGTGCTCTCCGCAACCTCGCGCGCCAATCTGGAAGCGGACAAAGCGGCGTTTGTGGCCCTGATGCGTCATCTCAAGGCGCTCGATGGCGACGAACACACCGTGCTGCTGGTACAGGTCGAAAACGAATCCGGCATCATCGGCAGCGTGCGCGATTTTTCGCCGGAAGCGAACGCCGCATTTGCCGGGCGCGTTCCCGCCGACCTGCTGGCTATTGTCCACAAGGAACCCGGCACCTGGAGCCAGGTTTTCGGTGCCGAAGCCGATGAGATGTTCCAGGCCTACCATCAGGCGCGCTACGTGAATGAGATCGCCGCAGCCGGCAAGACCGAGTTCGCGATTCCGGTTTATATCAACGTCTGGATCAGCTATCCGCCCCCCGAGCTGCCCGAGCGCAGCATGGCAATTCCCGGCATTCAGTATCCCAGCGGCGGAGCCGTGCAGAAACTGGTAGGCCTGTGGCGCGCCCTGGCTCCGGCCGTCGACATGATCGGCCCCGACATCTACGCCCCTGACTCCGGCTTCTATCTGGACACCATTCACGCCTACCGCCGGCCGGACAATCCGCTGTGGATCCCGGAGACCGGAAGAAACGACAACTTTGGCAAGTTTCTCTTCTACGCGCTGGGCAATGGGGGAATCGGCTTCTCCCCGTTCGGCGTGGACCAGACCGGCTGGAACCTTCTGGGAGATGAACCCAGTAAAGCGCACGCCCGCAACTTTGCGCTGCTCGGACCGATGAGCCGCGAAATCGCCCGGCTGAATTTTGAAGGCAAGCTGAAAACCTCCGTGGAGGAGCCGGGAGAAGCGTCCCAGGAGCTGGACTTCGGCGCCTGGCAGGCAACCGTCTCGTACGGATTTCCTCAACCCGATGGACGCCGGCCGCCCGGCACGCCAGACGCTCACGGCGCTGCCCTGGTCGCGCAACTCGGCCCTGATGAATTCCTGGTAACCGGGATTGATGCCCGTGTGAGTTTTCACGCGCCCGGACGGCTGCCCGGATTGCGCATGCAGATTCTCTCCGCCGAGGAGGGCTCGTATGAAAACGGAGTCTGGAAAGCCGCGCGCCTGTGGAACGGCGATGAGACCGACCGGGGCCTGAACTTCCACCAGGATGAACCGGCGGTGGTGCGAATCCGGCTGGGCAAGTTCTAGAGGCGCAGTCTCGTAACGGCGCCCCATCCCGTAATGTTGTAGCGCTACCTTCTGGCCCATGGGAATACGCTCCGCCTCCGGGTAATGGTGCAGTCTGCGCAAGAACAACCCGCGCCTTGTCATTCCGAAGCCAGGTTTATCGGCGAGGAATCTGCTTGCTGCCAGCAGAAAAACAGCAGATTCCTCGCGCGACAATGGCGCGCTTCGGAATGACAATCCTTTATGTTGTTTCTTCAAACTGCATCACTACCCTCCTGCCTGGCAGGTTTGAGCAACCGCGGGCACCTGATGTATAAGACAAGGCCTATGCAACGACTCCACTTTTCGCTCGTTTTGGTCGTGCTCATTGGCGGCATCGCAAGCGGCGCCCGCGCCCAGGCATCGGCCAAGCCGGGCGGTGAAGGTTCCGGCCTGGCGGCGCGCACTGCCGGACTGGAACGGCACGACGGATTCTTTCCCTACTACTGGGACGAGAAGAAGGGCGACATTTTGTTCGAGCTCTCGCCGGCGGCGCTCAAGGGCGAGTTCCTCTACTTCACCGGACTGGGCAGCGGCATCGGTTCCATCGAAGCGTTCGCTGACCGTAGTTCCTTCGGAGCTGGTTCCGTCTGCCGTTTTCGCCGCGTGGGTATGCGCGTCCTGGTGATCGAGGAGAACAGCAGCTTTCTCGCTCCCAACGGCACGCCCGAGTTGCAGCACTCCGTGGAATATAGTTTCCCGACTTCCGTGCTGGCCTCGCTGCCGGTCGAAGCGGAGCGCGATGGCACCGTGCTGGTGGATGCCGACGCCCTGCTCGTCCGGGATGCCTTTGACCTGCTCTCCCAACTGCGCCGGCCGTCGCGCGCCGTGGGTGGCGTGGTGGTGCGGGAACAATCGTCCAAGGCAGCCGACTGGCGCCTCGACAAAGACCGCAGCGTGATTGACCTGGAACACACTGGAAGTTTTCCCCTCAACACGGAAGTCGAAGCGCTGCTGACCTTCGCTTCGGATTCCGAGAGCGATCTGAACCAGCCCGACCCGCATACCTTGAGCATCCGCGAGCACCATTCGTTCGTGGCCCTGCCCGCGCCCGGGTACCAGCCCCTGGAGCAGGATCCACGGGTCGGATTCAGCAGTACAAGCTTCCAGGATTTTTCCCAGCCCTACGATCAGCCGGTCACGCGTTACCTGGTGAACCGCTGGCGCCTGCAGAAGAAAGATCCCAACGCCGCGATCAGCGAGCCGGTGAAGCCAATCGTGTTTTACCTCGACCGCGCCATCCCCGAGCCGATGCGTTCAGCCGCGCGCATGGGGGCGCTGTGGTGGAATGCCGCGTTCGAGCAGGCGGGATTCAGGAATGCGCTGCGCATTGAGGACCTGCCCGAGGGCGCCGACCCGATGGACATCCGCTATCCCACCATTCAGTGGACGAACCGCTCGGGCCGGGGATGGTCAGTGGGACAGAGCCACGTCGACCCGCGCACCGCCGAGATCATTCACGCCGTAGTCCAACTGGATTCGCATCGCATGCGCACCGCGAATAACTATTGGGAGTCGGTGATGCCCTCGGGGCGCGACAACAGCGAACCAGCGCTCGATACCTTCGCCGCGCTGGACAACCTCGATCCCAAAACCAGCGAAGAACAGGTCATGCTGCAACGGCTGGCCCTGCTGACCTGCCACGAAATGGGCCACGTGCTTGGCCTCGACCACAACTTTGTAGCCAGCACCTACGGGCGCGGGTCGGTGATGGACTACTTTGCGCCCCGGGTGAAAATTCGCGCCGACGGCACTGCCGATCTCTCCGACGCCTACATGCAGGGAACGGGAAGCTACGATCGCTTTGCCATCGAGTGGGGCTACAGCCAGGGCAAGCCGGGTAGCAACGCGCAGGAAGGCGCGCGCCGGGACGCCATCGTGAAAAGCGCCATCGCGAAGGGAATCGTTTGGGGAAACACCGCCGATCCGCGCTGGAATTCCTACGACGACGGTCCTGATCCGGTGACCTGGCTGAAGCAGGTTCTGCCCGTCCGGAACGCGCTGCTGGCGCACTACAGTCCGCGCATGCTGCGGCCCGGAGAGCCCAATTCGATGTTCACTTCGCGGCTGCCGCTGGTTTATCTGTTTCATCGCTACGCGCTGGGAGCCGCCATCAATGTAATCGGCAGTGCCGAAGTTCCGCTCTCGCTCGCCGGCGACGGACAGCAACCGGTCATCCTGTGGCCGGCTGAGAGTCAGAAGGAGGCTCTGCGGCTGGTGCTCTCGGCGTTGAATCCTTCACAGTTGAGCGTTTCGACGGAAGTATGGAAGGCGCTGGCGCCCACCGAGAACCGCGATGGGGATGCCGAGCGCTTCGCATCGTCCGCCGGGTATCTTTTCAGTCCGCAGGATGGCGCGCGCGCCGTGGCGGAGATTGTCGCCGGAGGGTTGCTCGATCCCGGGCGCATGCAGAGGCTGGCCGTGATCTGGGGTCAGGACAACCGGTTTCCTGCGCCCGGGAGCGTGGTTTCCGCCCTGGTGGCGGCCGCATTTTCAGGAGCAGCCAAAACCCCGGCGGAACGCGACCTTGCGGGCGTGGTGCAAACCGAGGTTGCCGAGCAGTTGATGGTGCTGGCGGCGAATTCCGACGCCACGCCCGAGGTGCGCGCCGCGGCCCTGGCCGGAGTGCGCGAGGCCCAGGGAGCGGTGAAGAAGAATACGGCGCGAGGGCCGGTGATGGAACAACTGGATCACGAGATCACGTTGTTCTTGCAGAATCCGGCGCAGAACACGCCCAAGCTGAAACCGTCCGGGGCGCCGCCGGGGCCCCCGGTCTAGTTCAGGTGCGTGTGGGGCGGGCGCCCTCCTCCGCCGCTGTTGGTGTTGGTTCTAAGGCTGGTTTCGGCGGTTGACTGGCGAACGTCAAAGTCAAAAGCGGCGGGCGTCCGCCCTACACGATCTTCTGTGAAACCGGGTGCCGCGCTTCGTAGGCGGTTATGTCGGCTTCATGCTTCAGCGTGAGCCCGATGTCGTCGAGGCCTTCGAGCAGGCAGTGCCGGGTGAAGTCGTCGATCTCGAACGTGGCCGAGAGCCCGTGGTCGTCGTGGACTTTGCGCTCCTCCAGGTCGATGGCCAGTTGATAGTCCGGCAGTTCGGTGGCGCGGCGGACGATTTCCTCGACCTCTTCTTCCCTCAACGCCACGGCCAGCACGCCATTCTTCACGCAGTTGTTGGCAAAAATGTCCGCGAATGAGGGAGCGATCACCGCCCGGAAGCCGAAATCTTCCAGCGCCCAGACGGCGTGTTCGCGCGACGAGCCGCAGCCGAAGTTCTTGCCGGCCACGAGAATGCTGGCTCCCTTATTGCGCGGCTGGTTCAGGGAAAAAGACGGGTCCTGCGAACCGTCCTGGGTGCGGCGCCAGTCGTAGAACAGAAATTCGCCAAAGCCGGTGCGCTCGATCCTCTTCAGGAATTGCTTGGGGATAATCTGATCAGTATCGATGTTGGCGCGATGCAGCGGGGCGACTTTGCCTTTATGCTTGCGGAAGGGTTGCATTCAGTCTCCACAGGTTGCGGAGGGCGGAACGCCCTCCGGACAGCCGGCGAGACGCCGGCGCTACATTAAAGCTATTTTCCCAGAAATTTCCAGTTGCGGATATCGGTAAAGTGCCCGGCGATGGCTGCGGCGGCTGCCATCATCGGACTCACCAGGTGGGTGCGCCCGCCGCGACCCTGGCGGCCTTCAAAATTGCGGTTGCTGGTGGACGCGCAACGCTCGCCCGGCTGCAGGATGTCGGGGTTCATGCCCAGGCACATGGAGCAGCCCGACTCGCGCCACTCGAAGCCGGCGTCCCGAAAGATGCGATCGAGGCCTTCCTGCTCAGCGGCATGCTTCACCGCCTGCGATCCCGGTACCACCATGGCTCGAACTTTCGCGCTCACGTGGTGTCCCCGGGCCACGCGAGCCGCGGCGCGCAAGTCTTCCAGGCGCGAGTTGGTGCAGGAACCGATGAAAACGCGGTCCACCGGAATTTCCTCCACCCGGGTTCCGGGTTCAAGCCCCATGTATTCGAGCATGCGCCGGGCGGAACTGCGATCGGCTTCGGTCTTCAGCTCGCTCAGCTCCGGGACCCGGCCGCTGACCGCGACCACCATGCCGGGGTTTGTTCCCCAGGTCACGAACGGGGCCAGCTTCGAGGCATCGATTTCGACGACTTTGTCGTAACGCGCGCCCGGATCAGAAGGCAGGGTGCGCCAGTGCGCCACTGTCTTCTCCCAGCTGCCATTCTGCGGAGCGAAGCGGCGATTCTTGAGGTAGGAGAAGGTGGTCTCATCGGGCGCGATCATGCCGGCGCGGGCTCCAGCCTCGATGCTCATGTTGCACAACGTCATCCGGCCTTCTACAGAAAGACCGCGGACAGCCTCGCCGGCGTACTCAATCACGTGTCCAGTGGCGCCGTCGGTGCCAATCTGGCCGATGATGCCCAGCGCCAGGTCTTTCGCGGTCACGCCTTCAGGCAGTGCTCCGTTTACCTCAATCAGCATGGTTTTCGGTTTGCGCTGAGGCAGGCATTGCGTCGCCAGCACGTGCTCGACTTCGGATGTGCCGATACCGAATGCCAGCGCGCCAAACGCGCCATGCGTGCTGGTATGGCTGTCTCCGCAGACGATGGTCATGCCCGGCTGGGTGAGTCCGAGTTCGGGCCCGATGACGTGCACGATGCCCTGGTTGGGCGAGTCCATGTCAAACAACGGGACCCCGAAGTCTTTGCAATTCTTTTGCAACGCCTGGATCTGCAGGGCGGCGATCGGGTCCGTGATGGGAGTGCCGCGCGGCTCGGTCGGAATATTGTGGTCGACGGTCGCGATCGTCCGATTGGGCTGGCGCACCCGGCGCCCGGCCGCCCGCAAGCCGTCAAAGGCCTGCGGCGAAGTGACCTCGTGAACCAGGTGCAGGTCGATGTAGAGAAGGGGCAGCCGGTCCGGTGGCGAACTCACTAAGTGTTCGTTCCACACTTTCTCGAATAGGGTACGTTTCTCAGCCATACGTCTGAGTGTATTTTAACAACAAAGGGACCAGCCAGGAGCCATCCCATCTTGTGTGGGACCGGGTCTCCGACCCGGTCAGGCGGCCCAAGGGGCCGCGAACTTATTGCTGCTCCCCGAGCGGTGCTGTGCCCCGCCCGACCGGGTCCCTTCGACTTCGCTCAGGCTCCGACCCGGTCCCACACAGTCAAAAGCCATGGCTATGAGATTATGATCATCACTGATGATTAACGGGAAGCGTATCGCCGTGGTTCTGCCGGCCTATAACGCGGAGAAGACCCTGGCCGCTACCGTCGCGGAGCTGCCCGACCTCGTCGATATCCGGATTCTGGTGGACGATCACAGTTCCGACCGCACCGTCGAAATTGCCGCCCAGCTGGGGTTGCAATTCTTTGTGCATGACCAGAACTACGGCTACGGACGCAACCAGCAGACCTGCTATCGCGAGGCCCTGGCCGCGGGCGCGGACGTGGTCATCATGGTGCATCCGGATTATCAGTACACCCCTCTGCTGGTGACCGCCATGGCCAGCATGGTGGCCTACGGGGTTTACGACGTGGTGCTGGGATCGCGCATCATCGGCGGGCAGGCGCTGCACGGCGGCATGCCATTCTATAAATACGTAGCCAACCGCTTCCTCACCGCGTTCGAGAATCTTTTTCTTCGCATCAAGTTGTCGGAGTATCACACCGGTTATCGCGCCTTCAGCCGCCAGGTCTTGCTGGATCTCCCGCTGCTCGAGAACTCCGATGATTTCGTCTTCGATAACCAGATTCTGGCGCAATGCGTGAATTTCGGGTTCCGCATTGGCGAGGTATCGTGCCCGACCAAATATTTCGAGGAAGCGTCTTCCATCAACTTCCGCCGCAGCGTGACCTATGGCTTGGGAGTGCTCCAGACCACGCTGCAGTTTGCTCTGCAGAGAGCGGGGCTGGCGCATTTCCGTATTTTCAGCGCCAAGGGCCGGAAGCTCGAACCCGGCTACGCCAGCTATTACGCACGGAGCACGGCCAAGCCGCCCGTTTAAGCAAGTATGCGGTGCGTCATGCACCGATCTCGCCATGACGGTCGGAGACACCCATCCTCCACATCATGGAGCGACCAAACTTATGACCGCGAAATCTCACCGCTATCGGCCAGCAAAATGGATTGTCTTGGCCTTCTCCCTGTGCGCATTGATCGTATCCAGGCCGCTCTCGGGCGAAGAATTGCGGGGCGCCCAGGGCAAGGGCAAAGCGCAATTTCACATTGAGGTGCAAGATGGGCACGGGGCTCGAATTGCGGGCCCCGAAAACTCAGCTGCGTCATCCGAGAAATCTTCGGCGGCGCTGGTTGTTGAGCGCGAGTATCAGCCGGGCGATCGCATCGTTCTCGGCGGACCGCAGCGGATGGCATTACGCGTGGATGAGACCATGCCCGAGTGCTTGATTTATCTCGCAGGTTCTCCGGGAAGCGGTTCCTTCGAGATTCCTTACGGCACTGAAGAGAAACAGACAGGCAGCGCCTACGCCCCGGACAGTTTTGCCGGCAAGTCTCATCGCGTCACGGTTCGCGCCTTACACAAGCCGGAGCTAAAAGGCTATCGCAACCTCGCCCTGAATCCGTGTGACGTGCGGGAAACTGAAGGGGCCCCGGTCCAGCTCTTTCCTCACGCCAGCACCAACAGCGTGTCCAGGGATTTGTTCGATTTCGGGGCGCGGAATGCGATTGACGGAGTCACGAAGAACGGCCATCACGGCCCGTGGCCTTATCAGTCCTGGGGACCGCAGCTGCGCACAGACCTGTGGTGGAAGCTCGACTTTGGCCGGCCCGTCGAATTGGACAAGGTCCGCCTGATGGTCCGCGCGGATTTCCCTCACGACAGCTACTGGAAGACCGCTAAGGTTGAGTTTTCCGATGGCAGCCACATAGATCTTCAGATTGGATCACCGGCCGAGTTTCAGGATTTCCTCTTCAAAAAGCGGCGAGTTTCGTGGCTGCGAATCACCGATCTGGTGCCGGTCGACCCGGCGCGGTGGTGCAGCTTTATCGAAGTGGAGGCCTGGGGGAACGACCGGCCATAGCTTGTCAGGACCGCGGCCAGCATCTAACCTAAAGACGATGGCCACCGCCACCAGCACCGCGCCGGAACGGCGTCCGCCGAAGATGGTTTACGGCGAGGTCCTGAGTTTCGCGTACGAGACTTTCCGCAGCAATAAGGTCCGTTTCGCGCTGACCGCTCTGGGCATGGTGATCGGCACCGCCTCCCTGATCCTCGTCGTCACCATCGGCATGACCGGCAAGCAGTATGTGCTGCAGCAGATCCAGTCGATCGGCACCAACCAGATTGAGGCCGAATACCAGAGCGGGGGCCAGCGCATCGCCAATGTCACGCCCGACCCGCTCACCATCGACGACATGAACGCGGCGCTCGAGGAAGTGCCGGGCATCGTCGCGGCTTCGCCCGTCGTCCCTCTCGGCGAACGCATTCCTGTCGGTGGAGGCAAGGAACGCGACATTTCCGTGCTGGGAGTTTTCCCCGACTACAGAATCGTGCGCAACCTGGTGGTCGTCACCGGCAGGTTCTTTGACTCCAAGGACGAGCAGGAGCACAACAAAGTCGGAGTCATCACCCAGAAAATGGCCGAGGAGCTCTACGGATCGCAGGAAGAGGCCATCGGCAAAATCATCAAGCTCAGCGGCCTGCCCTTTACCATCGTGGGAACCTTCCGGGAGCGTGTGGACACCTTTGGACAAACCGAAGTTGTCGACTACACCATGCTGATTCCCTACACCGTCAGCCGCTACTTCACTGACACTCCCACCGTGAAGCAGATCTATTTCTCGACCGCCGATCCCTCCATGGTCGAACCGGCAACCGAGCAGATACGCCGGGTCATCAAGGGCCGTCACCGGGCCGAGTCGGTGTACAACGTCATGAATCTCACCCAGCTGGTCATACTGGCTGAAAAGACCGCCAATGCGCTGACCCTGGTGTTGCTGCTGGTGGCGGCGGTGGTCCTGCTGGTCAGCGGCATTGGAATCATGAACATCATGCTGGCGACGGTAAGCTCCCGCATCCGCGAGATCGGCATCCGCAAGGCGCTGGGCGCCACCAACCGCGAGATACGGGTGCAGTTCCTGGCGGAAGCCGTCGCTATTTCCCTGGTGGGAGGGCTGATCGGGGTAGTCATCGGCCTGGCCATTCCTTATTCCGTACGTTTTCTGACGGAATATCGCATCCCGATTTCAGGCCTGTCCGCAATCGTCGCCATCCTGGTTTCGTCGTTTGTCGGTGTGATCTTTGGCACCGTCCCCGCTGCCCGGGCGGCGAAGCTGGATCCGGTGGAGAGTTTGCGGTACGAGTGATGGGAGGCGCTTCTAGCTGCTGGCTACTCGCTTCTAGCGTCCAATGCGGGCATGGCTGGAAGCTAGGAGCCAGAAGCTGGAAGCTGCCTTAAAAACAAAAACGCCGGGCTGGTTGGCCCGGCTCATTCTTGTTACTCACCTCGCGGGGAAACGGCTTGGTTCTGAGGCCCCCGCAGATTTCCTGCAAACTTGTGGTCACCGCTTACATGACCAGCGCCAGACCCTCCAGTTCCCTTTGCAGCACCGGCATGGAGCAGCCTGACATCTCAACCCGGCCCACGGCGTCCATGGCTGCTTGAGGCGATACCCCGTAGCCACGGCCCATGAGGAAAACCTGCAGGAGTTCAGCGGCTTCGCGCGAATCGATTAGACCTCCCTGCAGAAGATCATTTCGCAGCGCCGTCAGTTCGGTACTGGAGAATCGTTCTTTCATGGTCGTTATCACCTCCGACCTGTATTTCCTTAATCTATTAGACTCACTGCCTGCCATGAACGTTGCATGCAATTTTCGTGCCGCACGCCGGCTGCTTTCTTCCTGTACGTACGCTGCGCCGGTTTAGTTTCTTAAACCCCTTGCCCTGCGGTAAGTTGCAACCCACCTGTATCTTTTGATGCGGCCGGCAGGCTGATTTCGTGTGGCACGAACGGGCCATATCGGGAATTCCCATTATTGACACGTTGTGTCGTTATGGGACGGATCGGAATGACACAATACGTCTCAGGAAGGATCGGTCACGGCCTCGTCAACCAGCATGATCGGGATTCCATCCCGTACCGGGTACACCCGGCGGCACTCGGAACACTTCAGGCTCTTGCCTTCGGCTTGGAGGGTCAGCGGCTTTTTGCACACGGGGCAGACCAGAATGTCGAGCAAGTCTTGAGGAATCATGGGGGGATTTTACGCTTTTGGGGCCGGCGGCAACAGAGCCAGAAGCCTTTACCGCAAAGGACGAAGAGAGGCCTGCCAGACGATGTAGGCGCGGGCGCCCACGCTCGTGCCTACATCTTCCAGCGGCCCTTCTTTGCGGTAAAGTTCTTTCTCGCTGGAATGATTTACGATAAAGACCAGGGGGGAACGAGTTCATGGCTGCCACCGTTCTCGACGGCAACAAAATCGCGGCTGAAATCCGGGCGGAGGTCGCTTCTGAGGTAAAGGAGATGGCCGCGGCCGGCCTGCGCCCCGGGCTGGCGGTCGTGCTGGTCGGCCACAATCCGGCCTCTGAAATCTACGTTCGCGGAAAAGTGAAGAGTTGCGAAGAAGTCGGCATCTACAGCGAAAAGCTCACCCCGCCGGACACTATTTCCACTGAGGAATTGCTGGACCTGGTCCTCGAACTGAACCGGCGCGACGAAATCGACGGCATCCTGGTGCAGTTGCCCCTGCCGCCGCAGGTCGACTCCAAGAAAATCCTGATGGCGGTGGATCCGGCCAAGGATGTAGATGGCTTCCATCCGGTCAACGTGGGATTTCTCTCCACCCAGCGCCCGGGACTCGTGCCCTGCACGCCGGCGGGCGTCATGGAGATTCTGAAACGCAGCCACATTCCGGTGGCGGGCCAGGAGGCGGTGGTGGTGGGGCGCAGCGATATTGTGGGCAAGCCCGCCGCCATGCTTCTTATCAACGCCAACGCCACCGTGACCGTCTGCCACTCGAAGACCCGGGACCTGCCTGGCGTCTGCCGGCGCGCCGATATCCTGGTGGCCGCCATCGGCCGCGCCGGCATGATTACCCGCGACTTCGTAAAACCCGAGGCCACGGTCATCGACGTGGGCATGAACAAGGTGACGGAGCTGGCGGAGTTTGACCGGCTTTTTGCAGGCAATGCGAAGCGCGAGGAAAGCTTCCGCGCCAAAGGGTCGACCCTGGTGGGGGACGCGCATCCGAACGCTGCCGAGGTGGCGGGAGCCATCACGCCCGTCCCCGGAGGAGTAGGCCCGTTGACCATCGCCATGCTGATGTCCAACACTGTGAAGGCAGCCCGGATGCGGAGGGGCTCGCGCGCGCCCGCCCGGGCGGCCGAGCATGCCCGAAGTGCTTAAGGTCGGACTGACCGGGGGCATCGCCGCGGGCAAGTCCGTGGTGGGTGAGATGTTCGCCGCCCAGGGCGCCCAGGTGGTCCAGGCCGATGAGATTTCTCGGCAGCTCATGCAGCCCGGCGAGGCGGTTTACGGGGAGGTGGTGGCGCGTTTCGGCCCCGGCATTCTGCGCCCGGACGGCAGCGTGGACCGCGCTCGTCTGGCCGAGCTGGCCTTTGGTGGCCCCAGTCAGCCTACCCGCGTGCAGGAGCTGAATCAGATCGTCCATCCTGCCGTGATTCGCCGGCAGGAGGAGTGGATGGCGGAGGTAAGCCGGCGCGATCCCCACGCCGTCGCTGTGGTCGAGGCTGCCCTGATTCTCGAGGCCCGCATGGGAACCGGTTTTGACCGCCTGGTGGTGGTGACCTGCCGTCCGGAGCAGCGTATCGACCGCTGGGCGCATCGCTTGAAAGTGGACCAGGAAACCGCCCGCCGCGAAGTCACGCGCCGCATGGCGGCCCAGCTGCCCGATGATGAGAAAATCAAAGCTGCCGATTATGTCATCGATAACTCAGGATCGCTCGATGAAACCCGGCGGCAGGTGAAGACTATTTACGCCGAGTTGGAAAAAGAAGCGTCAAGGTAGCGCCGCCGTCCCGGCGGCTGTGGCGGCGGGCGTCCCGCCCGCCGCGGCGAGGGCAGGATGCCCTCGCGACAGCCGGCGAGACGCCGGCGCTACTAAGGGCCTTGGCTTTAAAATCTGGGTTTCGATTGTGGGTCTCGAACTATGAAGCTGCTGCGTCCCATTCTGCTGGCGGTGATTTTTGCCGGCGCGTTCTTTTATTTCACCACCTACCGTTCCGGCTCCATGCATCCCGCGAACTGGCTTGGCCGTCCTATCGGCAAAGTTGAGATTACCGAGGCGGCTTCAGGCGAATCTCTCGATGCCGAAGAGCAGAACAACATCGGCGTCTATCGCAAGAACATCGATTCGGTGGTGAACATTACTTCCCGCGCCATGACCTTCGATTTCTTTTACGGCCTGGTGCCCCAGGAAGGCCAGGGCTCCGGTTTCATTATCGATAAGGAAGGTCACATTCTGACCAACTATCACGTGATCGCCGAAGCCCGCCAGGTGGAAGTCACGCTGCACAACCGCAAAAAGTACCGGGCCACGGTGGTAGGGACGGACCGCTCTCACGACCTGGCGGTGATCCAGATCAAGGGCCCGGGGCTCACTCCGATGGTGCTCGGCGACTCGCGCAATCTGCAGGTCGGACAAAAAGTTTATGCCATCGGTAATCCCTTCGGCCTTTCCGGCACCATGACCCGCGGCATCATCAGTTCGATCCGTCCGGTGCAGGAACCGGACGGGATGCAGATTGACGAAGCCATTCAGACCGACGCGGCGATTAACCCCGGTAATTCCGGGGGCCCGCTGCTCAACTGGCACGGCGAAGTGATCGGCATCAACACCCTGATCGCCTCTAATGTCGGGCAGAGCGCGGGCATTGGTTTCGCCATCCCGGTGAACACCGCCAAAGCCGTGCTGAATGACCTGATGACCCTGGGCCGGGTGCGGCGGCCGGCGCTGGGCGTGCGTACCATCCCAATCACGCCCGAACTGGCGGACCAGTTGGGCCTGGCCGCCGACAGCGGGCTGCTGATCGTGCAAGTGGTATCCGGCGGCGCCGCCGACCGCGCCGGCCTGCATGGCGGCACCGAGCGCGCCTACATCGGCAACCTTCCCATCATGATCGGGGGCGACCTGATCGTTGCCATCGATGGCCAGGAGGTCCAGGACCAGCAGGACCTAAGCCAGGTCATGAACAATCATCGCGCCGGCGACACAGTGCGGATCACGGTTTATCGCGGGAAAAACAAGATGGATGTCAGCGTGACCCTGGGCGAGGCGCGAGAACAGGTCTGAGCCAAAGCGCCACGGATTTGCGCGGATCGTCACGGATAGAAAAAATACAATAAGGGTTCATCCGCGAGATCCGCGAGGATCCGTGGCTGATTTTTTAGAAAAGTAGGAGCGTTGAAGCCATCCGCCGGTTCTGACTTTCCTTTCCCCATGCCATCGAGAGCCTGGCCTGGTGATTTGACTAGCACTCTCCGGCTGGGCTAGCCTCTAGCAGTCTTACCCCATGCGATCTCATTGCAAGTTATTCATTCTGCTGATCTTGATATCAGGCGCCCCGCGCAGCTTCGGGGCACGCCTGGTGCCGGTTGAAGCGCCTCGTGGCATGGTGGCCAGCGTCCACCAGTTGGCCTCGCGGGCCGGAGTGCAGATCATGAAATCAGGCGGCAACGCCGTGGACGCCGCCGTTGCCGTGGGTTTCGCCTTGGCGGTGGTGTATCCCGAGGCAGGAAACCTTGGCGGTGGAGGATTCATGCTCGTCCGCTTTGCGGACGGCAAGACCCACTTCATCGACTATCGCGAGAAAGCGCCGGCCGCGGCCACGGCGAACATGTACCTCGATGCCAAGGGTGACGTCATCGAGAACGCCAGCATCGTCGGCTACCGGGCGATTGCGGTGCCGGGATCGGTCGCCGGCATGGTGCATGCGGAAAAAACCTACGGCAAGCTGACTCTCGAGCAGGTGATGGCGCCCGCGATAAGACTGGCGACCGAAGGATTTGTTCTGGCGGCTTCCGATGCCCGGGACCTGCGCGAGGATAAGCATCTCGCCGAGTTCCCCGAATCGCGGCGGATTTTTCTGCGCGATGGGAACTATTACAAGGCGGGTGACACGTTCAAGCAACCGGAACTGGCGCGCACTTTGAAACGCGTCGCGGCCGATCCGGATGATTTCTATCAGGGAGCCATGGCGCGCGAACTGGCGGCGTCCCTGCAGAAGGGCGGCGGCCTGATTACGGTCGGCGACCTGGCGCATTATGAAGTGAAGGAGCGCGAAGCGGTGCGCGGCTCCTACCGCGGATACGACATCATCAGCGCGCCCCCGCCGTCGTCGGGCGGCACCACGCTGATCGAGATCCTGAACATTCTCGAAGGCTACGACCTGGGGAAATTCGCAGGCCGGTCGGCCCAGGCCGTGCACCTGACCCTGGAAGCCTTCCAGCGCGCGTTCTACGATCGCGCCGAGTTCCTGGGCGATCCCGACTTTTCCAAAATTCCCGTGGCCCAGCTGATCGACAAGCGCTATGGCGCGGCCTGGCGGGAATCGATTGACCCGGCGCACGCCGGCGCGAGCAAAGATCTGCGCCGCCCTGCCAGCTTCAGCCAGCTCGAACAGGACGCGGCCGCGCATGTTCCTCCTCGCGCCTGGGCCGAGCCCAACCACACGACTCATTACTCAGTGGTCGATCCCGAGGGCAATGCGGTTGCGGTCACGACCACGTTGAATGACGATTATGGCTCTCGCGTCACTGCCGAAGGGCTGGGGTTCCTGCTGAACGACGAGATGGACGACTTCGCCTCCAAGCAGGGCGTTCCCAACATGTTCGGCCTGATTCAGGGGCCGGCCAACGCGATCGGGCCGGGCAAGCGTCCGCTTTCCGCCATGGCGCCGACCATCGTACTGAAAGATGGAAAACTGTTTCTGGTGCTGGGTTCGCCCGGCGGTCCGCGGATCATCACCACGGTGGCCAACATCTTGATGGGTGTGGTCGACTACGGAATGAATATCCAGGAGGCAGTGAACGCGCCTCGCTTCCATCAGCAGTGGCTCCCGGATGTGGCCAGCGTGGAGGAAGGATTCTCCCCGGAAATTGTCAAAAAGCTGGAGAGCATGGGCCACCACATCGAGTTTGGAGAGATGGATTCAGGGGTACGAGAGCCTTACTGGAGCGATGGCGAATGCATCATGGTTGACCCGAAACGTGGAGACCGCCTGGGCGCCAGCGACAAACGAAATAACGGCAGAGCCGTAGGATTTTAGTTTTGCGATCCGTGGAGTAATTAAGAGCTGCCTATGCTGAAGGCGATGTCCACTCACGTGTATGTGAAGGAACGGTTGCATCCCGGCCTGCTGGACGGACTCGTGCGGGGCGGGGCGCAGGCCATTGAAATCTTTGCCGCTCGCCAGCACCTCGACTACGCCAATCGCAAACAGCATGTGCGCGAAATTGCGGATTGGTTTCAGAACAGCACCGTGCCGCTGCATTCCATTCATTCGCCCATGTTCGCCGATTACGAAGGCGGCCGCACCGGCGCGCCGCCGGTGAACGTGGCCGCGACCGACCGGGCGCAGCGCATCGAGGCCATGGACGAGATCAAGCGGGCGATTGAAGTCGCCGAGCAGATTCCTTTTCGCTTCCTGGTGCAGCACCTGGGAACCAGCGGCGAGTCTTTTGACGACCGCAAGTTCGAGGCGGCCATGACTTCGATCGAGCACTTGCGGGCGTTTGCCAAGCCGCTGGGGGTGCGCATCCTGCTGGAGAATATACCCAACGAGCTGTCCACGCCCGACAAGCTGCTGGACTTTATACAGATCACGCATTTCGACGACGTGGGCGTATGCTTCGACTTCGGCCATGCACATATCATGAGCAACGTGGCGGAGGCGTTCGAAATCCTGAAACGCCATATCCATTCGACGCACGTTCACGACAATGCCGGAGATCGCGACTCGCATCTGTGGCCGGGGGCCGGGACCATCGACTGGAAAGAGGCGATGGAGTTGCTGCGCTCGGCGCCCAATACGCCGCCCTTGCTGCTGGAGATTGAAGCCGACGAGAAGGTCAATCCGGTGGAGAAGATGCGCGCAACGTTCGCGATGCTGGAGTTGTAGCGCCGCCGTCTCGGCGGCTGTGGCGGCGGGCGTCCCCGCCCGCCACGGCGAGGGCAGGATGCCCTCGCGACAGCCGGCGGGACGCCGGCGCTACCTAAAATCTTATGTCATCTCCCGTAACTACGATCGCTGATATCGGCAAGCACGAGGGGCAGACCGTCACCATTCGGGGCTGGCTCTACAACCTGCGGGAAAGCGGGAAGCTGCTGTTCCCGCAATTTCGTGACGGCTCCGGACTGATTCAGGGCGTGGTGCCGAAAAATGCCGTGCCTCCTGAAGTATTCGAGGCGATAAAAGGCCTGACCCAGGAATCGAGCGTGATGGTCGAAGGCAAGGTCCGGGCCGACAAGCGCGCCCCGGGCGGATACGAGCTCGATGTGGCGGGCGTGCAGGTGGTGCAGCGGGTTTCCGAGGGCGATCCGTATCCGATTTCTCCCAAGGAGCACGGCGTCGAATTCCTGATGGAGCACCGGCACCTGTGGGTGCGCTCTCAGCGCCAGGCATCGATTCTGCGGGTGCGCGCGGAGATCATCAAGGCGTGCCGCGATTTCTTCGACGAGCGCGGCTTTACCCTGACCGATCCGCCGATTCTCACCCCCGCCGCCTGCGAGGGCACTTCGACGCTTTTTCCGGTCGACTACTTTGACGAGCAGGCCTTTCTCACCCAGTCCGGACAGCTTTATATCGAAGCGACCGCCATGGCACTGGGCAAGGTGTATTCGTTCGGGCCGACGTTCCGGGCGGAGAAATCCAAGACGCGGCGGCATCTCACGGAATTCTGGATGGTCGAGCCCGAAGTGGCGTATGCCGATCTCGACGACCTCATGGATCTGGCGGAAGGTTTGATCAGCTTTGTGGTGAAGCGCTGCCTGGATCGGCGGCGCAGCGACCTGCAAATCATCGGACGGGATGTCGCGAAGCTGGAGAAGGTTCAAGCCCCGTTCCCGCGCATCACTTACGACGACGCCGCGAAAATGCTCGAGGAAGCTCACGCCAGGGGCGCGCTCGAAAACAAGTTCGAGTGGGGCGGCGACCTGGGATCACCCGACGAAACCTACATTTCCTCACAGTACGACAAGCCGGTCATGGTGCATCGCTATCCCGCGAAGGTAAAAGCGTTCTACATGGAGCCCGATCCCCAGCGGCCTGATCTGGCCTTGTGCGTGGACGTGCTGGCGCCGGAAGGCTACGGAGAAATCATTGGTGGATCGCAGCGCATGGCGTCCTACGATCTGCTGGTGCAGCGGATTCACGAGCACGGACTTCCCGAAGAAGCCTTCAAGTGGTACCTTGACCTGCGCAAATTCGGCAGCGTGCCGCACGGCGGTTTCGGCATGGGAATCGAACGCGTGGTAGCGTGGATCTGCGGGCTGGAGCACGTGCGGGAAACGATCCCGTTTCCACGGATGCTGAATAGGTTGTATCCGTAAGAGCTTACGGAGACCGCGTGGGGACAGCCGCCCTCGGCTGTCCGGGCGAGCCAGGCTCGCCGTGTTTTCTAAGGCCACAATTGCGGAGCTTCGCTCCGCTGGACAGCCGAGGGCGGCTGTGGCCGTTGCGTGAAATTGAGTCGAAGGTGGCTGACATCTATGACGCCGGCAAATACATCTTCGTCAAACATCGTTCCCAAAAAGATTCGCGTCATCGGCGTACCGCTCGACCTGGGACAATCGCGCCGCGGCGTGGACATGGGCCCCTCGGCGGTGCGCGTGGCCGGCCTGGAGGCGCGACTGGAAGAACTGGGGCATGTGGTGGAGGACGCGGGAAATATTTCCGTGGCCATCGCGGAGCAGAAGAAGGCGGGCGATCCGTCGGCCAAATATCTGAAGGAAATTACCGCCACCTGCACCAAGAATGCCGAGCTGGTGATCAAGACGCTCGAAGCCGGCATGATTCCGCTGGTGCTGGGCGGGGACCACTCGGTGGCGGCGGGCACGGTGGCGGGTGTCGCCGAATTCTATCGCCGGCAAAACCAGAAAATAGGATTGATCTGGATTGACGCCCACACCGACATCAACACGCCCGACAGCTCCCCCAGCGGAAATGTTCACGGCATGCCGCTGGCTGCGACCATGGGCCTGGGGCTTCCCGAACTGGCCAACATTTTCAATTTCTCGCCCAAGGTGAACCCGGAGAACTGCGTGCTGGTGGGAGTGCGCGACATCGACGCCGTCGAAAAAGAGAATGTGCGCCGGGCCGGCATCGGGGTCTTTACCATGCGCGATATCGACGAGCGCGGCATGCGAACGGTGATGGAAGAAGCGCTGCGCATGGCCGGACGCGGCACCGCCGGCTATCACGTTTCTCTCGACATGGACTGGATCGATCCCGAAGACGCGCCCGGCGTGGGCACTCCGGTCCGCGGCGGCGCGACATATCGCGAAGCCCACCTGGCCATGGAAATCATTGCCGACCACGGCCGCATGCTCAGTTTTGAAATCGTCGAAGTGAATCCCGTGATTGACGAGCACAACCGCACCGCAGATCTGGCCGTCGAGCTGGCGCAGTCGGCATTCGGGAAGAAGATCCTGTAAGCGATACGCCCGTCCTGCTTCGCCGGTTCCCGGGGCAGGAAGCCCCTAGACATTTCCTTTACAAGAAAGTAACACCCGCCTGACACTCCCCACTTCGCTGGTTGCTAATCTCCCACCAGAATCCTCAATTTGGGAGAAGACAATGAAGACCATCTTTGTATTGCTGCTTACCCTGGTGTGCCTGGGTTGCGGATACAGCGCGCCCAAGGCGCCGGCGCCGCAGCCCGGAGTCATGCCCGCTGTTACGCAACTGGTACCGAATACGGCCAACTCCGGAGACCCGCAGTTCATCCTGACGGTCAATGGCAGCAATTTTGCCACCGACGCCGTCATCAATTGGAACGGAGCCCGGCAAGCCACCACCCGAATGACGGGCGGTCAACTGACAACCACGATCCCGGCCACGGCCATCGCCACGCCCGGCAGCGTGCCGGTAAGCGTGACCAATCCCGGCACTCCGGGCTCAGGCGGCATATACGGCAGCGGTGGCACGGCCAGTGAGACTTCCAATGCCATGACCTTCACCGTCAACTAAAAAGCTTGATGCACCAGGGTGGGAAAAAGCCAGGGGCTCCGATGGCTCGGAGCCCCGTTACAGCTGTTGTCAGGCGGCCTGCATTGACTGGCGGCTGTCCCAGGCGCAGGTGCAGGTCATTTCCTTCTCTTCGGCCTCCGACGGGAACAAGTGGTAGTACATGGCGATGACCATCGGAATAAACACGACCGAGTTGTAGAAAAGATGCAGTTCCACGCGCGGGATCACCAGCTGCAACACACTAAATGGCACCGGCTTGCCCCAGAAGTTGTGGTGGGCCGTGGCCTGCCAAATCAAGAGGAAATGTTCGATGTGATGCCAGAACTGGATCACCAGGGCCACCGTCCACCAGGTGTGCGCCCGGCCGGTAAACCCTTTTCGCAGCACCCAAATTCCTATGAGCATGACAATGGCATAGCCATAGTGCAGAGCTTCGGACTTGATTAGCCAGGGGTACCACAAGCCAAGAATGCCGTTGGCTTTCGGGCGCGGCCATCCCATCACGTAAATCTGGTAAGCCTGGGCGAGGTGTTCGCCCCAGTGTGCCAGCACGATGAACATAAAAATCTGGAGGGCGCGCTCATGCCAGCGGCTGTTCAGCTTCTCGTAGAAGCTGGCATCCGCCCCTTTGGCAGTATGAATGTGGGGAAGCGCTCGATCCGAGACTGCCATGAACATCCTCCTTGGAGCCTTGAACTTACCCCAAAAATGTGATCACGATCACACTTTGCCGATTGCAGGTCAATAACTGAATTATATTAGCCGCCCGCCCCGGAGGCCCAGCCTCAGAAATGGAAGTTGGTCTCCAGGAAAATAAGCTGCCCGTTGGGGTCCTTGGGATAAAGCTTTGCAATCACGGCCTCGCCCCAGGCATGGCCATAGTACAGGGTGGCGCTCACCGAGCGGGTAATCTGGTAGTCGGCGCTCAGGTCCCAGACCTTCGCCAGGCTGCTGAAGTTGTTGCTGGGGCGGCCGGTATAGCCAAAAGTTTTCGGCTGGAATGCGCCTCCACCCGAATACCACAAGTCTGCGGTGTTGGCCAGCCAGAGGGCGTGAGCTTCGCTGCGCAAAAGAAGTTTCGAAGCCGGCTTCAGGTTCAATGTCCCGTAAACGTCCCCGTTGTTCATCATGTTGTAGAAGGGAAAGCGGGCATATTGCCGGGGCGTGGTCAGGACCTGGAAGAAGGTGCCGTGGATCGAGTCGTTGGGATTGCCATCGCCGCTTCCGTAAGAAAAGCCGGCGCTCAACCACGGTTTCAGATGCTTTACCGGGGGCTGCCAGCCCAGTTCGCCCACGAACGCGCCGGCGCGCTGGGTCAGATTTCCCCAGGCACCGCCCTGGAACACACCCCAGACCAGGAAATCGAACTTGCCGGCATTCGTGGTATTGATGACCTGCACGAAGTCCCCGCCATAGGTGGCCAGTTGAATTTTGTTGATGTCCGCCGTGCGGACCGGCGTGGGACGATTGTCGGTCTTGAGGATGGTGTTGCGATCATCCACGTAGCCCAGTCCGAACACGCGAAATTGCGACGCGCCGTGCGGCGTCTCCATGGTTCGGGTGAATGCTCCGTAGTAAACCTCCACGTCCAACTCGGGCATCCCATCCACTTGAAAGATTCCGGCGGTCGGCCGGGCGCCGAAGAAGGTGAAATTGTTCTGCCCCGAATTTAAAGAAAACTGGCCGCCGTCGAAGGTCCGCTGCACCGCCGTAAAACCGAAGTTGGAGATGAGGCGATGTGCGATTCGTGACTGCACTACGGCCGCCAGCGTCGGATCCTTAGGCTTGACTTCGGTGCCGTCGAAATATTCGAAACGTCCCAATTTCACCCGGGTTGGTCCCAGGTGTTTGAAGTCCACGTAGGCCTGTTTCAGGAAGACGCTGGCGTTGTTCGTCTGGTTGAAGTTGGACGCGTAGTACGTCCCTCCCAGGCCCAGCTGGCCTTGCGGGGGCGCGACGACTGCGTCATTCGGGAGCCCTAGAATCGAGGGCTGCTCCATCTCGGCGAACCAATCGATGCGCTCCCGGGTCTGTCCGATTCCGATGCGCAGGAGGGAATCCCACAAGGGATAGTCGCTGTTCCCGGTGGGTCCCTGGAACCAGTTCCAACCCTCGGCGCGAGTGCGCCAGTTGATGGAAATTTCGAAGGGGCCGATTTTGTGCCTGGGGGACGGGGCGGGAACCTTCTTTTCCGGCTGCGCTTGCTGCGCAAACAGCGCCGCAGCGGAGACCACAATCACCATCAGAAGTGAAAATCCTGCCGCTCGCAATGTCATCACGCACTCCACGGCGCGGCTGCTTCGAGCCCTGCGGCTCGACTCCCCTCGGAATGCGGAAGAAATCAACCGGCCTACGATTGCGCAGAAATCTACGGGCAGAAGGTTCGCGAAGCAATAATCAGAAGATACTAGAGACCGTTTTGTCACTGCGTCCGGCAGCGGATTGGGAATCCGCCCGGATTGTCGGTGGAGCGAAGCGTCATTGCTACTGCCTGACTACTGCTTGCCGCCCATGCACGCCGGGATTTCAATTTTGGCCGGACCGGTGAGTCGGCTGTAGTTCATCTGAATGCTGCCCGGGCTATTGGGAGCACTCATCTCGATCCGCAGGGGCAAGCCGGTGTCCTTGGCCACCAGCAGGTGCACCGTGCCCTGGGTCTTTTCGTTGTCGTAGGCATAAAACTCGTAGCCATCCGCCATAGTGCCATTCACATCCTGGTCGCCGATGGGATGCAGGTCGGTAAGCTGGGTCGCGGATTTCCCGCCCGGGCCTCCCTGAGGAACGTCACGGCACTGCCAGGAAAACATGTCCCGCTGCATCTTCAGCATTTTAGGAACTTCCGCATGCGCCATTGCGGTGGAGGCGGCGGTAGCTGCGGCGCCGAGCGCGCCCATGGGGCCTTCCTCCGCCGCGTGCGCGATCGCGCTCGCGGCCATGCGGTCCAGCTCCGCCAGGTCATGGGCTGCCTTTTCCTCGCTTTCCTTCAGTAATCGAGGCACCGCGGCCGAAGTGATGAGCCGCGCTGCCCGGCCGTTTTGCACTACCGCTCGAATCTCCCAGTCATCCACCGTTCCCGGCACGTCCGTGGCAGGCATTTTGTAGTGCATTACATATTGCCGGGTATTTCCTTCGACCAGCAATTCCGCCGGGCTGAATATGCTTTGGGCCATCTGCTCCATTTGCGGGTCGGTAGTGTGCATGATCATGACCATGCGATAGCCGGGCTGGGTCTTCAGCCTCTCGAATGAGGCATACAGCGGGCTATCCAACGCGACCGGGACCCCGGCATGAGGCGGGATGGATCCGGCGGATCCCCCTCCCCTTGCCGCCCGCTTCGCGTTACGCTGGGCCATGGAGGCTTGCATGCGCTCCCGCATCTCGGGAGGCATATTGGCCATCATCTGCGCCATCTGATCAGAGGCTCCCGGAGGCATTCCCTGCGGCATTCCGGGCGGCATATTGGCCTGGGAGGCCATGCCCGAGGACGCGTCCGGCGCGGCCACTTGAGCCGTAGCCGCCTCTGGCGCGGCCGCTGCAGTCTCCGCCGCGGCAGCTGCCTCTTTCTTCTTCGATTCCGCAGCCAGCATGGCGCGTACCACTTTGCTGCTGACTCCGGCTTGTCCGAGCGCCTGCAGTCCGGCGGAAGAGAGATCAAACTGGGTATCGCGGCTGGCGATGGTATTTACGATGGTGGCGTCCGGCAGCCCGGCTTTCACCATTTTCACCACGTCGTTGTTGGTCAGCGGGGAATTTTTCAGCTGTGCGGTCAGGCTCGTCCCGCCCAGGAGAAGCGTCCCCAGGAAGATGGACAACTTCAACAGTCGCATGAGACACCCTCGGGGTGACGGATTAGTGCGGCTGAAAGAAATTTTGGCCGTAACGGGCATGCGGGATGGAACCATCCGAAGCTGGGTCCATCCCAGACCTCTTGCCCTGAGTTGTCTACGACGCGACGCGACCGTGATTCTTATTGCGTGACCGTTTTTACTTCATCGCCGGTCTTAAACCCGCTTCCCGAAACCGCTGTCGCGACCGCGGAGATATCGTCGACATCGGTGACCCGGACCACTCCGATCGTGGTGGCCATGCGGCGGATCACTTTGCCGGTTTCCGGGTCCTTGATGACCTTGGAGACACGCTCAACCGTCAACTGGTCGCCCACCTTGACCCCGGCTTTCGACCCGACATTGAGGATGATCTGTCCCGAGTCCACCGCCGCGACCAGGCCTTCGACCGAGATCGTCCTTGTCACCAGCTTGCTCTGGTCGGCGATCACCTGTGAGGTGGTCTGCTCTACCGCAGCCTTTACGGCTTCTCCCAGGATGGTGCTCTGGAAGTCGCTGCTGCTGAAGTCGACGTTGCCGGTCCCGAAACCCTTGGATCCGACCCCGGTACCCAGCAACGAGGTGCTCTCGCGCTGCGATTCACCCTTGCCTTCCGCCACGCCCACAATCTCGCCGGTGTCGACATCCACCACGCGCGCGGTGATGGCCACGATCGCCTTAGACTTTTTGCGTCCGATATTGCCCAGGCCGAAGGGCACCAGGCCGCCGGCGGCGCCGCCGATATTCTGGTTTTTCGTTTCATTGCCGAATTGCGTGATACTGCCGACGATGATGGCATCCACGCCCAGCAATTTTCCCAGCTTGGCCGCCGAGGTGGGATTGGCGCGATCGCTGTTGGAAAAGTTCTGCTCCGCCATAATCTTGTCCAGAGCCTTGCGCTCAATCACCGAGTAGGTGCCGTCTTTGACCAGATCGGTGACCATCAGGTCGGTGATTCCTTTGCCTATGTCTACGTCCTGACCGAAGAGTCCGGCGATGCCGCTATGCACGGTGGCGTAGTCGAAGTCCATAACGGCCACGCGCTTCTTGCGCGGCGGGGCGCCCGCGGGCGCCTGCCTGGCAACGCCCACTCCGGTTAAGATCAGCCATGAGAGCGCCACCAACCAGATCGTCTTTCTCGTATTCATATTGATTTTTCCCCCGGGTGAGAAGTGAGGACAAGGCCACACCTTTCGGTCTGGTCGCTGAGGTTATCCTGGGTACAGCCCTTGATAACCCAGCCGGTATGACATTGTGCAAGAATGAGAGGGTCTGCGCAAGCCCATAAAACCATGAAGAAACTACGCGTCGGCATTCTTTTTGGCGGGCGCAGCGGGGAGCATGAAGTTTCGCTGCTTTCGGCTGCCTCGGTTCTTAACGCCATTGACCAGAGCAAGTTCGAGGTGGTGCCTATCGGCATCACCAAACAGGGCCGCTGGCTGACCGCGGGGGACGCGGAATTGTTGCTGCAGGGCAAGGCCGCGGCGCACTCCCATCTGCGGGCCGGAGACCCGGAAGCGACGCCCGGGGCGGCGGTTCTGGCGACTGGGCAGGCCGTGGTGGTCCCGCCAGAACCGCAGCGACCAGGCGGGTCTCTGGCGCCTTTCCAGTCCGAGTCTCTGACCCGGCGGGCCAGCGACCGGGCGATTAACGTGGACATTATTTTCCCCGTCCTGCATGGGACCTTTGGCGAAGACGGCACCATCCAGGGATTGTTCGAGCTGGCGGATATCGCCTACGTGGGCGCGGGCGTGCTCGGCTCCGCGGCCGGTATGGACAAGGACGTCATGAAGTCACTGTTCCTGGCCGCCGGACTACCCATCGTGAAACACGTTACCGTGCTGCGCGGCGATTGGGAAAGCTCCCCGAAGAAAGTCCAGAAGCTGGTCGAGAACAAGCTGAAATATCCGGTCTTCGTGAAGCCTGCGAATCTGGGATCGTCGGTAGGAATTTCGAAGGCGCGCGAACCCAAGGAACTGGCTCCAGCGATGCAGGAAGCCGCCAGGTTCGACCGCAAGATTGTGATCGAAGAAGGCGTGGGCGGCAAAAAGCACAAGGCTCGCGAAATCGAAGTCTCGGTTCTGGGCAACGACCAGCCCGCAGCTTCCGTCCCCGGCGAAATTGTTCCGGGCAAGGAATTCTACGACTACACCGCCAAGTATCTCGACGAGGGATCGCAGCTGATCATCCCGGCCAAATTGAGCAAGGCGGAAACCAAAAAGATCCAGCAACTGGCGATCAGCGCCTTCAAAGCGGTGGACTGTTCGGGACTGGCGCGGGTGGATTTCCTGATGGATCCCAAGAACCGGAAAATATACCTCAACGAGATCAATACCATGCCGGGGTTCACAGCGATCAGCATGTATCCCAAGCTGTGGGCGGCTTCGGGACTGGCCTACCAGGACCTGATCGAGCGCCTGATCCGGCTGGGCCTCGAGCGGCACGAGGAGAAGAAGAGAAATCAATACAGCCGGTGAGACGGGCAGTTTCCGGTTTCTAATTTCCAGTTTCCGGCGGCCAGTGGTGTCTAGAAACCGGAAACTAGAAACTATTAACTGCTCGCTCAGTGTCCGAGAAAACGCTCCAGAGCATTCAGATCGCGCTCGGCCATATCTCCAAATTTCTTTGCCCTCGCCACATCCCCATGTTGAAGCGCTTCTTCCGCCTTGGACAGGTTGGCTTTCATGCTGGCCTGGCGCGCGACCATATCGCCGCGCAGTCCGAAGCCGGCCGCGCTTTGCTGTTGCTGCAGATGATCCAGGCCGCTGTTTACCGCGGCCGCGCGGTTGGAAAGCTGGTCGAGTTCGGTCTCCTCTTCGTCGAGGCTGGCCGAATTACTGGCCGCGCCCGGCGCCATTCCGCTATCGCCCTGCGGCGGCGGAGCGGCATCGTTGCCCATGCCGCTGCTTTGCGCTGTCAGCCGCTTGGCTCGGATATGGCTCGGCTTGGCCGGGGCCAGATTGCTAGGCGCCGGGGCTGCCATCGGAGCAGGCTGCGCCGGCTCCATGGCATGCGAGGTGTCGACCGATGCCGTAGTGGCCGGTGCGGCCGTCGGGGCTGGGCTTGGAGCGGATGTGCTGGCAGCCGAAGCATCTGAAGCCGCCGGTTGTGCCGGCTGGACCTGGCTCGGCGCGGTCGTATCCGTGCTGGTGGTTGCCGAGGTGTCTGGAGCCTTCGCATTGGTCTTGCTGATCCGCGGCACGTAAATCCCGGCGAACACCAGACCAACCAGCACCACCAGACCTCCCAGCGTCATGTACAGACCGCGATGACCACCCGACTGCGGAGGCGGCGGCATGGGGACAGGCGTTGGCGGCGCGGCGATTCCTGCCGCGGGCGGCGCAACCGTCGCCGCGGGAGCAGCCGACATGGGAGCGGTAGCCGGCATGGTGTTCGCGGCGGTCATGGGGCTTGTAGCCGGCATCACAGGCGCAACCGGCAGGGTAGCCGCCACCGGCGCCGCAGGCGGGACCGGGGTGCGCGCTCCGCTCGGCCTTTCCATGGTCGGAGAAGCTTCCCAGAAACCGGCGGGCAGCTCGCCGCTGCCGCCTGTCGGACCCCCGATCGGGGTCCGCGGGACGGTGGGAGCGACCGCCGAGGACGCGGGCACGGTGGTCAGAGCGTTGGCGAACGCGTCCGCCGTCTGGAAGCGTTTTGCCGGCTCTTTCGCAATCGCCATGAGAATAATTTCGTTCAACGCCGCCGGCAGACCGGGATTGAGCTCGAGAGGCGGTTTGGGGGCCTGGTTGAGATGCGCGGCCATGATGGAATACTCGCTGTTGGCCACGAACGGCCGCCGGCCGGTTACGAATTCGTACAGGCAGATGCCCACCGAGTACAAGTCAGATCGCCCGTCGGTCGGATCGCCCTTCACCTGCTCCGGCGACATGTAGCCGATTGAACCCAGGGTAGTGCCGGTCATGGTCAAACCGCGTTCGTCGCCGGAACGCGCAATGCCGAAATCCATCAGCTTGATCACGCCCTGCGTGGTCAGCATCATGTTGGCGGGCTTGATGTCGCGGTGAATGATGTGGCGCTGGTGAGCGTAGCTGACCGCGCTCAGAACCTGGCTGATGTATTTGACCGCGTCATTCACCGTAAGCGGCCCCATATCCAGCTTGGTCGCCATGGTGGTGCCCTCGACGTATTCCATCACCATGTACAGCCGGTTGTCGTTCGAGAACGCAGTTCGCAGCGCGCAAATATTGGGATGATCGAGGCTGGCCGTGAGCTTGACCTCGCGCAGAAAGCGGGCCGCCAGGTCCTGGGTCGCCGCCAGGTCGGGCAGCAGCACCTTCATGGCTTCAATGCGATCGGTGATGACGTTGCGCACCTGGTAGACCTTGCCCATACCTCCGGCGCCCAATTCCTTAAGAATCTCGTAATCGCCGATTCGCTTGCTGGTTTCGTCGCTCATGTGAAAATCTCCCTGGGAGTTGCGGGAACTTGCGAGCTTTTCTTGCCGGGGGCAGGCTACTCGGTTTCCGTCCGGAAAACCGCAGTCTGACAAGACGATAATTATGCTCTGCCGCCATCCACGGGTCAAGACGGTTGCGGGATACCGCTGTTCTCGCGCCGGCGCCCCTTTCTGGCGCTTCTTGCGGACGCGGGCCTCATGGAGGGAGCCCCTCCGACACCCGGCCTTTACCGGCGATCCCGGCCAAAGTCTGCACCGCCGAGCGTCTCTTGACGTACCCCAGCTTCTCCCGGTACCATCATTCAAGTTTGCTCTGCGGAGCAGACCTTGGATTTCATGCAGAGTGGCTGAGGGACGAGCCCTACGAAGCCACGACAACCGGATCGGAAGTCATCTTCTGGTCGCCCGGTGTCAACTCTCGCCCTACACAGGGGGAACATGAGATTCGGGGTGCCGAATTCTTAGCATCTCGTTCCTCTTTTCCTCATTCGTCAGGGAAAGAGGATTTCGCTTTTAGGGCGCTTTTCAGGACGGCTCGTCCCGCCGCTACTCCGAAGCGAGTAGCTCATGACCTCGGAAACACGGACCGCCGAATTACAGAAATACGAATTACGTTGTCGGGAATGCGGCAAGAGCTGGGGAAACCAGGCCCGTTCCATCTGCGACGACTGCTTCTCTCCTCTCGAAGTTTTCTACGATTACGAAGCCGCGCGTCCCACTTTCACCCGGGAGCGAATTGCCCAGGGCCCGGCCAGCATGTGGCGCTATCGCGATCTGCTGCCTTTGCCCGCTGATTATCAGCCCACGGTTCCAGCCGGTTTTACCCCACTGCTCGAGGCGCCGCGCCTGGCTCAAAAGCTGGGCGCGAAGCGCCTCTATTTGAAAAACGACGCGGTCTGTCAGCCCTCCCTCAGCTTTAAGGATCGCGTCGTCGCAGTGGCTTTGGCTCAGGCCCGCAATTTTGGATTCGATACTGTCTCCTGCTCGTCCACCGGGAACCTGGCGAATTCGGTGGCGGCGCAGGCGGCGCGCAACGGATTCAAGGCCGTCATCTTCATCCCGGCCGATCTCGAGCCGGCAAAGATTCTGGGCACGCAGGTTTTTGGAGCGAAGCTGGTTCGCATCCTGGGAAGCTACGATCAGGTCAATCGCCTGTGCTCGCAGATCGCCGACGAACACAATTGGGGCTTTGTGAACGTGAACCTGCGGCCCTATTACGCCGAAGGCTCGAAGACGGTCGGCTTCGAAATCGCCGAACAGTTGGGATGGCGTTTGCCCGACAACGTTGTATGTCCGATGGCGGGCGGATCGCTGATCATAAAGATCAAGAAAGCATTTGAAGAACTCATTCACCTCGGACTGGTGGAAGCGAAGCCGGTGAAATATTTCGGAGCGCAAGCTACCGGTTGCTCGCCTATTTCGACGGCGGTGAAGGCTGGGAATACCGATATCGATCCACAGAAGCCTTCGACCATCGCCCGGTCGTTGGCCATCGGCAATCCCGCGGACGGGCACTACGCCATCAAGGTCATCACCCAGAGCGGTGGCTGGTCAGAGGATGTTTCCGATCCTGAACTGGTCGAGTGCATCCAGCTGCTGGCGGAGAACGAAGGAGTTTTCACCGAGACCGCCGGCGGCGTCACCGTCGGCACAGCGCGCAAGCTCTACCGCCAGGGACGCATTTCACCCGACGAGACCACGGTGCTCTGCATCACCGGCAACGGATTGAAGACCACCGATGCGCTGGCCGGCAAGTACGAAGCAGAGGAGCCGATCGCGCCGAAGGTCGCCGAGTTCGAAAAATACATGCAGAGAACGCTGGACGCTCCCGTGAAAGAAGTGCCGGAAGCGGTTGAGGCCTAGATGAACATTACGGTCCAAATCCCAACCGCCCTGCGGCGGCTGACCGCGGGCAACGCGAAAGTCACGTGCTCAGCCGCCAATCTGCCAGAACTGTTTACCGCGCTCGACCAGCAGTTTCCCGATCTCAAACCGCACCTGCGGGATGAGTCAGGAGAAATTCGCCGCTTCCTCAATGTATATGTGAACGAAGAAGACATCCGCTTCCTCGGCGGAAACCAGTACGCGTTCCGGGACGGAGACGAAGTGCTGCTGGTGCCCTCCATCGCCGGCGGCGCAAGCTAGTCTGTCATCCTGAGCGGAGCGTTGAGTTTCGCTTGCGAAACGCCATGCGAAGTCGAAGGACCCCTACCGCAATACTTCCGTCGATGGCTATCTTTTCATGTCCGGCCAACAGGATTTCCTAGTCTTTGACGGCGTCATCCTGAATGGCCGTCAGGCCATGAAGGATCTCGCGCGGGGCGGCAGATACCCGATTCTCGCAGCGAACCGAGAGGTCCGAGGCGATTCGCGCGAGATCCTTCACCCGGCTCAAGCCGGGTTCAGGATGACGCCGTGCTGATATGAGTAGTAGTTTGTGTTCGGCCGCCGAAGCCCATTTAGAAGGTAGGGGTCCTTCGACTACGTAGCTGCTTCGCGAAGCGAAGCAGCTACTCCGCTCAGGATGACACCGCAATCAATCGGCCCAGGGCTCGGGTTTGCGGTCCCAGCGATGGGCCTTCAACGCGCGCAGCAGCGCCGCATCCAGCGGTCCGGCATCGCTGGCGGCAATATTCTGCCGCACGTGCTCGGGCTTTCTCATCCCTACGATAATTGTGCTCACGGCGGGGAAGGAGAGGATGTAGCGCAGCGCCATCTGCGGCAGCGTCATTCCGGGCGGCAGCAACGCTTTTAATTTTTCCACGCGCTCGATGGTGGGGCCTAGGTTCTTCGGACCGAAATACATGGCACGCCAGTCGCCCTTGGGGAATTTCGTTTCCAGCGTCATCTTTCCTCCTAGGCTGCCTTCGTCGAGCGGCACGCGGGCGATGACTCCGATATTCAGCTCCCGGCAAAGCGGAAAGAGATTGTCCTCGGGCGCCTGATCGAAAATGTTGTGAATTACCTGCACTGCGTCCACCAGTCCGGTGCGCAAGGCCTTGAGGCCGTTGTCCGGTTCCCAGCGGTTGAGGCTGAGCCCGAAGTGAAGTATGGTTCCGTCCCGCTTGAGCTTCTCGACCGTGCTGCGAAATTCCGGTTCATCTGTCCAGCTATCGTCCCAGACGTGAAATTGCAGCAGGTCGATGGCGTCGACCCGGAGTTTCTTTCGGATCAGGTCGGCGTGCTTGAAAACATGACCGGCGGGAAAAACATCCTGATACTTGTAGGCGGACCGGGCCGGCCACTTGCGATTCATGGGCGGGATTTTTGAAGCGGCATATAAGCGCTTCTTCGGGTTTCGGGACAAAATTTCGCCCAGCAGGCCATCGCTCTTGCCCTCGCCGTAAGCCCAGGCAGTGTCGAAGAAGTTGCAACCCATATCGGTCGCCAGCTGCAAGGCCGCCAGGGACTCTTTGTCGTCCGAGCCGCTCCATCCGCTCATCCCCCATAGTCCGTGGGCCATCTCGCTGACTTCAAAGCCGGTGCGGCCGAGTTTCCGGTATTTCATGGTCCTCCTTAGGCGATCTAAAGCTCTTCGATTGTATTTGTTACGGGCGCAAAAATGTATTGTGCATCCCCGGGCGCTCCTGTATTATCTAACTAACTGGTTAATTAATACGATCATGAAAGGCACACTCACCAAACCGCGCCTGGGTTCCCGCGGACGCCCGGAAGAAAGCCGGGCCGCGATCCTGCAGGCAGCGGTCCGTGAATTCTCCCGCGAAGGCGTGGCCGGAGCGCGCACTGATGCCATCGCGCGCGCTGCCGGAGTCAACAAGGCACTGCTGTATTACTACTTCAAGGACAAGGAAACGCTTTACGGTGCCGTCCTCGATCTCGTCTTTAGCGGTCTGATAGAAAGCGTTAGCGAGGCGCTCTCGAGCGACCTGCCGCCGCGGGAGAAATTGCTGGCCTACGTGGGGGCGCACTTCGACTACATCGCCGGCCATCCCCTGTACCCCAGGATCACGCAGAGTGAAATGATGCGCGCCGTCCGCGGCAAAGCGCCGCATCTGCAGCGCATTGCGAAGCAATACTTTCTTCCGTTGTTCGGCAAAGTTGCATCCGTCATCGGGGAAGGCCAGGCTTCGGGCGATTTCCGTCCTGTGGATCCCGAGCACTTTGTTCCTTCCATGATCTCGATCATCGTGTTTCATTTCATCAACGCGCCGGTTATGCGCATGGTCAGAGGGATCGACCCCCTGGCGCCGGAGTTGGTCGCCGCCCGCCGGGCCTCGGTGCTGGATTTCATCTCGGCGGCACTGTTCACGCAGCAAGCGATTTCCAAAGGAGAGCGTAAGTGAACCCGCGCAATCGATTTCTGATCGTGCTCGCGATCATCCTGGCCGCGTCAACAGCCTACTATTTTATTTCTACCCCGCGCTCCAGCGACCTGGTGCTGATCGGCATCGTGGATTCGAACCAGGTCATCGTCAGCCCGCAGATACAGGGGCGGATTGCCAAGCTGCTGGTGGACGAAGGCACGAAAATCAAGCAGGGAGATTTGATCGCGGTGCTGGATCCGTCGGAACTGGAAGCGGAAGCCCGCGCCGCAGCCGCCATGATCGACAGCCTGCGTTCGCAGGTTTCCGCCACCCAGGCCACCAGCCAGGCGACACATGGATCGACTTCGAGCAACGTGGTGAACGCCCAGGCCAGATTGCAGGCGGCTCGCGCCCAGCTGCTGCAGGCGGAAGCCACGCTGCAACGCACCGAGAGCGACAGCCGCCGCATGATCGAGCTGGCGAACCAGGGAGTGGCCTCCGATCAGGACCGGGTGCAGGCGGAGAGCAATCTGAAGGCGCAGGTGGCGACGGTGCAATCCTTGAAAGACCAGGTGAGCGCGTCCGAAGCCGATTTGAATACCGCGCTGGCCAACATCCACCAGGCGCATGCGGCCGCGAGCACGGTGCAATCCACGCGTGGACAGTTGGCCAACGCCGAGGCCCAACTCAAGGAAGCCGAAGTCCGCCTGGGCTATACCAAGATTTACGCGCCGGTAAGCGGCACCGTCTCGGTGCGCGCCGCTCTGGAAGGCGAAGTTCTGACCCCCGGGCAGCCCATTGTCACTCTGGTGGATTTGAGCGACACCTGGGTGCGGGCCGCGATTCCGGAAACCGAGGCCGACAACATCGGCCTGGGCGACACGCTGCGCATTCGCCTGCCCGGCGGCACCATCACTTCCGGCAAAGTGTTCTTCAAGGCGCCGGAAGCCGATTTCGCCACCCAGCGGGACGTCAGCCGGCGCAAGCGCGACATCCGGACCATCGTGCTCAAAGTCCGCCTGGCCAATCCCAAGGAGGCTTACGTGCCCGGCATGACGGCGGAAGTCCTGGTTTCACCGGACCAGATCAAAGCCGCTTCCAACACCGGCCCGGCCCTGGAGAAACAGCAGTGATTTCGAGTTTCAGATTGACGGTCCACCATGGTTGCTGATTTCAAACCGAATGGCGCGTCAGGTGCGCGAGAGCCCGCGGCCGATGGGCGAGTCAAGCCCATCAACCCCGGCAACGCCATCGAAGTGGACCACATCGTCAAGAAGTATGGCGACTTCACTGCCGTCAATGACGTTTCCTTCAACGTGAAGGAAGAAGAAATCTTCGGACTGCTGGGCCCCAATGGCGCCGGGAAATCCACCCTGATCCGCATGATGACCACGCTGATCCCGATCACCTCCGGCTCGGCGCGGGTTGCCGGGCACGACGTAAGCAAGGATCCCAACGGGGTGCGCCGCGCCATCGGCGTCATTCCGCAGGCGCTCACCAGCGACCTCGACCTCACCATCGAGGAAAATCTGAACATCTACGCCAAGCTTTACGACGTGCCGGCGCAAAAGCGCAAGGCGGCCATCGACGAATTGCTGGAACTTGTGGACCTCACCCGCTGGCGCGGGGCGCAGACCAAGACCCTGTCCGGCGGCATGCGGCGGCGCCTGGAGATTGCGCGCGGACTGGTGCACAGTCCACGAATATTTTTTCTGGATGAACCCACGACCGGGCTGGATCCCGTCTCCCGCGTGGCCGTGTGGGAAATGCTTACCAACATAAAATCGCACCGCCAGCTCACCATCCTGATTACCACCCACTATATGGACGAAGCCGACCGGCTGTGCGACCGCATCGCCATCGTGGACCACGGCAAGCTGGTGGCGCTCGATACTCCGCCGGCGCTGAAGGCCAGTGTGCCCGGTTCCAACGTGATTGAAGCCCAGTTCGAGAACGCTCCCGCGGATTGGGAGAAAACCTTGCACGAACTCAATGGCGTCACTTCGGTGCAGCATGAAGGCGCGGGCATGTACCGCGTTTTGACCGGCGACGGATCGCGGACCACCACCGAGCTGGTGGAAACGGCGGTACATGCCGGGGTAGTCGTGAAATCTCTTTCGGTGCAGAACACCAGCCTGGACGACGTTTTCGTCCATTACACGGGACGGCAGCTGCGCGACGAACTGGTAAAAGCGCAGGGCTTCGTCATGCCGCCCAGACCAGGAATGCAGCCATGAACCGGACGCTCGCCATTGTCGAACGTGAATTGCGGAAATTCTTCCGCTCCCCGGCGCTGATGATGGTGTCGATGATTTTCCCGCTGGTGCAGCTCATCGTGCTGGGCAATGCCTTCGGCGGCAAAATACGCGATGCCCGCCTGGGGCTGGTGGACCAGGACGGCGGGACCCAGGCGCTGAAGATCCGCGAAGCCTTTGATTCCGTCCGCGCCAACATGCGGACCTTCGAGCCCATCTACTACCGCGACCAGAAGCAGGCCATGGAAGATGTGCGCAACGGGAAAATCGAGGGCGCGGTCATCATTCCTCCCCAATATTCCCGCCGCGTGTACGAGCAGGACCGGCCGCAAATCGCCCTGGTGGTGGACAACAGCGACAACTTCATGAGCGGAGCTCTCGAGGACTCGCTCACCCAGATTACCAACGCGCTGAATAATCCCGTGGTCGAGCCGCGCCTCCTGCAGAAGACAGTGCTGCAGATTGTGGAACTCTATCCCTATATCGAATACATGAAATTTCTGCTGCCGGGTTCGATCACGCTGGCCATCTTTATGTCGGTGATGATCGGCGGTGGCATGCTCTACATCGACGACAAGGCCCGCGGAGTCCATGAAGGCTACCTAGTCACTCCCATCACCAAGGCCGAACTTGTGTTAGGGCTGAACGCGGCCAGCGTGGTGAAGGCGGTGATGGTGGGAGTAGTGATCACGGTGGTGGGCTGTCTGCTGGCCGGCGTGGGCACGCTTTTCAGCTTCTCCACCGCGGTCGGTTTGCTGCTGATGATTACGCTGACCGCCGCGGCCCTGAATACCATGATGTTTCTGCTGGTGGTACGAGTCGACGATCCGCTAGTGCCACGCGCCATCTTTGGCATCCTGAATACGCTCCTGTTCTTCCCCAGCGGCGCGGTCTACCCCATCCAGGCGTTCCCCTGGTGGCTGCGCGCGATCGCCAAAGTGGATCCCTTTTCCTTCGCCGTACATGGTTTCAAGACCCTGCTGCTGAAAGAAGCCGGCTTGTCGGCGATTGTGCCGGACATCATTTATCTCTCTCTGTTCGCGGTGGTGGCGTTGAGCATCGCAACCCCTCTGTTCAAACGCACCCTGTAGGCCCACAGAACGTGTGGTCGCGGGCGACCCGCCCGCGGTTTTTGAGGTTGACTTTGTTTTTCCGCAGCGGCCCACCCGCGGCTTTTGACGTTCAGATCGATTCCCGGCTAAGAGTGCCCCGCGCTACCGTGGTTTCGATCGACTCTCGCGGGCGAGTCGCCCGCGACCACACCGGCAACGGGAACTTTTACCTCCGTCCCGCAATCTATTATGCTTAGGGAACCATGACCCTGATGGATGCCACACCGTACGATCCCGGGCCGGCCCGCCGGCGCAGGATTCGGATCATTGCCGGTCTGATCGTCGTCATCCTGCTGGCCGCCGTGGTGTGGATGAACCGTTACTTGCCCGAAAAGCGGGTGGTCGACAGGTTTTTCGCCGCGCTCAAAAGCAAGGACTACGAGACGGCTTACGGCATTTATTTTGCCGACCCGCAATGGAAAGAGCATGCTGCGAAATATTCCCGATACCCCCTGAACCAGTTCATCCAGGATTGGGGCACGGGCGGACCCTGGGGCGTGATCAACAGCTACAAAGTGAATGGCGCCAGCACCTGCTCGAGCGGAGCCAGCGGCGTGGTCGTGGATGTGATTGTCAATGACCGCGCCGAGCACGCTCAATTGTGGGTGGAGAAATCCGACCGGACCCTAAGCCCGCCGCCTTGCGAACTTCTGTTTCACTGACCTGCCGCCTAGGATTTTGCGGAGAGCAGTTCCAGAGTCTTCTGCAGAGACGCCTCGTCGGCAATGTTGAGACATGTTTTCGAGCGGTCGATCTGGCGCATCAGCCCGCACAAAACTTTCCCGGGACCCACTTCCACGAAAACCTCGACGCCCTTTGCGATCAGCAGGCGCATGGACGGTTCCCATTTCACCGCGCCTGTGACCTGGCGCACCAGCGCATCGCGAGCAGCGTCCGCGTCTGCGATTGATGCCGCGTCGACATTGCAGACAACCGGAATTGCCGGCTTCTGAAATCCCAACGACCTTAGATCCGCCGCCAGCCGGTCCTGCGCCGGTTTCATCAGTGAACAGTGGAAAGGCGCGCTGACCTGCAGCATGACGGCGCGCTTGGCGCCGCGTTCCCCGGCCAGCCTGGTGGCGCGCTCGACCGCCGACGCATGGCCGGAGATGACGATCTGTTCCGCGGAATTGATATTGGCGGGCTCACAGACTTCGCCCTGGGCGGCGTCGGCGCATATAGCAGTAACTTTCTCCAGGTCCATCCCCAGGATCGCGGCCATGGCGCCGACGCCTACTGGAACGGCTTCCTGCATATACTTGCCGCGGTTGCGCACGGTGCGCACCGCATCGGGGAAATTTAGCGTGCCGGCGGCAACGTGGGCCGAGTATTCTCCCAGGCTGTGTCCGGCGACGAAGCTGGGAGTGACGCCTTTCTCGCGGAGGACCCGCCAGGCAGCAACCGAGGCCGTCAGAATCGCAGGCTGCGTGATTTCCGTCAGCCGCAGTTTCTCTTCCGGACCTTCGAAGCACAACTGGGAAAGCTTGTAGCCGAGAGCTTCATCGGCCTCGGCAAAAGTCTGCCGCGCGACGGAATATTTCTCCGCCAGCTCTTTGCCCATCCCGACCGCCTGCGAGCCCTGGCCGGGGAAGAGGAAAGCGATGGATTGCGATATGGTCATAAGTTTGTTGCTTTGCGTAGGGGCAGTGTCCCGCCTGCCCGGCCGAGCAAAGCTCGGCTATTTAAACCGGGCTGGCCGATGCAGCAAACCACAACCCTCGGCGAGCTTCGCTCGCCCGCCCAGATGAGGACATCTGGGCCTACGTGGTTCGTGGCGCCGGCTACGTGCTAACCGGGACCGGGGGCCTCAGCCCTGCTACTTCTTTCGCAATCTTGTCGTTGATATTGCGCTCGGCGAATTCGGCGGCCACGCGCAGCGCATTTTTGATCGCGTTCATGTTTGACGATCCGTGGGTGATGAAACAAACGCCGCGCACGCCGAGCAGGGGCGCGCCGCCGTATTCCGTATGGTCGAGGCGTTTCTTGAAATCGGCAAAGGCGCTGCGGGAAAGAAGGTAGCCCACCTGGCGCGTGATCGTGGCCTTCAATGTCTCTTTGAGGGTGGCGCGCACCAGGTTGGCCACGCCTTCCGAGGTCTTCAGTGCCACGTTGCCCACGAATCCATCGGCAACGATCACGTCCACCTTGCCGCTGTAGATGTCGCGCCCTTCGACGTTGCCGATAAAATTCAGCGGCAGCCGCTTCAACAACTGGAAGGCCTCGCGAGTCAATTCGTTGCCCTTGCTCTCTTCTTCTCCAATCGAGAGCAGACCCACACGCGGACGCCGGGTCCCGAACATGCTGCGAAAGTAGATTTCGCCCATGACCGCGAACTGTTCCAGGTTTTCCGGTTTGCAATCGACATTGGCGCCGACATCGAGCAGGATTGCGACCGTGCTTACGGCGGTGGGGAAAACCGCGGCCAGCGCCGGACGGTCCACTCCCGGGATCCCTCCGAACACCATTTTCGCCGTGGCCATGGCCGCCCCGGTGTTGCCGGCTGTCACAAAGCCGGCGGCGCGGCCTTCGCGCACCAGCCTGATGCCGACATGAATCGAAGAATCGCGCTTGGAACGAACCGCTTGAACCGCCTTGTCCTCCATGGTGATGACTTCGCTGGCATGGACGACTTCAATCGGAAGGCCGGCGGCC
>Ga0187822_10000002_pt1 | contig 37338 bp, 29 predicted proteins | sample NC_wetland_sal_i_18_FD_132967 | JGI IMG/M metagenome (GOLD analysis project Ga0187822, IMG submission 132967) | Wetland sediment microbial communities from Neuse River Estuary, North Carolina, USA - SourceSoil_2 | ecosystem: Environmental > Aquatic > Freshwater > Wetlands > Sediment | place...
CGAGCGATCGTTAACCACGGCGCCCAGCTGCGTGCTGGTGGTATCCACCAGCGGGGCTTCGGAAGTGACCTCCACCACCTCCTTGGCTTGACCGACCTGCAGCACCGAATTCAGCGTGACCACGCCGTTCACTTCGACGATCACATTCTTCGAAACATTTTTCTTGAAACCTGCGAGCTCAAACTCGACGGTGTAGACGCCCGGCACAACCTCCAGGAAACTGTAATCTCCGCTGGCATTCGTTTTGGTATCGCGGGCAACGCCGGTGGCTTGATTGCTCAAGCGCACCGCGGCTTCCGCCAGCACGGCGCCGGTGGGATCGGCCACACGCCCCAGCACTCGTCCGCCCGTGCTCTGTCCGAAGGTGGGCACTACGAGCACCGCCAGTAACCCAAGCGATGCCAGCCAGAAAGCCGGGGCACGACGCGCCGTCGAGGGAATCATGAAGAAACCTCCGGGTCACAACTGGGATTTTTTTACGAAGCCAGCGTATTGCATCGCCGGCAAACCTTGCTATAATCGCGCAAGGTTAGAAGCACCCTCCGCGGACTGTCAAGCAAAAAATAGCGTTACTCCGGATCGGCAAAAACACTCGGGGGAGCAGGGTTCGGGATGAAGCCGGCTGAACGAAAACCCTACTTGAAAATCGGCGACGTGGCCCGCTTGGTCGGCGTTTCCCCCTCGGTCATTCGCTCCTGGGAAAGTCTGGGCCTCACCCGTCCGCGCCGCACCGCCAGCAAGTACCGCCTGTATGCGCCGGAAGACGTAAAGCTGCTCAAGCGGGCGCGCTTCCTGCGCAAGGTGCGCGGCTTGAATGCGGCGGCCATAGTGCAGATGCTCAAGCGCGACGGCCTGGTGCGGCCTTCCTCGAACGGCGCTTCCAGTGCGATCGGCGTGCGCCTGCGCCACCTGCGGGTCCGCCGTGGGCTTTCCCTGGCGCAGGTGGCCAAGGCGGTGGGCATTTCGCTGGGGTTCCTGAGCGCCCTGGAACGCTCTCACATGAGCGCGTCGGTTTCCACCCTGCGCAAGCTGGCCCGGTTCTACAAGACCAACATCCTGGATTTTTTCGATCCAGCGGAATCAAACATCCGCCTGGTGTCTCCCGAGAAGCGCAAGGTGCTCGAAGCCGGTCCCGGAGTGCGCATGGAATTGCTCGCCTGGGGCAACACGGTCATGGAGCCGCATCTTTTCCGCATCGCTCCCCAGTCCGGCAGCGGCGAGTCGTACCACCACGAGGGCGAAGAGTTTCTGTACATCCTGCAGGGAGAGTTGCAGATTTCCTTGGAGGGCGAGGAGTACCATCTTCAGCCCGGCGATAGTTTCTACTTCGAAAGCGCCACGCCACACCGCTGGAAAAACCCCGGTCGCGCCGAAACCTGGGTGTTATGGGTCAACACGCCGCCTACTTTTTAGGTGGCGAAATATTTGAAAGACCATCGACGGGGGAAGTCTTGATCGAGTCTCGGAAGATTCACATCGGTTGGCGTCATCTGCCCATATCGCTTGTTGTTGTCCTCGCCCTGTCGGCCGTTGCCTGGGGACAGGCCGTGACCACCGCAGACACGGTGATTGTCAACGCCAGGATTTACACCGTGAATACCCGACAACCCTGGGCGGAAGCGCTCGCCATCCGCGGAGACAAAGTTGTTGCCGTGGGCGGGGTGCAAGAGATTGCCCCGTATCGCGGAGCGTCAACGAAGGTCATTGATGCGCAAGGAAGGCTGGTTCTGCCGGGCTTCACCGACTGCCACATCCATTTCATGGACGGGTCTCTCGGTCTTACCCAGGTTGATCTCAACGGAACCCAGTCGGTGGCTGAAATGCAGACCCGGGTGAAGGAGTACGCGACCGCCCACCCCAAAGGGGAATGGATCGAGGGCATGGGCTGGCTTTATTCCACCTTCGGTGCCGCCGCTCTGCCGGACAAGAAGTTCCTGGACGAAATCGTGCCCGACCGGCCGGTATATCTTCAGGCCTACGACGGCCACAGCTCATGGGCCAACAGCAAGGCCCTCGCTCTGGCGGGCATTACGCGCGAAACGCCGGACCCGCCGGGCGGCCAGATTGTCCGTGACGCCAGGGGCGAAGCCACGGGCGCTCTGAAAGAAACGGCCGGCGATCTGGTGGCTAAGGTCATCCCCAAACCCACTCACGACCAGCGCCTGGCGGCACTGCGCCTGGGCATGCGCGAAGCCAACAAATTCGGCCTGGTGCGCGTGCACAGCGCGGGCCAGGATTTCGAATACCTCGATCTCTACAACGAATTGCGCCAGAAGCAGGAGCTGTCGCTCAGGTTCTATATCGCCTACTTTCTGGATCCTCCGGAGCTGAAGCCGGCCGACATCGAAAAAATCGAACAGGCGCGCCGCATCTATCACGACGATTGGATTTCCGGCGGCGTCGTCAAAACCATGCTCGATGGCGTGATTGAGGCCCACACCGCCGCCCTGCTCGCTCCGTACAGCGACGATCCGCGGCAGTCCGGAAAGCTGTTCTGGGAGCCGGCGAAATACCAGCAGGCCATCACCGAACTCGATCGCCGCGGACTGCAGATTTTCACCCACGCTATTGGAGACCGATCGGTTCGCCTGGCCCTCGATGCCTACCAGCAGGCTGCTGAAACCAATCACACCCGCGATGCGCGTCCCCGCGTCGAACATATCGAGACCATCAGCGCGCAAGATATTCCCCGCTTCGGCAAACAGGGAGTGATTGCCAGTTTTCAACCTCTGCACGCCTATCCCAACGAGAATCTCCTGAATGTCTGGGCGCGAAACGCCGGTCCGGAGCGCGCCCAGCGCGCCTGGGTGTGGCACAGCATTGAGAGCACCGGGGGTGTGCTTGCTTTCGGCAGCGACTGGCCGGTCGTGACCCTCAATCCATGGCCGGGCGTGAGGAATGCGCTACTGCGGCAGACTACGGAAGGGAATCCTCCCGGCGGCTTTGTGCCGCAGGAGCGGATCAGCCTCGAGGACGCCATCAAGGCCTATACACTAGGCGCGGCTTTTGCTGGCCGTCGCGAAAAAACCGAAGGCTCAATCGAGCCCGGCAAACTGGCCGACGTGATCATCCTTGACCGTGACCTTTTCAAAATTGACCCTGACCAGATCGCCCGCACGGAAGTATTGTTGACCATGGTCGGCGGAAAAGTCGTCTACTCGGCCCCTAATTGGCCGGCAACGACGGCCGCAGCGGAGATGAAGCCATGATTCGCCGTGTAGCGTTTTCACTGATACTGTTTGCCGCGGCCGGGCTGCTCGGCTCCTGCGGCAAGAAGACTCCCACCCTGAACCTGCTGGTTTGGGAAGGCTATGCCGATCCATCTTTCGTACAGGGCTTCGAAGAAAAATATCACTGCAAGATTTCAGCTTCTTACATGGGATCGAGCGATGAACTGGTGGCCAAGCTGCGGGGCGGGAGCGCGGGAAATTATGATGTGATCTCGCCTTCGAGCGATGTGGCGACTTCCATCGCGGCTGCGGGTCTGGCTCTGCCGCTCGATCTGTCCCGCATCCCCAGTTACGGCCGCCTTTCGCCGCAGCTCACTTCCCTGCCCCTGGTGCGAATCAAAGAACAGGTTTACGGAGTGCCGTTCATGTGGGGGCCCGACCCGCTGCTCTACGACACTACGGTTTTCCCCAAGCCACCCGAGAGTTGGACGGTGTTCTGGGACCCAAAATATCGCGGCAAGATTTCAGTCTGGGATGATCTTTCGACCATCTACATGGCGGCGCAGGTTCTGGGCTACGACAAACCCGATCCCTCGCAGTTGTACAACCTCACGGACGAACAGCTCGATGCCGTCAAGAAAAAGTTGCTGGAACTGAAGCCCAACATCCGGAAGATGTGGTCGACCGGCGGCGAACTGACCAACCTTTTCCAGAATCACGAGGTGGTGGCGGCCATGGGTTGGCCGCTGATGACCAACCAGCTTCGCAAGATCAATTTTCCCGTGGGCGAGACCATCCCCAAAGAAAACACCACGGGCTGGATCGATCACCTGATGATCACCGCCGGCAGCGAGAACAAAGAACTCGCCTACAAATTCCTGCAGTATATGGTCGAGGCGCAAACCCAGAAGAAGGTCGCGGATTTTACCGGATACACTCCGGCCAATCCGCAAGCGGCACAATTCATGACACCGGAAGAGATCAAGGGATTGCACCTCGACGACGTGGACAACTACCAGGCGCGTCTTTATTTCTGGCAAAATGTGCCGCGCCGCGCAAAGTACAACGAAATCTGGAACGAAGTAAAGGCCGCACAGTAACCCGGCAGTGTGGTCATGTGGGCAGTCTGGGTCACGTGGCCGCGGGCGACTCGCCCGCGACTCGGAGGGCAGCATGCCCTCCGGACAGCCGGCGGGACGCCGGCGCCAGAGGGACCTTTTGGCAACCATGAGCGAATCCGCAACCACTGACGCCGTGCCGTCCTCGGCAGCGCCGTTGCTTGAAATCCGCGGCTTGGCCAAATCCTTCGGGAAAAACCCTGTGTTGCGCGATATCTCTCTGCAAGTGGCCGAGGGAGAATTCCTCACCATCCTGGGCGAAAGCGGTTCGGGCAAGACGACACTGCTGCGCATCATCGCGGGTTTCGAAAGCGCCAGTTCCGGCGAAATTGTCATGGGCGGCGAGCGCATCGACAACCTGCCGCCGTACCGGCGCCGGGTCAATACTGTGTTCCAGCATTACGCTCTGTTCCCTCATTTGACCGTCGCGGAAAACGTGGGCTACGGATTAAAAGTTGCCAGGCTGCCCAAGCGGGAGATTGCAACCCAGGTCGAGCAGGCGCTGGACATGGTGAAGATGACCGCCTACGCCGCGGCCAAGCCGGCGAAGATAAGCGGCGGGCAGCAGCAGCGTATCGCCCTGGCCCGCGCCCTGGTCAACCGTCCTCGCCTGCTGTTGCTGGACGAGCCGCTTTCCGCTCTGGATGCCAGTCTCCGCCGCCAGATGCAGGTGGAACTGAAATCGCTGCAGCGCGAAGTCGGCATCTCGTTCGTGTTCGTCACCCATGACCAGGAGGAAGCCATGGTCATGTCCGACCGCATCGCGCTGCTTCGCCTGGGAGAACTGGAACAGGTCGCGTCTCCCCGCGAGATTTACAACCGGCCCGCGACCGCCTATGTCGCCCAGTTCATCGGCCACACCAATCTGCTCAGCGGAGAAGTAAAAGATGGAGTGGCGCGCTGCCAATCGCTTTCCTGGCGAACCGGTTTGCGCGATGGCCCCGGCCTGTTCTCCCTTCGTCCCGAGAACATAAGGCTGGCAAGCGCCGCCGGCGGTTCGACGGTACGATTTCGCGGCAGGATTCTGCGCCAGGCTTTTCACGGTGCTACCGAACTGTTGCAGGTGCAATGCAGCGACGGCCTGGTGGTGTCTGTTCGCACCGCCAGCCAGGAAAACTGGAGCGGAGATATCGATCTGGAGTTTTCGCCGGCAGATGCTGTGCCGGTGCGAGCATCCGAAATTAAGGAGAGGACCTGAATGTGTGGGACGGACACTGTTGTCCGTCGCTCTTGACTTTGATCTTATGTTCTCCCGCGCCTATCGCGCCGCCATCACCCTCCCGCCGCTGTTGTGGGTGGCGGTGTTCTTGCTCGTTCCCTACTTGATTCTTTTCTGCTACAGCTTCTGGTCGGTTTCGGCATCGCAGGAGATTGTCCATTCCTGGACTCAGGACAACTACCGCCAACTCCTGCAGGTGAATGTTTACTGGCATACCTTGTTGCGCTCCATGTGGATCGCTGCGCGGGTGATGATCTTCTCCTTGCTCCTGGGATATCCGCTGGCCTACTACCTGTCGTTTCACGCCAGGAAAAAAGAGCTCCTATATCAGTTGGTGATCATCCCGCTCTGGGTGAGTTACCTGGTGCGGGCCTATGCCTGGAAAACGATCCTGGGCAGCGACGGCGTCCTCAACACATTGCTGCAGTATGTGCACCTCACCCGGCATCCGCTCGATTTTCTGTTGTACAGTCCGTTCGCGGTGGTGTTGACGCTCACGCACATTTACACCCCGTTTACGTTCTTGCCGATTTATGCCGCGCTCGAACACATTCCGCGGAATCTGGTCGAGGCGTCTCACGATTTGGGCGCCTCCCCGTTTCAGACTTTCTGGCGGGTGATCTTCCCGCTCTCGATTCCTGGAGTCCTGGCGGGAGCGACCTTCGCGTTCGTGCTGAGTCTCGGTGATTTTCTAGCCCCTCTCCTGCTCGGCGGTCCCAGCGGCATCATGATTTCGAATATCGTGGTCAGCCTGTTCGGGGCTGCCTACAACTGGCCGCTTGGTGCGGCAATTTCGTTCTGCATGCTGGCGTTGGTGCTGGCGTTGCTCTTTCTCTCGGAAAGCCTGGAAAAGAAATGGAGCTTTCGATGAGGTCCGGAAGATGAGTCGCGAGCGCACCGTGCCGACTTCGCGCTGGCTGCCCGCGCACGCCATCGTTGTCTTCGGCTTTCTGTACCTGCCGATCGTCACCCTGATCGTCTATTCGTTCAACGGTTCGGGCGTAGGCGGATTTCCTCCGCGCGATCTGACCTTGAACTGGTACCGCCTGCTCTTTGCCGATGACGCGATATGGACATCGGTCCTGAACAGTCTGCTCGTTGCCCTTGCGGCGATGGCGATTTCACTTTCATTCGGCATTCCGGCGGCCCTGGCACTCGATCGCGCCAACTTCCCGGGCAAGGCCCTGTTCCGCCGGCTCGTCCTGCTGCCCCTGATCCTGCCCGGCATCATTACCGGACTTTCCCTGCTGATGCTGTTTCGCGAAGCTGACGTGAAACTGAGCCTGCTTACGATTGTCCTGGGCCACGGCACCGCGCTGATCTCAGTTGCCACCACCGAGGTCTTTGCAGGCTTGCAAAAACTCGATCGCGCCCAGGAGGAAGCCTCGCTCGACCTGGGCGCCAACTACTGGCAGACCTTCTGGCGCGTGACGCTGCCCAACCTGCGGCTGTCAATCATCGGTGCGGCGCTCCTGATCTTCACTCTCTCCATGGACGAAATCGCGGTCAGCTTTTTTCTGATCGGACGCGACAACACGCTACCGCTCGAGATCTGGGGCCGCCTGCGCCGCGGCATCACCCCCGAAATCAATGCGATTTCGACCATCATCTTTATATTTTCTCTGGCCGCAATCGTGACCTGGTACCGGTTGCGGGCGGGATCGGAAGCGCAAACCGACGCGGGGTTCTAGCGCCGGCGTCCCGCGTGCGGACCGACTAGCAGGCAGTTTCTGGAAAATTCGAATGACTCCGAATCGCAGAGACTTCATAAAAATCGTCGTGGCAGGGTCAGTCGAGAGCGCCTGCCCGGTCGACTTTTCTCTGCCCAACGCGCAGACGGCCGGCTCCAAGTCCCCGACCACCAACAGTGGAATTGAGGCGGCCGAACGCAGCGCAAAAGAAGTGAAGCGCCGCCTCGCCCGGTAGATCGCTTAAGCCCAGAACCTTGTTTTGGATTCCTTCTCCGGGACGACTCACGGGCGCCATCGCCTCGCCAACTCCCTGTTTCACCGGCATACATAGTAAAGTAATAGCAGACCTGTATTTGTGAGCCTCAGGAAGGCAACTGACTTTTGACTTCGAACATTCGTAATATCGCCATCATCGCGCATGTTGACCACGGCAAAACCACGCTGGTGGACGCCATGCTGCGGCAAAGCGGCACGTTTCGCGCCAATGAACATTTGATCGAACGCGTCATGGACTCCAACGACCTGGAGCGTGAGCGCGGCATCACGATTCTGGCCAAGAACACGGCCATCTTCTATCACGACGTAAAAATCAACATCGTCGACACCCCCGGCCACAGCGACTTTGGCGGTGAGGTCGAACGCGCCCTCAAGATGGTGGACGGCGTCATGCTGCTGGTGGACGCCAGCGAAGGCCCGCTGCCGCAGACGCGGTATGTGCTGAGCAAGGCTCTCGAGGCCCACCTGCCTCCGATTATCGTAATCAACAAGATCGACCGCAGCGATGCCCGTCCCCAGGAAGTATTGAATGAGGTCTACGACCTCTTTATCGATCTCGATGCCAAGGAAGAGCAGATCGACTTCCCGGTTTTATATACCAATGCCAAAACCGGTACGGCTTCAACGGACATCAAGGGCGGCGGAGAAAACTTGCAGCCGCTGTTTGACGCCATCGTCAAAACTATCCCCGAACCCAAAGGCGATCCGGCGGGACCGCTGCAGATTCTGGTGGCCAATCTCGACTACAGCGATTACCTCGGCCGCCTCGCCATCGCGCGCGTCTTCAACGGCACCATGCATACCGGCGAGGATGTCGGCATCGCCCGTCTGGATGGCACGCTCCACAAGACGAAAATCACCAAGCTCTTTTCCTTCTCCGGTCTCAAGCGGGTTGACATCACCGAGACCACGCTGGGCGACATCATCGCGGTCGCCGGGGTGGAAGGCATTACCATCGGTGAAACCATCACCGACGCGGAGAATCCCTCGCCCCTTCCCCACATCGCGATTGACGAACCCACCATCGCGATGCTCTTCACGGTGAACACTTCTCCCTTCGCCGGCCGCGAAGGCACGTATGTTACTTCCAGAAATTTGCGCGAGCGCCTGCAGAAGGAGTTGTTGACCAACGTTTCCCTGCGGGTGGAGGACACGGAAAGCACGGATTCGTTTGTCGTTATGGGGCGGGGCGAGCTGCAGCTTTCCATCCTGATCGAGATGATGCGGCGCGAAGGCTTTGAACTCATGGTGGGCAAGCCCGAGATCGTCACCAAGCGGGTAGACGGCAAGCTGATGGAGCCCATCGAGAAGCTGACCGTCGATGTGCCGGAAGAATTCGTCGGCGTGGTGATGGAACAGCTGGGCGCGCGCAAGAGTGAAGTCCTCAACATGCACAATCATGGCTACGGACGGGTTCGCATTGAATTCCGCGTCCCCAGCCGCGGCCTGATCGGATTGCGCAGTCAGCTGCTCACCGACACTCGCGGCACGATCGTCATGAACTCCCTGTTCGACGGCTACATCGAGTGGCAGGGAGAAATTCCGCACCGTCTGACCGGCGCGCTGGTATCCGACCGCAATGGCGTCACCACCCCTTACGCTCTGTACAATCTGCAGGAACGGGGCGAGCTTTTTGTCGGCCCCACCATCGACGTGTATGAAGGCATGATCGTCGGCGAAAACGCCAAAGACAACGACCTCGATGTGAACGTGGTGCGGGAAAAGAAGCTGACCAACATGCGCTCCTCCACTTCCGACATGGCAATCCGCCTGGTTCCCTTCCGCAATTTGAACCTGGAGCAGGCCATTGAATTCATCACTGACGATGAGTATGTCGAAGTCACCCCAAAGTCGCTGCGCCTGCGCAAAAAAGTTCTGCAAGCCAATAGGCGGGGCAAGAAGAATGCGATGGTGACCGTCGAGGAGTAAGGCGGACCTCCAGTCTTCGGACAGCAGGGGTGTCCCGCCATCGTCGATACTCGTGTATATGGCTGACCCCGACAAACAGCGGCTGAAGATGTTCATCGTCCCCTGCAGCTGCGGGACGACTTTCGCCGTCTCTGAAAACTACGATCGTGAGGGAACCGCCTGGAGCCGCTACCTGAAATGCCCCAGCTGTGAGAAGTGTCACGACCCGAAGAATCGGCTGCTGCAGATCGGATACGAGCGCGCGGGCTACTGGAAGGTGGATAATTGCTAGCTCTCCTGCCCTTTCCCTGCCAAATCCCTGCTCCGGGCGCGGTTGGCGGAATCGCTTCCCATCCCCAAAAGACCTGCTATACTTCCCCACGCATTTGACTGTTCAACTGCTCCGGCTGTAAGACGGCCAACCAGCCCCAGCTTTTCCGCCGAAGTTCAGCACTCTCAGATAGCTCACTTAGAGGCGACTCGCTTGAAGAATATCTTTGTTGGGAACCTTGACTTCAACACTTCAGAGGAAGAGCTGCGGCAGATGTTCGAGGCGCACGGGCAGGTAGACCGCGTGAGCATCATGACCGACCGCGACACCGGCCGCTCGCGCGGCTTCGGCTTTGTCGAGATGACGAACGCGGAAGAAGGAGATAAAGCGATCGCCGCCTTGAACGGAACCCAGGTAGGCGGGCGCACGCTGAACGTCAACGAGGCGCGCCCCAAGGTAGAGCGCGGCGGCGGTGGTGGTGGTGGCGGCCGGGACCGCGGCGGTCGTGGCGGCGGCGGTGGTGGTCGAGGCCGCTACTAGCCGCACCCTGGTCAGCCGACGCTGACTTCTCACTTTTCCAGCGAACAGTCTGGCCTGCGTGCTCCAAGCATCCGGCCTCAGAGGTCAAGGCTCGACCACGGCTGCGCTATTCCGGATCTTTCCCGTCGAACAGACCGCCCCACCATTCACTCGATCCGCTGGGTTCGATTGATGGCCACTGCTCAGCCATGTAAACTGATTGCACTGCGCCCGTAGCTCAGATGGATAGAGCGATTGCCTCCGGAGCAATAGGTCGGGAGTTCGAATCTCTCCGGGCGCACCAGATTCTTCCTGCTTCCCCGACATCCGCAACCGCGTCGTTGCGTATCATCCGCAGATCAATCTTTTGATCAAGCCTTCGCCGTGCCCGTGACGGTTTAGGGATGGCCATCCCCCTGTTACCCGCGAATGTGACTATAGTCATCTTGTCCGGGCAAGCTTCTTGCTTCAAATTTGTAGAGGCATCACCGTAAGTTGGCGGGAAACATTTCTATCCTATGAGTGACCCTAAATATTCCGGCACCGGTGCGGATTGGACACAGCTTCTCACCGACCCGGCCCTGGTGAGCCATCTCGGCGAGTTGCTGCAGGTTTACCGCGATACCCCCGCCGAGCGGCGTGATCAGGCCCTGCTTGAGGCGATGCGCAACATCAAAGGCGGCACGGGAACGGTGGTCTCAGCCGCAAAAGCGGCGGCGGCCGCGGCCCAGGCGCAGCCTGCTGCCGTTGCGCAGACGGCGCCCCCGCCACCCGTCGCCACCAGCCCGGCAGCCACTCCGCCATTCGAGCCTGACATCTTTACTCCCACATGGGGGCAAGACCGCCGTCGCCACGCCCGCCTCAGATGTTTCGTCGCGGTCGAGTTGCGGCTGGGCGACTCCGGCGTTCCGATCTGGGGAAATCTGTCCAACACCAGCATCGGCGGATGCTTCGTCGAAACCGCCACCCCCGTGCCCTCCGGCGTAAGCGTCGAAATCGGCCTCTGGCTGGCTAACGGAAAGATCTGGATCAAAGGCATTATCCTCACCGGGATTGTCACCAAAAGCAGTCCCTCGTTCGGCGTGCGCATAAAATTCTCCGAACTTGAAGCCACAGAGCGGGAAAACTTGCGGCACTTTCTCAAGTTTGTGGAAAGCACGACCAAGGGTTACAACAGCGAGCATAACTACCTCAACCAACTCAAGCGCTAGATCAGCAACCTCTCATAAACTATTGTAAACAATAGCAATTCTGTATATGCTTGCGCCGATCTCTGAGCGCGACTGCTTTTCCAATCAGCCGACGCCCAGACGCTCAACGCGGTACTAGGCGGGCCGGCAAAATACCGAGCAAGAGTCGAGAGAAATTGGTAGACTGCAACCGGCAGAAACGGGCTTCGCGGTTTCTCATGCCGTTATTGAGGAATCGTAATACTTACACTCGCGTCGATTGATGACGTACCCTCCGCAGCGGAGAGTCATTCATGGTAGCGACTGAGCAGACTTTGGCCACCGGCAAGCAGCTGGATGCGCTTTGCATCAACACCATCCGCACCCTGGCGATCGATGGAGTACAACAGGCGAACTCCGGGCACCCGGGCGCGCCCATGGGCCTGGCCCCGGTAACCTACGGCCTTTGGCAGCAATACCTGCGCTACGATCCGGCCGATCCGACGTGGCCTAACCGCGACCGCTTCATTCTGTCGAACGGCCACGCCTCCATGCTGCTGTACGCCATGCTTTACCTGGCGCAAGTGCGCGGCGTGAATCCCGAGGGCGAGCGCCTCGGCGAATTAGCCGTTTCGATGGATGACCTGAAGCACTTTCGCCAGCTCGATAGCAGGACTCCAGGACATCCCGAATATCGCTGGACGGCGGGCGTCGAAACTACCACAGGACCGCTCGGTCAGGGTGTAGGAAACAGCGTCGGCGTCGCCATTGCCGGCAAGTGGCTGGGAGCGCATTTCAACCAGCCGGGTTTTGAGATCTTCAATTACAACGTCTACGCGCTGTGCGGCGATGGCGACCTGATGGAAGGCGTCGGAAGCGAGGCTGCGTCGCTGGCCGGCCATCTGAAACTTTCCAATCTTTGCTGGATCTACGACGAGAACCACGTCACCCTGGATGGCCTGGCCAACGTCTCGTTCACCGAGGACGTGGGTAAACGTTTCGAAGCTTATGGCTGGAATGTTGAGCATGTTCCTGATGCCAACGACCTGGAGGCGCTGGCCCAGGCCTACAGCGGTTTCCTGAAGACCACCGATCGGCCGACCCTGATCCGGGTAAACAGCCACATCGGCTACGGATCGCCGCACAAGCAGGACACCAGCGCCGCCCACGGCGAGCCTCTGGGAGAAGAAGAGGTCCGGCTGGTAAAGAAATTCTACGGTTGGCCCGAGGACGCAAAGTTTCTGGTTCCCGATGGCGTGCTGGACAATTTCAAGAACGGAATCGGCAAGCGCGGCGGCGAGCTGCGGCAGAAGTGGGAAGCATTGTTTGCCGACTACGGAAAGCAATTCCCCGATCTGGCGAAACAGATCACGCAGATGCAAAAGCGCGAGCTGCCTGAGGGATGGGACAAAAAGCTCACCGCGTTTCCGGCGGACGCGAAAGGCATGGCCACGCGCGAGAGTTCGGGCAACGTGTTGAATTTGATTGCCGAGAACGTTCCCTGGCTGGTGGGCGGTTCGGCCGATCTGGCAGGATCAGACCGGACTCGATTGAAGTTCAGCGGCGCGGGAGATTTCCAGGCCGGCAGCTACGGCGGGCGCAATTTGCATTTCGGAGTCCGCGAACACGGTATGGCTGCAGCCCTGAACGGCATGGCGGTTTCGAAGGTCCGTCCATTCGGCGGCACCTTCTTTAATTTCAGCGATTACATGAAACCGTCCATCCGGCTGGCCGCGTTGATGGAAATTCCCACCATCTTTATCTTCACTCACGATTCGATTGGCCTGGGAGAAGACGGCCCGACCCATCAACCCATAGAACAGTTGGCCGGGCTGCGTGCCATGCCCGGGCTGATGCTGTTGCGTCCGGCGGACGCCAACGAAGTGGTCGAAGCCTGGAAAGTGATCATGCAATTGCAGCACGAGCCTGCGGTTCTGGTATTGAGCCGGCAGGCCGTCCCCACCTTCGACCGCACCAAATATGCGCCCGCGTCGGGTGTGGCTAAGGGAGCGTACATCCTGGCGGATGCGTCCGACGGCAAGCCGGAAGTTATTTTGATGGGCACGGGCACGGAAGTTTCTCTATGCGTCAGCGCCTATGAGCAACTCAAGGCCGAGGGCGTCAAGGCCCGCGTCGTGAGCATCCCGTCGTGGAATCTCTTTGACCACCAGAGTGACGAGTACAAAGCCAAGGTTCTGCCGCCCGAGGTCAAGGCGCGGGTCGCAGTGGAACAGGCCGCCGTCTTCGGCTGGTCACAATATGTTGGCCCCAGCGGCATCGTAATCGGAATGCGCCGGTTCGGCGCGTCGGCCCCCATCAAGGATCTGCAAAAGAAGTTCGGGTTCACCACCGAGAACGTGGTCGCGGCGGCCCGAAAAGCGATGGGAAAGTAAGACACAGTCGTCAGTCATCGGTCGTCAGCCTTTAGAAAAGCAGGCATTAGAGTTATGCTGAAGACTGAAGACTGACGACCGATGACTAAGAAAAGAGGCATTTATGCAACCAGTAGGAGTTCTCGATACCGCCAAAGCCACCAATCCTCTCAAGGAACTTCTCAAGTTCGGTCAATCGGTTTGGCTGGACTATATCCGCCGCGACCTGCTGACCAGCGGCGAACTGAAGCGCCTGATTGCCGAAGATGGGCTCCGCGGTATGACCTCGAACCCGACGATCTTCGAAAAGGCAATCACCGGCGGCAAGCTCTACGACGATCTGCTGAACTCCCTGAAATCGCGGACCGATCTCGACGCCAAGGGGCGTTACGAGATTCTCGCCATCCGTGACATCCAGGACGCCGCGGATATTCTCCGGCCGGTGTACGAAAGCTCGAAACGGCGCGACGGATACGTCAGCCTCGAAGTTTCACCCTATCTCGCCCGCGACACCAAGGGCACACTCGCGGAAGCGCGCACTCTGTGGAAGGCGGTCGGACGCGAGAACGTGATGATCAAAATCCCCGGCACCACCGAGGGGATCCCGGCTTTCCAGCAGGCCATCAGCGAAGGCATCAATGTCAACGTGACCTTGCTCTTCTCGCAAGAGGTTTACGTGAAAGTGGCGGAAGCTTACATCGCGGGACTCGAGCAGTTTGCCAAGAGCGGAGGCGACGTCAGCCGGATGGCCAGCGTAGCCAGCTTCTTCATCAGCCGCATCGATTCCGCGGTGGATGCCATCATCGACACCAAGCTCAAAGCATCCAAGGATGCGCGCGAACAGGAATTGCTCAAGAGCGTTCAAGGGAAAGTCGCCATCGCGAACGGCAAGCAGACTTACGAAAAGTACCAGGAAATTTTCAGCACTCCTCGCTGGAAAGCCCTGGCTGCCAAAGGCGCACAGACCCAGCGCGTGCTCTGGGCCAGCACCAGCACCAAGAATCCCGCCTATCGCGACGTGCTGTACGTCGAAGAACTGATCGGGCCGGACACGGTGGACACCATTCCGCCGGCGACCTTCGACGCCTTCCGCGATCATGGAAAACTGCGCCAAAGCCTCACCGAGGACCTTGCATCCGCCCACAAGACGATGGAAAACACGGCCAAGGTGGGTATTTCCATGAAGGAAGTAACCGATAAGCTCACCGATGACGGCGTCCGACTCTTCTCTGAGGCTTTCGAAAAGCTACTCGATGCGGTTGAAAAGAGCTCTAAATCCAAATGAGCCCCAAAGTCGGCATTCAGACCTACAAACTGCCCGCGGCCCTGGCGGCCTCGGTCAAGACCAACCTCGAAGATTGGCGCGCCGGCGACAAAGTCCGGCGTATGTGGAAGCACGACGCTTCGCTCTGGACTGGAACTGACGAAGCCAATTGGCTGGGCTGGCTCGACATCACCGCCGAGCAGATTGCTCGCGGCGAAAAGTTGCGCGCCGCGGTCGCCGACGTGAAGAAAGAGAACTTCACCGACATCCTGCTGCTGGGCATGGGCGGTTCCAGTTTGTGCCCCGACGTGCTGCGAGTGACCTTCGGCAAAATTGCCGGCTTCCCTCAACTGCACGTGCTCGACTCCACCGACCCGGCGCAGGTCAAGGCCTTCGAGAACGAAGTCGACCTGGCCAGGACCATATTCATCGTTTCCAGCAAGTCCGGAACCACGCTCGAACCCAACATCTTCAAGCAGTATTTCTTCGAGCGGGTGAAGCAAACCATTGGGGCGGACAAAGCGGGTAGCCGCTTCATCGCCATCACCGATCCCGGATCGAAAATGCAGCAGGTTGCGGAAGGCGATCACTTCCGCCATATTTTCCCCGGCTTGCCCAGCATCGGCGGCCGCTATTCCGCGCTCTCGAACTTTGGCGTGGTGCCCGCTGCCATCATGGGTCTCGATCTTAGCCGCTTTCTGAGTCGCACCCAGGAAATGGTTGAGGCCTGTGGAGCCGGCGTCCCCGCCGACCAGAATCCCGGAGTCGTGCTGGGGATTATTCTCGGCACCGCGGCGCGCAACGGGCGCGACAAGGTCACTCTGATCACTTCACCGGGCATCTCCTCGCTGGGCGCGTGGCTCGAACAGTTGATGGCTGAATCCACCGGCAAGCAGGGCAAGGGCATCGTCCCCATCGACCGCGAAGACGTAGGACCCCCTGAGGTTTACGGTAACGATCGCGTGTTTGCCTACGTACGATTGGAGTCCTCGCCCGACAAGGCGCAGGACGCGAAGGTTGCGGCGCTGGAACAGGCCGGGCATCCCGTCGTCCGCATTCTGCTGGGCGACGTTTACGATTTGGGCCAGGAGTTCTTCCGTTGGGAAATCGCGACCGCGGTTGCCGGGTCCGTCATCGGAATCAACGCCTTCAACCAGCCCGATGTGGAAGCCAGCAAGATTGCCACTCGCAATCTGACCAACGAATACGAGAAGACCGGTTCCCTGCCCGCTGAGAAACCGGTTATCGAAGACAACGGCATCAAGTTGTTTACCGACCCGGTGAACGCCGAGGCGCTGGCCAAAGCCGCGGGCAGCGACAAGTCGCTGGCGGGGTATCTCCGCGCCCATATCAAGCGTGTGGGTGCCGGCGATTATTTTGCCCTGCTGGCTTACATCCACATGGATGAAAAGCACGAAACCCTGCTGCAGAAATTGCGCCAGGCATTACGTGACAAGAAGCGCGTAGCCACCTGTCTCGAATTTGGCCCGCGATTCCTGCACTCCACAGGTCAGGCCTACAAGGGCGGACCAAACAGCGGAGTGTTCCTCCAGGTTACCTGCGACGATGCCGCCGACCTGCCCGTGCCCGGGCAGACCTACACCTTTGGCGTGGTCAAGGCGGCGCAGGCCCGCGGCGACTTCCAGGTCCTCGCCGAACGTGGACGCCGGGCGTTGCGCGTTCACCTGGGCAAAGATCTGGCATCCGGCCTGGCGCGCTTGTCGGTTGCGTTTCATGAAGCCCTAACCTGATTTCCGTCCCGCCATACTAAACTGGTTCCAGCAATAACCATCGAAAGCAGTAGCGGTGGCTATAGAAACGATTTAATATTGGCTAAAGCGTGTTTCCTCGATGCCTCCTCTGCATCGCGGTTCACCTCCAGCCGGAACGGTTATGAAGTAGATATGGCCCAGACTGAAGCAATGCCAGCGACCCAGCAGCCCCGGATCGGCAAGCCGGCCGATGCCTGCGCCATGGTGATTTTCGGCGCGAGCGGCGACCTTACCCGCCGCAAGCTGATTCCAGCCCTCTACAATCTGGCAAAAAATAACCTGCTGTCGCCGGATTTCGCGGTGATCGGAGTGGCGCGTTCGCCCATGTCCTCCGAGGATTACCGCAAGAAAGCTTCCGAAGACATCAAGCAGTTTGCCACCGAGAAAGTCGACCCGGAGATCTGGGAATCGTTTGTTCGCCGCCTCTACTATCACAGCGGCGATATGGGTGACAAGAACTTCTATCTGCAACTGAAGGACTTGCTCGACAAGGTTGACCAGGAGCATTCGACTCACGGCAATCACATGTATTACATGGCCACCGCGGCTGAATTTTTCGGCCCCACGGTCGAGCGTCTGGCGGAAGTCGGATTGATGCAGGAGGACAATCAGCACTGGCGGCGAGTGGTCATCGAAAAGCCCTTCGGACACGATCTGGAATCCGCCAGGCTGCTGAACCAGCAACTGCTGCGGGTGGCGAGCGAGAAGCAGATCTACCGTATCGACCACTATTTGGGCAAGGAAACGGTACAGAACATTCTGGCGCTGCGCTTCGCCAATGGAATTTTTGAACCGGTCTGGAACCGCCGCTATATCGATCATGTCCAGATTTCCGTCACGGAAACGGTAGGCGTGGAGAAGCGCGGCGGGTATTACGACAAGGCCGGGGCGCTGCGGGACATGGTGCCCAACCACATCATGCAGCTCATCAGCCTCACCGCCATGGAGCCGCCCGTATCCTTCCGCGCCGATTCCGTCCGTGACGAACAAGCCAAGATTCTGCACGCCATCCAGCCCATGAGTTCCGAAGATGTCCTCATCCGCACCGTGCGCGGTCAGTATGGCGAGGGCATTGTCGGCGGCGAACGCACGCCGGCCTATCGCAGTGAGCCCGGCGTGCCCCCGGATTCAAAGACGGAAACCTTCGTCGCCATGAAGCTGCTGATCGATAACTGGCGCTGGGCTGACGTTCCCTTTTACCTGCGCACCGGAAAGCATCTTCACAGCCGCAGCACCAGCATCGTCATCCAGTTTCGCCGCGCGCCGTTTGTGCTTTTCCGCGACACGCCGGTGGAAAATCTCATGCCCAATCAACTGGTGCTGCATATCCAGCCTGAGGAAGGCATTTCGCTCCGCTTCGCCGCCAAGGAACCCGGCCCCGCCATGCGGCTGGGCGCGGTGAACATGAGCTTTGAATACACCGACTATTTCAAGGCCGTGGCCAGCACCGGTTACGAGCGGCTGCTGCACGATTGCATGATGGGCGATGCCACCCTGTTCCAGCGCGCGGACATGGTCGAAGCCGGCTGGTGCGTCGTCAGCCCAGTCCTCGACGTCTGGAAAGCATTACCGGCGCGCAATTTTCCCAACTATGCCGCCGGCACCTGGGGCCCCAAAGAGGCCGAAGACCTGCTCGGACGCGACGGCCGCCACTGGAGGGATTTCGAGAAATGATTCTTGCAGGCGATATTGGAGGAACCCACGCGCGGCTGGCATTTTTCGATGCCGTGGACGGCCGCTTCAGCCTGGTCTCCGCTTCCATCTTTCCCAGCCGCGAGTATTCCGGGCTGGACGAAATCGTCGCCAAGTTCGTGGAGACGTCGAACCTGCATCCCGACACCGCCTGCTTTGGCATTGCGGGCCCGGTGCGTAACGGACGGGTGGAGGCGTCCAATCTTCCCTGGATTATCGAATCCAAACGCCTGGCCGACGAACTCAAAATAAAAAAGGCCTTCTTGATTAACGATCTCGAGGCCAACGCCTGGGGCATTCCCGCTCTCGACGCCAGGGACGTGGTCGCGCTCAACCAGGTCAAGGGACAGCCGGTGGGCAATCAGGCGGTGATCGCCGCCGGAACCGGCCTGGGACAGGCCGGGATGTACTGGGACGGCGCCAAGTATCACGTTTTCGCATGCGAGGGCGGCCACGCCGATTTCGCGCCGCGCAACCAGCTCGAAGTCGAGCTCTTCAATTATCTTCATACCCGCTTCGGTCACGTCAGCTATGAGCGCATTGTTTCCGGCCCGGGCCTGGTCAACGTTTTCAACTTTCTCCGCGACAGCGGGCGCGGCACGCCACCGCAGTGGCTGGCAGACGAAATGTCCCGCTCCGACCCGGCGGCGGCAATCTCCCGCGCCGGCATCGACGGCAAGTGCGGCCTGTGCGAACAGGCCCTGGACTTGTTTGTCTCGATCTATGGCGCCGAAGCTGGTAATCTGGCGCTCAAGATCATGGCCACCGGCGGAATTTATCTGGGCGGCGGGATCGCTCCCAAAATGCTTTCCAAACTCTCCGGGCCATTGTTCATGCAAGCCTTCACCGGCAAGGGCAGGATGCAAGCTTTGCTTGAATCCATGCCGGTAAGAGTGATCACCAACGACCGGATCGCGCTGCTCGGCGCCGCCCGTTGCGCTTTGGTAAAGTCCGCGGCGAGGCCAGAGATTCAACATGCCGACGCAACCTGAAATTCGTATTCTGAAGAATGCAGCCGATTTGTTTGAAGCTGCGGCAGCCGAGTTTGCGGCTCAAGCCACCGCCGCGGTACTGGCCAGCGGCAAATTCACCGTAGCTCTCTCCGGCGGTTCGACTCCAAAAACCCTGTACTCCCTGCTGGCCACCAAGCCCGGCATCCCCTGGGACAAGATCTGTTTCTTTTGGGGCGATGAGCGCCACGTTCCTCCGGATCATCCCGAGAGCAACTACCGGATGGCCAACCAGGCTTTGTTGTCCAAGGTCCCGGTGCGCGCGGAAAATATTTTTCGCATTCACAGCGAGGAAAAAGATGCGGCCGCGGCCGCCCTGCAATATGAGCAGACCCTCAAAGATTTCTTTCACCTATCGCCCGGCGTGTTTCCCCGCTTCGACCTGATCTTCCTCGGGGTGGGACCGGACGGCCACACCGCTTCCCTTTTTCCCGGAACATCGGCGCTCAGCGAAAAGCAGCGCCTGGTGGTCGCCAACTGGGTGCCCAAATTCAATACCGATCGCATCACGTTCACGTTCCCCGTCCTGAACGCTGCCGCATGCGTAATTTTTGTGATGAGCGGGGCTGACAAGGCCCCAATTCTGCATGAAGTTCTGGAGAACGCCGGCGCCGGTCTGCCGTCGCAAAAAGTGCGGCCGGCAAACGGCAAACTGATTTGGATGGTGGATGAGCCCGCTGCCAGCGCGTTGTCCCGCCGGAATCCGTAACGGGAATTGTCGGAAAATAGCGGGCGCGTTTGCGGCCACCAGCTGCAGGAATCATTGGGGAGCGGTAGCGCCCTGGTTTGGGGTTATCGCGTGAACTCGATTTTCCATTTGTATCGCTTCCGCTTCGCGATGCAAACCGCGCAACGCTGACGCGTACCCGCTCGCGGTTTCTGCCACCGCTGGATCCGACTCGCCCAACGCCTTGGTCCGGATCGCCAATGCCCGCTGATAGACCTTTTCCGATTCGCTATATCTGTTGCTGAGTAAATAAAGAAGGCCGAGATTGTTCAGATCAGTCCCCACTTCCGGACTCTCCGGACCAAGCGCGAAACAGACGGTGTGCGTGAATTTTCGACGTACCGGTTCTCATTGAACCTCGATTGAAACCACTTGTCCCGATCCCGCGCCCAGTTGCCGGTAGTTGAGCGCAACCTTTTGCTTGCTCCAGTAACACGAGAACACATCTGCCCCGATCAGCAACACATGTTTGCTATCCGATACCTGCATCTTCCATGTTTTCCCGCCGGACACCACGGTCAGCGTTGCTCTGGGCGGCGTCGAACAGTCGACTCCAACGATGGTGCCTTTGAGGAAGCTGGGCGCAGTCTGATTTGGAACTGAGCGGACGGCACCTTCGGCGGTCGAGCCCTTGTCAACTCGCATCGCGCCATTCTCTGGTACTTCCCCGTCCTTCCGCTGCGCGATTTCGGAGCTCGCTGCCGCCTGTTCCTTCAGCGATGCTTCAAATTGCTGAGCCTGCTGCAGCGTTCCGCTGGCCCTGGCCGCGACTTCCGGGCTGCTGCTCCGGGTCAAGGTTTGTAATATTGCGATGGCCGGTCCCGTCTGCTGGTTATTCAAGTACATCTGCGCGAGATCGAATTGGTAGTTTTCATTTCGAGGACTCAGCGAAACCGCTTTCTGCATGCTGACCAGTCCCTTGGCCGGATCTCCGGCGTAGGTCTGGGCAAACGCCAGGAGACTATAGGGGTCGGCAAACTCGGGATCGAGAGCAATGGCGGTATCGAGTTGCCTGATCATCTCGGGCAGGTCTGAATGGTTGGTAAAAGCGCCCTCCCGGCTCATCAGCAGCGCCGAGTAATAATGCACGCGCGGATCCTTGGAATCGCCCTGCGCTGCACGCTTGAAGAATTCCGCTGCCCGGGTAAGATCCTGCTTCTGCAGGTAGGCATAACCCAGACCCCGGCAAGCCGAGGCGTTGTTGGGATCAGTATTCAGGATTTCCTGGAACTCCGCGATGGCCTTCTCCCGGTAGTCGCGCGAGTGCAGATGGATATCGGCGAGGACAGCACTGCTGTCCGGCGGGCTGAGCGGCCGCGTTACATACTCGCCACTCACTATGTTCGCGGGCGTCGGTATGCGGTAATACTGAAAGTGGCCGCTGCTGACGTAGTTGCGCAAGGCCTTGTCGAAATCGGCTGCGCTCATTCCCAAACCCTGCTGGATGGCATCTTCCACGGGCACATTCTTACTCAATTTCAAATCAAAATATTGAGAGAGCTTGAGAATCAGGTTGTTGTCGTAGAGATAGTGGACGACGATCCCGGATTCCGCGTAGAACACGGTGCGATGACTGCCGTTCTCGTTGTAGGTCGAGGAATTCTGTTGCACCCGCAAAAGATCGGCGACCTTCATCATGCTGTTCTGTTCCAGCATCAGATACTCATCCTCCGGGATCTTGCCGACTCGAGCCTCCTTGCTGTCGACTTCGATGCTGGAAAAGTATTCGGCAAACCCTTCTTCAAACCAGGGATCGACCCTGGCGGTAAGAACTCCGTTCATGAGCTGGTGGGCATACTCGTGGAAAACCACACTCCAGGGATTCTCCGTCGACATGTCGAGCATGATGAAGCTGCGATCCTCGCCTCCTTGAAACAATCCCGCAAGCTGCACCGCCTTTCCGTTCCACAAGGGCGCATACTGCCGAAGCTCCTTGGAATTGCGAAAGGCTACAATTTGCAGGGGGATGGGAATGTTCACGTTCGCCTTCGTCATCAGGGTGCCGAAGACGGCCCGCATCTGTTCGAAACGCATGGCGGTCTCTCGACCACGCTTTTCACCCGCATCGGTCACCACGGAGAAATGCGGCGACTTAACTTCAATCCAGTGAGCCTCGTCTGCGAAGACATTGGGAACCGCGCTCAGCGCGAGCACAAGCAGGAAGACCAGGCGGAAGAGCCATCGAAGATGAGGGCGCACTGCAAAGCTCCCGATGGATAGTGGCTCAGCGCTAGGGGCAATCCAAGTCACCACTAAGGAACCGCCCTAGAACACCGGCACCAGGTTGTGTTTCTTTGAGTACATCTTGCGATCGACTGTACGCAGGACATCTTCGGCATCCGACCCGGTGACATAAGGCGCCAGGGCCCAGCTGAACGAGAGTTCGTAATCCTTCTTGCTGGCCAGATTCCATTGGTCCACTTCGCGGAGGATCCTCTGCACCGGGAAATCAGCCTGCTCTTCGGTGGTGTCGGGCATCATGATCAGAAACTGGTCTCCACCCTGACGAAAGGCAAGGTCGGCGCCCCGAAAGACGGTCCTCAATATCTTGGCGAAGTCGATCAGTACCTTGTCTCCCTCGAGCGCTCCGAACTTGGAGCTGATCTCGTCGAACCCGTTCAGATCAATCGCCATGAAAGTCAGGCCGGTGCCCACCCGGTTGGCGCGCGCCACTTCGCGGGGCACCAGTTCGTTCAAGGCCCGGCGGTTCAGGAGCTGGGTCAGCGGATCAATCAGGGACAAGCTCTCCAGCCGTTCGTTTAAGACCAGCTCACGAATCAGGGCCAGGCGGGTATTGTTGAGAGTCCGCTTTTGTGACAGCAGATAGATATTGAAGAGCAGGATGAGCGAGATCAGTCCGAAAAAAAGTTGTGGCAGGTAAGAATGCTCGACGTGGACCATGCGCTGCGCCCACACCAGGTTAGGCACCAGCAACGCCAGCAAGCCGGAAGTCAGCACCAGGATGACCAGGATTCCGATCGACCACAGCTGCAGATCGCGCCCGGAAAGCTGCTGAATCTGCTGCTGGATCTCGTCCGCGCGCACCAGCATGGAAGGCTGGCTGGGACGATCTTCGCCGGATTGCGACATTCCCTCTCCTTCGGCAGACAACTTTGGGCGCGCGGGTTTACGGGACCTGAAACACTCGTCCTTAGAATTTGTACTGTAATCGAGGCGGGGAACGAGCAGGAAAAGGCTTTTCGACAGTTACGTTCGTAATCTGGCTTCGCACCCGGCCGTCGCGAACTTCGTAGCGCGGGAGTCTCGCCAGCTATCGGATGGGCGTCTCGCCCACCCCGGGGACGTACCAGCCGGCGGTGCTGCCTTCGCGGGCGGGTCGCCCGCGGTCACGCAAAGAAATCTTCAGGCGTAGTCTACATCTACCAGCACGTTGTGCCCGCTCTCCTTGCGGAAAGTCACGTCAACTCTCTGGCCCACGGGAAGCGCATTTCGCATGTCTCCCTCAAACACCAGCAGGTTCGAAGCGCGATCACCGTCGGACAGGGTCACGATGGACTTATTGGGCTGGCCCACGCCGGATTCGTAAAACTGCACGCTCTCCACTTTACCCCGCTGCCGGAGTCCCCCGGCGGAAGTTGCGGTCGCCGTCGAAGAGCTTTGCACTCCCGAGCGCTTTTTCTTGAGTTCAATAAGAACATTCAACGCCACGATGCCCGACATGGCCGCCAGGATCAGGGACATGAACAGTCCGTCCACGGTCGTGATCGAGCCGTAGAAAACGATCCAGACAATACCGAGTAAAGGAACCAGCACCAGGAGGACCGAGATAAACAGCATCATGATTTTTTCCGGAGAAGTTCGTCGAAAGCCGAAATCATGGCTAACAGATTAGCAAAAAAGGCGCTCCGGGTTCACCTGGCAGGGTGAGAATAAGGTTTCAAGGTTTCAACGTTTCAAGGTTTCACGCACAGGTGTCGCGCCAGTCGGGGATTTCCTTCAGTCCGTCCACCCGGGTTTGCTCGAAAAGACGGACCCGATGGCGGGTATGCTCAAATTCGTGGATGTCAGCCCATACTTCAGCCTGCCAGGCTTCATCATGGACCGCGGTTTCGCCGCAGGTGGCGCAGCGGGTATGGAGCTTGCGGACCGCGCGAGCGGGCACGGCCACCGGACCGGGAGGCAGTTCGACAAAGATGCAGCGTACTTCCTGGATGTCCTCGTTGTCGCCAATGATGTGCTCGTAACGCAGCAGATAGCCGAAGGCTAATTTTCGGGCTTCCTGCTCAGCCTCGGCGCGGGTGTGAAACGGACCGTACTCGGCCCGCAGTTGTTCGGTGGAGTCGCAAGCCATCCAAAACGTTTCCTTGTACGCCATCATTTCCTCGAGGGGTCGGGCTTGGCTGGCTTAGGGGAAAGCGCCGGACGATCCTGGGATCACGCCCCACCTTGAGGAAAGCAATTGAACTGCCGGGATCGAACTCTCTGCGACAGGGATGTAGATTGTTATTTATCAATAACTTGCGGGATATTTCGAAACCTGGTCGAAAGCTAAAATGCAAGCTTTTGCAGTCTTTTCCCCGGGGCGCGCCCCCCGCGGGGGCGCCGCTTATGCCGCTGGTTGGGCTGTAACCGGGCACAGAGGTGTCCCGATTTGTCGGCACCCGGACCCGTGGAGCTTTCCAGAAAAGGAACGGCGGCCGGGAGAGTATCCCGGCCGCCGGTTGTGCTGGCCGCTATTATCGGAGTGTCCTCCTTCCTTTGAGTTACTGAACGATCAGCGTCACGTTCACCGCATGGCTTGGAGCGCCGTTGCCCGTGCCCGTTGCCGTCACCACCACGGTATAGGTGCCCGCCGGAGTTCCAGCCGATCCGCCCGGGCCCGATTTCGAGCTGGAGCCGCCGCAGCCCACCAGTGCGAAGGCCATGACCAGGAACACGATCCCGATGACGATCGCTATCTGACGGCGGTTATGTTTCTTGCCTCCCGCGGCCAGTACCAGTCCGAAGATTCCCAGTCCGCCCAGGCTGGCCCAGAAGGTGGGAACGCCCGGTTTGGAGTTGGGAAGCGCCGGCCGGGATAAAGAAGCCACCGCAGCCTTCGTGGTGATGGTGAGCGTGTCGGGTTGAGAGACTCCGCTGGCCACAATCGACGCCGGACTGAACGAGCAGCTCGAATGGGCCGGCAAACCGCTGCAGGCGAAGGTTACGGTTCCGGTGTAGCCGTTGATTCCGGTCACCGCCAGGTCGTAGCTTGCGGAGGAGCCAGCGGTCACGGTTGCGGTCGAGGTGCTGGTCCCTAACGAGAAGCTGGTTTGCACGCCGCCGCCATTCTGGTTCAGCAGGACGGTGACTTGCGCCGTATCAAAGTTGGCGGTGACGACATCGACGGCTCCGTCTCCGTTCACATCGGCGAGGGCCAGGCCAAAGGCATCTTCCCCGGCCGGATACTCGTTCGGAGTACCGAAGGTGCCATTGCCGTTGCCAAACAGCACGCCCACGGTGGAGAAGTCTTCATTGGTGTATACCAGGTCCGCTTTGCCGTCGCCGTTGATGTCCGCCGCCCGCACGTAGGCGGGATAAGGCCATCCAAAGCTGGCAAAGTTCTGCCTGGTGGTGGAGTAAAGAGAAGGCGTGCCGAAGGTCCCATCCCCTTTCCCCAGCGCCACGGCAATTCCCTGATTGCCCAGCGAGTAATCATCGATGGTCACGGCAAAATCCAGCTTGCCGTCGCCGTTCAGGTCCGCCACCGTGATGTAGGCCGGGTTACGGTAAGTGGCCGCACCATTGACCAGGGCAACATCGGTTTCCGGCTTGAAGGCCCCGGGGTTGACGCTGTCGCCGAGCAGCACGGCAACGCCGGCAGTGCCGTTATTCAGCGGCACCAGCAGGTCCAGAACACCATCGCCGTTGATGTCGCCGGCCGCAATGGCGAAGGCGGTGGTGGAAAGCCCATAAGTGGCTACCGTGAAGCCTCCGCTACCGTCGTTCAGCAGGACAGCCACGTCGGGGCTTCCCTGGTTTACCACGGCAATGTCAGTGTGCTGGTCATTGTTAAAGTCGCCCGTGACAATCCCCCACGGGAGGCCATCGCCTTCGTCGGTGCTGTACGACGACCCGACGGTAAAAGTGCCGTCACCAACCCCGTTGAAGATCTGTACCAGGCCGTTGGTGCTGTCAACCGCGGCCACATCCAGTTTGCCGTCGCCGTTGAAGTCCGCAACCGCGACGTTCAGCATGTTGCCGTTGCTGTTGCCCTCCGTACCATAGCTGACACCGTGCTGCAGGCTGCCATCTCCGCGGGAGAGGAAGATGGTGATTCCGGTCGAGGGGGAACAACAGGTGCCCACGGCGAAATCGGTGAAACCGTCGCCGTTGAAGTCGCCGGCCGCCACCGTGACTGACTCGGGCCAGCTCCCGTCGCTGATCGCGCTGTAGTAATCCACGGCGGCGCGGAAGGTGCCGTCTCCGTAGCCTTGCAGGTAGGCATAATTGTAGGCATCGTCGATTTGTACGATGTCGGCCTTGCCATCCCCGTTGAAGTCAGCCACGATGGCCGGGTAATAGGGGAAGTCGCCGCCGACTGCGTAGCCGGTGTCGGGGACGTTGACCGTGCCGTCGCCGTTGCCGGTCAGAATCGTGATATCCGCAGCATCATAGTTGGTGACTACGATGTCATTCTTGCCATCGCCATTCACGTCCGCAACGGTCGCTGCGTAAGGAAACAGGTTGGCCGGACTCTCTCCTCCCGAAGAAGCCGCGGCGTAATATACGCCGGGCGCGAAGGTTCCGTCGCCGTGGTTGAGGTAAACACTGATCGTGTTGGCGTCCGGGCCGTCCGAACAGTTTGTGGTCACCACCTCGGCCGCCCCATCGTGGTCCAGATCGCCGGCCTCCAGATCGCAAATCGAGTATTGGCTGTCCGGATTGGTCAGGGGGACGCCGGTCAGCACGAAGTTCCCTCCCGCCTGCAGATAGATATTCACCTGGCCGTTGCCGCCGGTGCCGGCGAAATCAACTTTCCCGTCGCCATTGAAATCGGCAAAACGCAGGTTGGCTGGCGCTTGACTCGCCAGTGTGACCGAGGTCGCCGCCTGGAAGGTGCCGTCGCCGTTGCCCAGCAGAGTGCGCACCAGGCCGGGAGTTTGCGTGTCGACCGCCAGCAGGTCCAGCTTGCCGTCGCCGTCCAGATCGGTCAGTATGCCGCCCTGAAGTGAAGCTTGGGAAACCTGGTAACTCTGTCCCTCGGTAAAGCTGCCATCGCCGTTGCTCAACCACACATCGACCGTGGATGGCGCTTTGAACGGGTGAATCTGGACCACGTCGTCCTTGCCATCCCCGTTCACGTCGCCTACCAGAATCGGGTCTGCGCTCAGAACCGTGGTCAGCACGGCAGGTTTGAAACTGCCGTCCCCATTGCCCAGAACGGCGGATATTGAAACCACATCTTTGCCGCCATCGTTTGCTCGTGGCACATGGCCGGCAGTGCCGGCATGGCTCCGCACCGCGTTGGGGAGACCACCCACACTGTTTCGCACCAGGCTGAGCAGGTCGGCCTTGCCGTCACCGTTGAAGTCGCCCTGGTTGGCGGGATCGTAAGCCCCACCCCCGGCCGGCACCTGAGTCGCGCTGATAAAACCCAGCGTGCCGGCAGCGCCGTCGTGCGCCGTCGCGTGCGCAATATGAGCCGGCCCGCTCCTCCCCTGCTGGCGGCTCTTAACCTGAGCCGCATGCGCCGATTCTCTTCTGTTCATGGCCCGGGCGTGTGCGGTTGCGGATTGGTTGGCGGGCGGGACATGGAACTGACTCCGATAACCAGACCGGGTTGGTGAACCCAAACTGGGCAACGTCCCGAAGACGAGAACCGCTAGTGTGGCCAGATATCTTTTCATGTTGATCAATCTCTCCATTTTTCGGCGTAACGCCGGCGATGCCAAAGTCCTAGGCAATGGAGTCGCCACACCAGCCCTGTTGATGGGGAAGGACTTGGAAAGAAGCCAGACCAGAGTTGGGTCCCGTTTCCGGATTAAAAATCCTGGAGTGGGAAAGTCACGTGTTCCGCGCCTCTGCGTGCACTGAAGCGCCCGACCGGGAGTTCAATCTCGCGTGGGCTTATACGGGATGCTCGCTCCTTGGCGCTTTCTGCCCAGGAGTGAATGCCTCCGCATGCGGCGCGCCTTGATAGCCGTGCCCTCTATCGCCCGCCGATTCGCGCCCGCTTACCAATCTCTGAACCGCGAAGGGCAGGAAGCTCCACCAAGGAAATCCCCATCGCATTTGGGCTTGATCCGGTTCTTCGTCTCGCCCGCATGCGGCGCGTCAGGCGTCCCCGCCAGAAGCGTTAATCCCATCACGAAGCGATCGTTCCCGACAAGACTTCAATCGGCCGCAGCACCGGTTCTTCCCGCCATTTTTCACCGCCGTGCCGGGCGACATAGATGGCCAGTTCCAGACGGCTCCACACTCCCAGTTTGTCGAAGGTGTTGCGCAGGTAGTTCTTCACTACCTGTTCGGTGGTGCCGATGGCCTTCGCAATCTCGCGGTTGGTCTGGCCTTCCCAGACCAGGGCCGCGACTTGCATTTCCTTGGCAGTTAACCGCTCACGGGGTTGCATGATTTCATCTGCTCCTTTGCGAACATGGCGGTCGCCAGCTTCACCCGTTTTCTGCCGTCCCGGATGCCGGCCCGCAGAAACAATGTCCGCAGATGCTGCTTCACGGTCCTGGGACTGATGCTCAGCTGGGCTGCGATCTCCTTGTTGCTGCAACCCTGCATCAACAGCAGCAGCACCTGTTCGTCGCGGGGTGTAATCTTTATGTGGTTCAGGCTTAGCATGGCGTTTCCTTGTGCTCACGACTACGATTCTGACCCTACGATCAGGTCGCGATCGCCAGTATGAGAAGCAACTTATTCGCCAAAACTTCGCCACCCCACACGAAGGGACAAACCCTTGTGAATGCCGCATTTTGGTCTACGACCCTGGGGCCGTGGCGGAGCTGTTCAAGCCTGAACTGGAACCGTGCGTCCCAAAACAGTCTCAATCACGGATAGAATCTCCTGAGGGGCACTGCCTTGCGCGTTCTGGTAGTCGAAGACGAAATACGCCTGGCTGAAAACGTCGCCCGCAGTTTGCGGGAGAGCGCCGGCTACGCCGTGGATGTTGCCGCCGACGGTCAGGAAGGACTGTTTCTCGCGGAATCGAACGCTTACGATGTGATGCTGCTCGACCTCATGCTGCCCAAACTCGACGGCATGGCATTACTGGCGAGAATCCGCCAATCGGGACAGCACACGCCAGTCCTGGTGCTGACCGCGCGCGACGACAAGGAATCGGTCATCGCCTTGCTCAATGCCGGGGCCGACGACTACCTGACCAAACCCTTCGACCTGGGTGAACTGCTGGCCCGCACCAAAGCCCTGATCCGCCGCGGCAAGGGTCAGCCCTCGCCCGTGGTCACCATCGGCGATCTCGAACTGAATACGGTCAACCGCACAGTGCAGCGGGGGGGCCGGGCGATCACGCTGACTGCCATGGAATACCGGGTGCTGGAGTACCTGGTGCATCGTCCCCGCGCCGTGGTCTCGAAAACCGAACTGCTGGAGCATCTTTACGATTACAACTGGGAAAAATTCAGCAACGTGATTGAAGTTTATATCTCCGGGCTGCGGCGCAAGCTGAACGAGGGTTCGTCGCGGCAACTGATCCGCACTCTGCGCGGCCAGGGCTACATGCTGCAGGACTGATTGCCCCGAACCAAAATGCGGCGCGACTCCATCCAACGGCGTCTGATCGCTTCAGTATTGCTCTCCCAGGCAATCCTGACGGCCGGCCTGATGGTGATCGGCGTGGTCGTCACCTACTGGCGCCTGCTCTCTACACTCGACGTCTCCATGCAGGCCCACGCCACCAGCGTGGCCGTATTGGTGCGTTATACCGAAGATGCTAGCGGGCACGTCTATTTCGACAACAGCCTGCTGCCCGAATCGATTGATCCCAATCATCCCGACCAGTTCATGGTGTGGGCCGACCGCACCGGATATCTCACCCGGTCGGAAGACTGGCCCGAAGGCCTCCAGTTTGAGCCCGGCCCGAGCCAGCATTGGAACTTCACCTGGGCGGGAGTTCCCTACCACGCCGTGCGCATGAACCACGTTCCCATACTCGACCGGGAAGAAGGTAAAGCCTTCCAGCCGCAAACTCTGACCATTGTTTATGCCTCGCCCACGGTGCGCATCCAGCAGCAAGTCAAGGCCGCACTGGCCTCCATTGTTCTCGCCAGCTTGCTCTTGCTGGGAGCCACCACCTGGCTGGCGTCGTGGAGGATTCGGCGCGGCCTCCTGCCGCTGCAAATCCTGGCGCGGCAGGCTTCTCTCGTCTCCACCCAGAGTTGGAAGCTGCAACCACCCCGGGAGGCCGAGGACATCGAGGAACTCCGCCCCCTCACCGAATCCATGACCCAGATGCTGGCCCGCCTCGAGTATTCGTTCAAACAGCAACGGGAATTCGTGGGCAACGCGGCGCACGAATTGAAGACGCCGGTGGCGGTGCTGAAGTCCACTCTGCAGTCGTTGTCGCAGCGGCCGCGCAGCTCGGAAGAATATCTTGCCGGAGTGCAGGCCTCGCTACAGGACCTGGACCGGCTGGAGCAACTGCTGCAACGGATGCTGCGGCTGGCCCGGGCAGAACAGTGGGCGCAGAATGCGCAAGGGCGCCAGCTCGACGTCATCGACCTCAACTCCACCTGCGAAGAGGCGGTGGAACGAATTCGCAGCCTGGCCCAATCCCGCAGTACCAGCATCCATCTCGCGACCGACGGCCGGGTCCCCATCCTCGCCGATCCCGAGGACTTGCAACTGGTGTGGACCAACCTGCTCGAGAATGCCGTCCGTTACAGCCCCGAGGGATCATCCGTCGAGGTCGCGGTGGCCCGCTCCGGCGATAAGGCGCGCATCAGTTTTCAGGACCACGGCGCCGGCATTTCCCCCAGCGATCTGCCCCGGATTTTTGACCGCTTCTATCGCGGAGACCCCTCCCGGACCCGGGCCACCGGGGGCTTTGGCCTCGGCCTCGCCATCGTAAAGGCCCTGGTCGAAGCCTACGGCGGCACCATTGCCGCCGAGAGCGCTCCGGGTAAAGGCACCCGCATGACGGTAGAACTCCCCGTCTCCCAGCCCTGACCCAGCTTCGCGCGAAATCCGGCTTCAGCTTCGCTTAAGGTAGGTTCAGGTACCATCTTAGGCTCCCCCGCCAGCAACTATGGTGAAACCTATGTCAAATTATGCATGCCGAAACAGGATCGCAAAACCTGCCGGATTCGTCCTAATGATGATCAGCCTGCTGGCGACCGCGTCCGCTCAAAACCCAGGCAGCGTGCCTGGCCCGGACTCCGGCTCCGCTCCGGCGACGAGCGCAGCTCCGCTGACGGTAACGTTGCAGGACGCCATCGCCCGCGCCCGCAAGAATAATCCCGAATACCGTGCCGCCCTGACCGCCTACGGTTCCGCGAAAGAAGATCGTGTACAAGGCCGCGCCGCCCTGCTTCCCAGCGTGAACTACGACGCCGGATTTCTCTACACGCAGGGGAATGGCACATCTTCCGGGCGCTACGTCGCCGCCAATGGCGTGCACGAATACCTCAGCCAGGGAACTGTTCACCAGGAAATTTCGCTGCAAGGGATCGCGGACTACCGGCGCACCCTGGCGGCAGAGGCGGTGGCTCGCGCCCGTTCCGAGATTGCGGCTCGCGGGCTGGTCGTGACCGTGGTGCAGGCTTATGATCAGCTGGTCGTGGCGCAGCGGAAGTATGACACGGCGCAGCGCGCTGCCACCCAGGGCCGGCGCTTTCTGGACATCAGCCAAAAACTGGAACAGGGCGGCGAAGTGGCGCACTCGGATGTAATCAAGGCCCAGATTCAATTTCAGCAACAGCAGCGCGACCTGCAGGAAGCGGAGCTCACAATGAACCGCAGCCGGCTCGAACTCGCGGTGCTGATCTTCCCCGATTTCAACCAGAACTTCGGCGTAGTGGACGATCTGCAAACGCCCGAGCCTTTGCCCTCTCTGCCAGAGGCCCAGGCCGCTGCGGCCCGGCAGAATCCCGAATTGCGCGCCGCGCTGGGCGTGCTGCAGGAAGCTCGGCAAGAAGTCGGCGCGGCCTGGTCGGGCTTCCTGCCCGCGGTCAAGCTGGATTATTTCTACGGCATTGATGCCAATCATTTCGCCACTCGCCAGTTCGATCCGGTTTCACAATTGCCCGTGCGCAACCTGGGATATGCAGCCACCGCCACGCTGCAACTGCCGGTCTGGAACTGGGGCTCGAATCGCAGCAAATTGAAGCAGGCGAGCCTGCTGCGCGAACAGGCGCAGGTGGAGTTGTCCTTCACCCAGCGCCAGTTGCTGGCAAAATTACACACGTTGTATGACGAGGCCCAGGCTGCCCGCACGGAGCTGGATTCGCTGAATCAGTCGGCGGACCTGGCGGCTGAGAGCCTGCGCCTGACCACGCTGCGCTATCAGTCAGGGGAAGCCACTGTGCTCGAAGTGGTGGATGCGCAAAATACGGCCACGCTGACCCGCAATGCTTTCAGCGACGGCCAGTCGCGGTATCGCGTGGCGCTGGCGAATCTGCAGACTCTGACGGGGAACTTCTGAGCATGCGATACCCCAGCCGCGAAGCGGCCTCGCCATGCAGCCCAGGGTGCCGGCCCTCGCTCAAAGCAGGAAATGGTCCCGCTCTGAAAGGGTGGAAGCAGCCCTGGCCGCACAGCGCCATTTTGTTGGCCATGCTTCCTCTATTTTTCTCGCTGAGCTGCTCCAGGGATTCCGCCGAAAAAGATGCTGCGGTTCCGGTGCAGGTGGTCACGGTTCGAAAGGAAACCCTGCAGCGCACGGTCACGGCCGAGGCCATTCTGTTCCCGCTGCAACAGGCCGCCATTACTCCGAAAATCAGCGCCCCGGTCAAGGCTTTCTATATCAAGCGCGGGAGTCGCGTCCACAAGGGCCAGCTGCTGGCCGTGCTCGAGAACAGCGATCTGGCCGCCGCGGCCCAGGAGAGCAAGGGATCCTACGACCAGGCCCAGGCGGCATACGAGACCACCACGGTCTCCGATCTGCCGCAGGAAGTTAAGAAGGCCCAACTCGACGCGCAGGCTGCCAGAGAACTTTTTGCCGCGCAACAGACAATCTACAACAGCCGAAAGGAACTCTTTCAACAAGGGGCGATGCCTCGCAAAGAACTTGACCAGGCCGGCGTGGACCTGACCAACGCCCGCAACCAATCTGAAATCGCGCAGCAGCATCTCAACGCGCTGATGAAGGTGGGGAAAGCACAGGCCTTGAAATCGGCCGCGGGACAACTGGAATCCGCCAAGGGCAAGTATCTGGGCGCGGAGGCGCAACTCAGCTATTCGGAAATCCGCAGTCCCATTGACGGCGTGGTCGCGGATCGCCCGCTCTATCCCGGGGAGATGGCTGCCGCCGGCACGCCCCTTCTGACCGTGATGGACATCTCCCAAGTCGTCGCCCGGGCTCATATTCCACAACTCGAATCCGCGTTGTTGAAAGTTGGGGACAAGGCCACCATCATCGTGCCTGGCGATGACACTCCGATCGAAGGAAAGATCACCGTAGTTAGCCCGGCGCTTGACCCCAACAGCACCACGGTCGAGATATGGGTGCAGGCGAAGAATGCGGAGCAGCGCCTGAAGCCGGGTGCCAGCGTGCGCCTTTCCATGCTGGCGCAGACCATTCCGAATGCGCTGATCATCCCTGCCGCGGCGTTGCTGACCGCGCAGGACGGCGCCACTTCGGTCATGCAGGTCAGCGCCGACAATCGCGCCCATCGGAAAACCGTTAAGCCGGGCGTGCGGCAAGGCGATGACATTCAGGTGATCGCAGGACTGCAAGCGGGCGATCGCATCGTCGCTTCCGGGGCCTACGGCTTGCCGGACAACACCAAAGTCAAGGCCGAGACCCCCGCCGCGGGACTGAACCCGGACAAGAGCGGAACCCCCGATGAAAAATAGCGGCAGCGCAGGGGCTTCCATCCCGCCGGAATCTTCATACTGGTTCGCGCGACATTCCAAGTCAGTGATTTTTTTGATCCTGACCCTGGCGTTGCTCGGCGGCTATCTGGCTTTCACCATTCCGGTCGCGGTCTTTCCCGCCACCAACTTTCCCCGCATCCTGATCGCAGTCGATAACGGAGTCATGCCTACGGATCAAATGATGGTGACGATTACGCGCCGCCTCGAAGAGGGGATGAACAGTGTTCCCGGCTTGCTGGATGTGCGCTCGATCACCAGCCGCGGGTCGGCGGAGATCGATCTGTTCTTCGACTGGAATGTGGACATGTTCCAGACCCTGCAATACGTGAACGCGGCGATTTCCCGTGTCCAACCCGAATTGCCGCCGACGGCAACGGTAGTGGCGAACCGCCTGACCTTCGCCAGTTTCCCCATCATCGGCTACAGCCTTACCTCGGCCACCGTCCCGCAAACCCAGCTCTGGGAGATGGCCACCTACGACATCAAGCCGCGACTGAACCGGCTGGATGGCGTGTCGACGGTGCTGGTGCAGGGCGGCCAGGAGCCCGAGTTTCACATCCAGCCCGACGCTTCGAAACTGCTGGCCGCCGGCGTCACCGTCACCGACATTCTGGACACCATGCGGCGGACCAACCTCATCGATTCGCCCGGCCTGTTCGAGCGCAATCATCAACTGGTGCTGGCGCTGGTCAGCGCCCAGGTGCGCACCCCGCAACAGATCGCGGACATCGTGATCAAGAACACTCCAGCCGGCGTCCCGGTGCGTGTCGGAGATGTAGCCACGGTGGCGCCCGGCGTCAAACCGGTCTACACCATCGTGACCGCCAACGGGAAGCCGGCCGTGCTGCTCAACATCAACCGCCAGCCCGACAGCAACACCCTGCGGGTCGCGGACGAAGTTCACGCTCAAGTCGAGCAGATAAAGAAATCGCTGCCGCCCGGCATCGAGATTCGGCCGTTTTACGATCAGTCGATCATCGTCAGCGATTCCATCAAGAGCGTTCGAGACGCCATCCTGCTGGGTCTGGTTCTGGCTTCCATCATTCTCGTGGTTTTCCTGCGCGACTGGGGCACGTCGGTGGTGGCGGGCCTGGTGATTCCAGTCACGATTGCGGTGACGTTCATCGCGCTCAAACTGCTCGGTGAGAGCTTCAACCTCATGACCCTGGGCGGACTGGCGGCAGCGGTCGGGCTGGTGATTGACGACGCCATCGTGGTGGTGGAAAACATCGTCATCCACCGCGATTCCGGACAGCAACGGTTGCAGGCCATTCACAGCGCTTTGCAGGAAATTACGATTCCGCTGATTGGCTCGACGGTTACGCCCATCGTCGTCTTCCTGCCTCTGATTTCAATCACCGGAGTTACCGGAACATTCTTCCGCGCTCTGGCCGTGACCATGGGAGTATCGCTTCTGGCATCGCTGGCCCTGGCGCTCACCTGGACGCCGAACCTGAGCCAATATCTTATCGGTGCGCGTACCGGCGCGGAGTCCGCGACACAAGTGGACGAAGATCCTTCAGAAGAAACCTCGCTCGAAAGGCTGCAAGCCGCCGAAGAGGCGTCTCTGGGCAGATTCTTCCGCAGGATCGTGGACTTCCACGAACGCTGGCTGCGCCGCGCTCTGGCCAAGCCCATGTGGCTCGCAGCTTTGAGCCTGATGCTGATAGTCGTCACCTATGTCTGCTATCGATATTCCGGTTCCGACTTGATGCCGGAAATGGATGAAGGCGGCTTTACGTTGGATTACTGGACGCCCGCCGGCAGCTCCCTGGCGGAAACCAACCGCATGGTCACTGCCATCGAGCAGATTCTCAACGCCACCCCTGAAGTCGAGAGCAGTTCGCGGCGGACCGGCATGGAACTGGGCCTGGCCGCGGTCACGGAGGCGAATCGCGGCGACATCCTGGTCAAGCTGAAAAAAGATCGCAGCCGCTCGATTGACGACGTGATCGAAGAGGTGCGCGCAAAAGTGGCCACCCATGAACCGGCCGTGCGCGTGGAATTTGTGCAGGTATTGCAGGACATGATCGGCGACCTGACCAGCGCTCCGGAACCGGTCGAGATCAAACTGTTTTCACCCGATCCGGCGTTGTTAGAGGCCTGGGCGCCGAAAGTCGCCGGTGCCATCGGAAAAGTAGACGGCGTGGTCGATGTCCTCGACGGCATTGAAAATACCATCAGCGGACCCGCTGTGGTGTTTCAGATCAACCCCAGCACCGCTGTCCGCGCCGGATTTACCCCGGAAGAGGTTGCGGTTGACGCTGCCGCCATTCTCGAAGGTGAGCCGGCAGCGACGCCAGTGATAAACAATGATCGGGCATACGTGGTACGGGTACGCTTCGCCGACAGCAATCGCCTTTCACTCGACACCATGAGCAATACCCTGCTGACCAGCGGCAGCGGGAAAACTGCAACTCTGGGAGCTCTCGCGACCATTACCGAGCTTCCACCCCAGATCGAAATCCGGCGCGAGAATCTGCTGCGTGATGTCGCGGTGACGGCCCGCCTCGAAGGCACCGACCTGGGCAGCGGAGTCGCGGCCGTGCAAAAGGCGGTCGACGGATTGCATCTCCCGTCAAGCATTCGGGTCGAGTACGGCGGAACCTACAAGGAAGAACAGAAGTCCTTCCGCGATCTGGTATTCGTATTTGTCCTGGCCATCGTTCTGGTGTTCATCGTGCTCCTGTTCGAATTTCGGTCCTTCGCGGCGCCGGTCGCGATTCTGGCCTCGGCGCTGCTTTCGACATCCGGCGTCTTCATGGCCCTGATCATCACTCGCACTACGTTCAATGTGGCGTCGTTCATGGGAATGATCATGGTCGTGGGCATCGTCGCCAAGAACGGAATTCTGTTGCTGGATGCCGATCAGAAGTTTCGCGGGCTCGGGCTCGCCGCGGAAGACGCGATGCTGCAAGCCAGCCGGCGACGCCTGCGTCCAATCGTAATGACTGCTCTCGCTACCGTGGCCGGAATGTTGCCCCTGGCGTTCGCTCTGGGCGCCGGTTCGCAAATGTTGCAGCCTCTCGCCATCGCGGTGATCGGAGGAATCCTGATCTCCATGGTGCTCTCGTTAATCGTCACGCCGGCGGTCCGCCTCTTTCTGGGGGCTCAGGAAATCAAGTCGTAAGCGCGCCGTAGTGGCTCAGTTTGAAC
>Ga0187822_10000003_pt1 | contig 34075 bp, 27 predicted proteins | sample NC_wetland_sal_i_18_FD_132967 | JGI IMG/M metagenome (GOLD analysis project Ga0187822, IMG submission 132967) | Wetland sediment microbial communities from Neuse River Estuary, North Carolina, USA - SourceSoil_2 | ecosystem: Environmental > Aquatic > Freshwater > Wetlands > Sediment | place...
ATCAGCGTCTTGCGGTAGTCGTAGCGGGTGCGATAGAAGAACTGGTCGATCCGCTCCTGGATCCACTTCCGTACCGGATCAAAGAGCAGCGCCGTGACCACCATGGCCAGCACCAGCCCGACCGGTCCCGAACTTGGTACCTGGGTGTGCACCAGTTCCGCGACTCCAGCCACTACCGCGAAATAGACCCCGACGATCGCGGCCGCGGCCAGCGTGTACACCATACCCCGCTTGAAAATCAGGTCCACGTCCATCAGGCGGTAGCGGAAGATGGCATATCCGAAGGTCAGGGGCAGCAGGCCCAGCGACAGAACAGAAACCTTCATCGCGGAACTCGGCATCGAGCCCGTCAGATAGGGCACCACATAAAACAGCGTGAAGGGCGCGATCGCCAGAATGGTGCCGCGCGTGACCCATTTGAGTTGCTGCCGAAGGATCGGGGTGCTGGCGCGGCGATAGCTATCCCACAGCACCGCCGCCGCGATCACGAAAAACAGGGCCAGGTAGCCCATCTGCACGCGGTCGAGGTTCCAGCGCACCCGCTCCGTGGCTTTCAATACCCGGAGCGCGAAGATGTGTATTCCCAGCAGCAGCATCCCGGGTACGTAAATGGCAGGGATGAGCCAGCGATGCTTGCGGACAAACCCGCGCTTTTCCGGGAAGGTCAGGACGAAGTGCAGGAACAACGCTGGCTGGAGTAACCACGCCACCACGTTGCCCCAGTAGATGGTCCAGTCGAACTGGTTAAGTTTTCCGGTGAACTTGAAGGCGTAGAAGATGAACGAGACCAGGCAGAATACATAGAAATGCGTGGAACTCGGCGCCGTCCAGCGTCGCAGCAGAACATAAAGCCCGATGCCCAGATAGATCAGCGCAATGAACCGCAGCCAGTAGTTCAGCGAGCGCTCGGCGGGAACCAGGATGACAGTCGTATCCAGCGGTACGGACTGCCGAACCAGGGAGTAAGTCGCCTTCGACCACGCCCCTACCCGGTAAACCTGACGCATCCGGGCGGTGGTGTCTTTCACATCGTGCTGGTTGATGGCGATCAGCTGATCGCCCGCGCGAATCCCGGCTTTGTCGCCTGGGCCGTTCGGCTCCACCCGGTTGGCGACCAAGCCTCCCTCGCCTCCGGTTTGCTCCATCCACCAGACGCCGTCCGACGGGATCTGGAACTCGGCTTCTTTCTGGAAGTTGATCCACGCCAGGACTACCGCCGCGGTGGTCAGAAGAATCAGCAGGCCGGCTGTAAAGCGTATTTGGAAGTCCCGGTTCATCGACCGCAACGGCTCCTGGTTGAGGGCGGGGGAAAGACCCGAAGAATGGTTAAGCACGTCGGGGGCCATGGCAGAGCGCAAGGGAGAACCTCTAACTTACTTCAAAGAAAAGACTTTACCGATTATAGAAGCGCGGTGGAAGTAAAGCTACGTTTTTTGGAAGCCTTCTGTGGGGTTTGGTAACTCCATGCGTAATAGAAGCTTAAGCGTACCTCTCAAGCGCCCTGAGAAGATATTCGAACGTAACCCCGGGCCGACTAGAATTAGCAGGTTGACCGACCGATCAGAAGCCAAAACGATAGTGCCGGATTCGATGGCCATTAAAGAATGCTGGTCCGTCCTCGACGGCTATCGCATGCGCTACCTTACTGGCGGCTCTGGACCTCCTCTGCTCCTCCTGCACGGGCTGCTGGGATACTCGTTCTCCTGGCGCTTCGCCCTGCCCGCCCTGGCCGAGAAAGCGACGGTATACGCAGTGGACATGCCGGGCGTGGGTTTTTCCGACCGGCCGCCCAACCCAAAGTGCAGCTTACGGGAGCACGCGGAGCGTCTGCTGCGATTTCTCGACGGTGTCGGGGTTGCGTCCTGCGATCTGCTGGGGACATCCCACGGAGGTGCGATCGCCATGATGGCGGCCACGCTGGCGCCGGAGCGGGTTCGACGACTGATCCTGGTCGCTCCGGTGAATCCCTGGTCGGCCCACGGCAGGCGGTTGGCGCCCTTTCTCAGCAGCCCCCCGATCTCGTGGCTGTTCCTCCGCGTTGAGCCCTGCCTGGGAATTGTCCACGACGCACTCCTGCGCCGCCTCTACGGCGACCCTCAACGCATACGTCCCGGCACACTCGCTGGTTATTCGGCTGCCTTCAAGATCCCCGGAACACTTAAATACGGACTGGGCGTGGTGAGTTCCTGGAACCGCGATCTCGCGGACTTGGAAGCCGCCCTGCCGGGCATCGCCAATATCCCGACTCTGCTGCTCTGGGGCAGCGAGGATCGGGCAGTCAGTCCCAATTCTGCACAGCGCTTGCGCCGGGTGTTCGCGGACTGCAGTGTAGAGATCTTTGCCGGGGTCGGGCATCTGCCATATGAAGAAGTCCCGGAGCAATTCGACCGAGCGGTGCTCGAATTCTTATCCCGAAGTCTTTCGTAACCCGGGGGATCTTACTTGTCCCCAAGGTATTTCCGCAGCCAGCCCACCGCCTGATACCTTGAAGGGACGAGCAAGCCGAGAGTTTGTCGACGTGAAAACCTACACCAAACGAATCCTGCTGCTGATCGCGGGCTGGGGCTTCATTCTGCTGGGAATCCTGGGCTTGTTTTTGCCCATCCTGCAGGGCGTACTGTTCCTGCTGATCGGTTTGATTATTCTGTCGTCGGAATACGTTTGGGCGCACCGGCTATTGAATCGGCTGCGAGAGCGCTTTCCCAGGATAGGCAGCACCGCGGACCGGGCGGCCGAGAAGGCGGCGACGTGGCTGAGGCGCATCACTGGTCAACCCAAAACGGATTGATGGTCAGTCGAGGCAATGCTAACCTTCGAAACAGCGAATCGCGCCCATGGCTGATCCCGTAATATCCGCAGCGCCGGCTCCGGCCGCCGCGATTCGATCGCGCGCCCGACTCCTGCGTTTTGAGATTCCTGAAATCTGGAAGCGCTTTTTGCTGGCCCTCCTGGGACTGGTCCTGGCCTTCGCCGCCGCGCTGTTTTCCACGGTCGCGCGCGAATCGGGCAGTCTCTGGACCACCGTCATCCTGGCTTCGATCGCCCTGACCCTGGCGGTCGTGGTGGGCCTGACCACGGTGCCCTATCTGGCGCGCCGGGTGGCGGGCGGCCGGGTCCGCGACGCCTTTAACTACGACGTGACTGGCGTGGGAATCATCTATGTCGTCGCCGTCCTGCTGATCGGGGTTGCGGCGCTCAATACCGGCAACAACCTGCTCTACGTGATTGTGGCGGCGATGCTGGCGGCCATTCTGGTCTCGGGCGTGGCGTCGGCGATTGTGCTGCGCGACCTGGAGCTGGACATCCGTTTGCCCGAGCAGGTTTTCGCGGGCCGTCCGACGCTGGGAAAGATCGTAATCCGGAACCGCCGCCGCTGGCTGCCGTCATTCTCCATCAGCGTGGTGCCGCTCAAGCAGAAGCCCTCGGGACAATGGCAATGGGTGCCCACGACCTTCGGATTTCCGCCCAGCCAGCCGCCCGACAAGCAGTGGGTAAGGCTTCCAGACCGTCAGCTTCGCCGCGTTGCCATAGGCGCGACTCCGCCCGGCATCTTCACCCAGTCGGCATACTTTCCTTACATTCCGGCGGCCGCGGAACTGGCCGCCGAGTTGGAACTATGCTTCCCGCGCCGCGGTCGCTATCAACAGGACAGTTTCGGCCTGGCCACCCGTTTTCCCTTCGCTTTTCTTACCAAGACCCGGCGCGTGCCTCTGCCCCGAGAGATTCTGGTGTATCCGCCGGTAGAGGCGACAGACGAATTCTTTGAAGTGCTTCCGCTGATCACCGGTCAATTTGAAACCTTCGCCCGGGGCCGCGGCGACGACCTCTATCTCATTCGCGAGTACCTGCCGGAAGACTCGGCTCGCCACGTCGACTGGAAAGCCACCGCTAAGTCAGGATCGCTCAAAGTGCGCGAGTTCAGCCGCGAGGACGAACGCAAACTTCGGATCGTCTTTGACAATCCCGCGCCCGGAACCGTCTCCGAGCAGGCCTACGAAAATGCGGTGACGGCGGCGGCATCCCTGGGCTGGCACTTCGCCGAAACCAATGCTGACCTTTGTTTCGTGGCGCAGGATTATCGGGGAGGAACGGAGATTCATGACTTCCTCTCGTATCTTGCCACGGTGGCTCCACAGCCAGCCGAGTCGGTGCTCGACACCCTGGAGATTTCCGGCGACTACAACATCATTCTCACCACTCGTCCGGGTGAAACCATTCCTGCAAGTCTGTGGGCTGGCTCGTACTTTATTTTCATCGGAACCGAAAATTGATGCGCAGATTGTCCAGGTTATTCATGCAGCCGGCGGGCGTTGGCCCGCATCCCAACAAGGACACGCCGCTTTGCCTGGCCAGCCTGAAACTTCAACGAGGTGAATGGGACATGAATCGCAAATATTTCCCGGTCATGAGCGCAGGACTGATGTCTCTTCTGCTGGTTCTCGCGCCGCTGCCCGCGCAGGGGCAGAAATCTCTGGAGATTCCTTCCGGCACTTCCATCCAGGTTCGCATGATCGACAACCTGAGCAGCGAACAAGCCCAGGCCGGAGACACGTTCCGCGGCACGCTGGACGCGCCGATTCAGGTGAACGGCAGAGAACTTTATCCCAAAGGTGCCGATGTGATCGGCCGGGTCACCGATGTGCATGCGACCGGCCGGCTCAGTGAGCCCGGCGAACTCGACCTGGTGCTGAATACGGTGAGCTCGGGAACCATAGCTTCATCCATCAACGTAGAGCCGCTGGTGATCAAGGGCGAGTCGCATGCCAAGAGCAACGTTACCAAGATCGGCGGTGGGGCGGCCCTGGGCGCCGTGATCGGAGCGATTGCAGGCGGAGGCAAAGGCGCTGCCATCGGCACGCTGGCGGGCGGCGCGGCTGGCACCGGTGCGGCCGCGGCCACGGGGAAAAAGCCCGCGATCGTCGACTCGGAAGCCGTCCTCACTTTTGTCACCGCTTCAGGGTCGCAGCCGGCAGCGGCGCCGTCCGCCAACCCTCCATCGAGTGAAGCAGCGCCGGCCGCGGCACCCACACCCGCCGCTCCGCCGTCTGATTCCTCCTCAACAGCGGATTCAGCGCCGTCCCCGGATGACAACACGCCGTTGTTCACTCTTCGCGATCGCAGGACCATCCGAAGCTGCGTCAATGAACATGCCTCCGACCTGCCCGCAGCAGTCACCCAGCGTCCCGAACTGCCGGCCGGGTCAGAACGGCAAATACACCGCGGCGGAACCTTGTCTTCCGAGGTTCAGAACCGGGCGGAGTCCTTGCCTTTGGCCTGTGAAGAGCAGTTGCCCCGGCTGCCCAGCGACCTGGAACGGGTCGTCTATAGCGGGAGGGTATTGTTGATCGACAGCAAAGGTCACGTGCTGGACATGTTCTATCTCGACCAAAATCAATAATTTAAACGGATCACGTGGGGACAGCCGCCCCCGGCTGTCCGGCGGAGCAGGGCTCCGCTGCTCTTGGCTTCAGGCAGGAATGCGTCGGACAATCGCCGACCTCCCGAAGGCGGCAGTTCCTACAACCACCGTGGTGGGCCGGCCTCTCAGGTTATTCCGGTAACCATTACTTCCTATTACCTTGGTACATTGACCCTTGGAACCGACCTGCTAAGGTTATGCATAAGAGGAGTCTAATTCGCAGCATTCCGTCAACCGTGGCGCCCCCGGCTGGCAGAAAAACTGGTTGATGACTGTTGACACCCAAACCGCGCTCTGGATCGCCCACCCTATCCTGCAACTGGCGGTGGGGGCGGCGATGTTCCGCCACAAACTGCATCGCCTGTTTCCTGTCTTCTTCGCCTACATCTGCTTCCAGATTGTCGCGTTTTGTGTTCTGTTCCCAACCGAGCAATGGGCAATTTTCGGTTACACCGCCTACTTCTGGATTTATTGGTCATGCTCGGCGGTCAATCTCGTCCTCGGTTTCATGATCATCTATGAGATTTTTCTGGATGTGTTTCGTCCATATCACACGCTGAAAGATCTCGGATCGGTCCTTTTCAAGTGGGCTGCCCTGGTCATGTCGCTGGTGGGCTTTGTGGTTGCGGCCTCGAGTCCGCTGGGCGACCAGGGACCGATCGTGCAGGCCGTGATCACCGTGACCCGTTGCGTGCGCGTGGCACAGGTGGGACTGATTTTGTTTCTGCTGGTGTTTTCCCGCTATCTCGGAGTCTCGTGGAAACAACACAGCTTCGGGCTTTCGCTGGGCCTGGGCTTGTCGGCCGGAGTCGAATTGGGCACGCTGGCTTTCCATGTGAGCGGCCACGCGTCGGAGACCATCGTCCAGGTGATTAACCTGGTGGCGTACAACCTCGCCATCCTGGTCTGGTTGTCGTACGCCCTGGCTAAGAGCGCGGCGCGGGCGCCGGGGGCGGAACTTTTCGCGTCGCAGCGCTGGGAGCGGGGCCTCACCGATCTGCAGAGCTCAAGCGAAGGCGATTCTCTGATTCCTATGTTTGAGAGCATGGTGGATCGTGCCTTTTCCCGCACCCAGGCAGACTATTCGCCCCGCAAGGCGGCACCCGATTCCGTGCCGGAACCGGCGATCTCGATACGAAGCGCAATCCATTCCGTTCCCGTGCAAAGCCGCCGGGTTCAATAAAATGTTTCACTGCGTGATGATTTCGTTTCACCCTGCCTGAGTCGTCCCGGTTCCGCCCCTTCCGCAACCTCATCCACTACTTGAGCTATAGATCGCGAATTGGTTGCAAGCGTGGCATGAAAATATCCTCCATGGTTCACGGTTTTCCTGCGCCTGGACGTGCATCGTCCGAATCAAAACCAGCGTTCTTGAAGGCCAACTTCCGGACAACTGCGGGCGGCGCGGGAGAAAAGACTGGACGGGCGGTTGCTCTTCTGTATAATTCCGCAACCGTGAGGTTTCCTCCCAGGAGCCTCGCAGCGTAAGGAGAACACCATGAAGCGTGCGGTCAGGATGTTGATCCTGATGGTAGGTTTGGCTTGCACCTACGTGGCAATCGCGACCCCGATACTCAACGCAGAACTGGGCCCGATGCCACTGTGCAATCCGGCAAATCCAAACTGCAAAAAGCCTGGACAACAAGTGCGGTAGTACTTGTAACCAGTTTGCGGATGTGGCATTGACCCTTTAGGGCTCGCCGATTGCCAAGAGCACGGTCAGCCCTATTTTTTTGCGCGTACGATTCTGTCATCCTCAGCGGAGTGCCGGTTTCGCCTCGCGAAGGCGGCGCGCAGTCAAAGGACCCCTACCCTCTTCTCCGCGGCCTGTGCCGGATATTTTGGATCGCCTGCCTGGTTCAATCCACCCGTTTCGATCCATTCCTCGTCTCTCAGTTCTTCAGCGCGATGCCCAGACTGCGCCGCAAATGCTCGGGATCCACGACCGGAGGTTGGCAAGTGAAACCGGAGCAGACCACGGCCACCGACTTGCCCTCCCTGATCGCGGGCAGGTGGGGTATGGTCTCCGCCAGCGCAGGCGGCAGATTTTGCGGGACGGCGTTGCTGGCGGCCAGCCTCAGCACCGTCTTAGGAAAAGCAAAGAAGCCGGCTGCTGTGGCCGTCAATTTTTCCGCCGCAGTATCTTCTCCAATCACGACGACCTGGGTGTGAGGACAGGCGAAGTGAACCGCCGCAATGCCGTAAGTTGCGGCGAAGATTCCGAATTTTCCCGCGAGTCCGGCCGCCAGCTCCATCGTCTGCTCCGCTTTTTCGCGGTAGCCTGGCTGATTGGTCAAACCGTACAAACGCAACAGGGCGATGGCAGCCACGGAATTTCCGGCTGGAGTGGGAGAATCCTGAAACGGCTTGCGCCGCGTGCCCAGAACTCCCAAAGCCTTCCCGGTTTCGTGGGCGGCAGTATCGAAGAATCCGCCGGACACGGGGTCGAAGAAGCGGTCGACCATCTTGTCGGCAATGCTCCGCGCGAAATTGAAATAGCTCAGGTCAGCCGTGGTCTCATAGGCATCGAGGCAGGCCACTGCGGTGAAGGCATAATCGTCAAGCAGGCCAGGAACCAGGCGCGCCTCAGTGGCGGGATTGGAATAGGCGAGCACGTGCCGCAGGCCCCTTTCCGGCTGCCACGCTTCTGCGAGAACGCGGTCGAGCGAACGCAGCGCGAAGTGCCTCGCCCCCTCCAGCTTCAGCACCTTCGCGGCCTCCAGGTAGGCTGAAACACAAAGTGAGTTCCAACCCACGTAGACGGTTTTATCCACGTAGGGCGTCGGCCGCAGCAGACGCGCGGCATACATTTTCTGCCGGGCGGATTCGAGCAAGCTGCGCACTCGCTCGACGGGCAGGTTCAGGCGCTTGGCGATTTCCTCGACCGAGGCCCGCACATACAGAACGTTTTTCTGCGGATTATGGTGCATCTCGCCGACTTCATTGACGTCGTAGTGCAGTGCGGCGACCGCCGATTCCTCTTCGCTGACGACAGCCTGCATCTCCGCCCGGGTCCAGGTGAAATAGTCGCCGTCATCGTCCATCGAGTAGTCGGCGTCCTGGGAGGCGTAAAAGCCCCCGCGCTCGCGGTCGCTCAGCCATTCATCCATCCAGCGCACAATGTCACGAGCTACCTCGGCGAAAAAGTCCGAACCCGTTACCTGGTAAGCATGGTTGTAATTCTTGAGCAGCTCGGAATTGTCGTAGCACATCTTCTCGAAGTGCGGCACCATCCAGTGCTCGTCCACCGAGTAGCGATGAAAGCCGCCGGCCAGCTGGTCATATACGCCGCCGCGCGCCATCTTTTCCAGCGTCGAGACGAATACTTCGCGCAGCTTCTCATCTCCCGAGCGGGCGTACCGCTCCATCAGCAGATCAAGGACGGCAGGGTGAGGAAACTTGGGCGCGCTCCCGAAGCCGCCATTCTGCGGGTCAAACATCTTCAAGGCCGATTCCACAATCGAATCGACCACCCTGGGCGAAAACTCGCCAGTGCCACCGGAAAAAGATTCTGCCCGGGAGATTGCAATCTCCACCATTTGCGCCTGGTCGACCACTTCAGTGTTTTTCTGGTGATAGGCATCAGCGATCGACTGCAAGACCCTTTTGAAGCTGGGACGCCCGTAACCGTCGTCAGGAGGAAAGTAAGTTCCACCGTAGAAAGGCTTGCCCTCCGGCGTCAAAAAAGCCGTCAGCGGCCAACCACCTTGGCCGCTGATGGCGCTCACCGCCACCTGGTAGCGGCTGTCAATGTCAGGACGCTCATCGCGATCCACCTTCACTGCCACGAAGCGCTCGTTGACGATCTTCGCAACTTCGGAATCGTCATACGATTCGCGGTCCATCACGTGACACCAGTGGCACCAGACCGCGCCGATGTCGAGCAGAACGGGTTTGTTCACCCGTAGCGCCGTGGCAAACGCTTCCTCACCCCACTCATTCCACTGGATAGGCTGGTGCATGGCGGAACGCAGGTAAGCGGACGAAGCCTTGGAGAGAGAGTTGAGGGTCTGGGTGGTCATGCTTCAAGTGTATCGCGGTAAGGCCAGAAAGGCTGGGGAGGACCTCCGCGAACCGGAGGCCGGCGCTACTGGCTTGGCTGTACCGGGGACCAGACCGATTTCACAATCTACAATCTGAGATCTTCAATCTGAAATCACGCGGACAGCCGCCGCGCAATCGAGCAATACAGCTCCACGGCATCCTGTAACTGTTTCTTCTCGACGAATTCGCCGTTAGTGTGGGCCACGTGAATGGACCCCGGACCGACCAGCAACGGCTGTCCCCAATTGCTGAGCGCGGGAATGTCCGTGGTGAAAGCCGCGACCATGGTGGGCAGCCCATCCAGAGTGCGCAGGCGGACGAACGGAATTTCCAGCACGAACTCAACTTTCGCCAGCTCGCCCACCGTGGTCACGATCTCCTGTTTCAGTCGCTCCGACGGGCCGACCAACCGGTAGAGTAATTGCGCCCGGGCTTTGTCCGGGATCACATTGGGTGCGCGTCCCCCTTCGATCACGCCGATGTTGAGAGTACAGGGTCCAATCCCTTCTTCCGTCGGGAGTTTCATCGTGCGCAGGCGGCCGAGTGCGACCAGGAGCTTGTCAATCGCCGACTCGCCTAACTCGGGATAAGCCGAGTGTGCCATGCGGCCCTCGGCGATCACCTCCACCCGCAGAGCTCCTTTGGACGCGACTGCGACCCGGTTCTCCGTAGGTTCCCCATTCACCAGAAACTTGCACCCCGGTGGATTCTGGTTCGCCCGCTTGGCGCCCAGGCTGTCGCGCTCTTCGCCCACCACAAAAAGCAGCCCGACGTGGATGCCTTCCTGGCGCAACCGGTCTGCTGCTTCCACCTGGATCGCGATGATTCCCTTGGCGTCGCAGGAGCCCCGTCCGTACACCCGCGCAGCATCTTCCGATGACGCAATGAATGGCGGGACCGTGTCCATGTGGGTCGAAAAGACAACCGTGGGTCGCGGCTGTTCAGGAAATACGGCGAACACATTGCAGCGCGCGCCTTCGACGGGAATCTTTTTGGCTTCGAAATTTCGCGCAAGCAATTCGCGATGAAGGAAATCGCCCACCGCGCCCTCATTGCCGGTGATGGATTCGATGTCCACGAGTTGACGGGTGAAGGCGACGACATCCATGCGCGACAGGATATCGTAGTCCCGCGCAGTGCAGAAGGGTCACTCCCTGTCCCCGGTGTCCTCCGTGGCGGAATTAGCTTTTCAGCACGGAGGAGACTGAGGCAAATTCGATTCGCTGCTATGCTTAATCGGCCACATGGAAAAGCCCGCCGGCACAATCCGTTCTCTGTTTCTGGAAGGTCCGGCTGGCCGCATGGAGGCTCTGCTGAACGCGGGCAGTGCAGACGCCCGGTATGCCGCCGTGGTTTGCCATCCTCATCCCCTCTTTGGCGGCACGCTGCACAATAAAGTGGTTTTTCATGCCATGAAGGCGCTCAATGGCTTCGGCTTTCCGGTGTTGCGCTTCAATTTTCGAGGCGCCGGGCTCAGTCAGGGCGAGCACGATCATGGTAATGGCGAGCTGGATGACGTTCGCGCTGCCCTGAATTGGGTCGACCAGGAATTTCATTTGCCGCTGGTCTTTGCCGGGTTCTCCTTCGGCGCGGCCGTGGGTTTGCGCGCTGCCTGTCCGGATGAGCGGGTGAAGGCCGCGATCGGCTTGGGCCTGCCGGTGTCGCCCATTGACGATCGGACTTACGACTTCAGCTTTCTCCAGTCCTGTGCCAAGCCCAAGCTGTTCGTTAGCGGCGATCGTGATCAGTTCGGGAGCCCGGCGCAACTGGAAAAGCTGGTGGCGGCAGTTCCCGATCCGAAGAAGCTCGTACTGATTGCTGGCGGAGATCATTTTTTTGAAGGACGCCTGCGCGAGCTGCGCGACGGCATCGAACGCTGGGTGCAAGATACGTTGATTCTGTAGAACGGGCATCTTTCGCTCAAGGCCTGCTCTGCCGCTTGTTTTTCTGGCGAGGGCGGGACGCCCTCGCGACAGCCGGCTGAGCCTGCCCTGAGCGCAGTCGAATTGCCGGCGCCACGAAGGGCCGGCGCTACGATACAAGTCGCCTTTTATAATTCCTGCACATGCCTTCATCTGCCCCCGACCGCGAGAAGCTTGCCCTGGACATGCGCATCACCGCGCGCCACTTGTTCGAGCACGCGCTGGCGGAAGCCAGCATCGACCGGGCATTTCAGCGTCATGTGGATTGCGATCGTGGAGTGCTTCGCATCTGCGAAGACCTGCATGACCTCGATTCCTATCAGCGCGTGCTGGTGATCTCAATCGGCAAGGCGGCGCATGCCATGGTCAATTCGCTCGAAATGCAGGCGGGCAACCGCTTCGAAGGAATCGTGGCCAGTTCCACGGGCCCGGTGTCGCAGGCGCGCGGCTTTCGCTACTTTCGCGGCGGCCATCCCCTGCCCAACCAGGAATCGATTCGTGCCGCCGAGGCCATGCTGAAATCGCTCGGCGCGCTGAATGCGTCCTCGCTGGTGATTTTCATGCTCAGCGGCGGCGGTTCCTCGATTGTCGAAAAGCCGGTTGACGATGAAATCCCGCTCGAGGATCTGGTAGCCACCTACCGGGTCCTGGTGCACTCCGGTGCGCCCATCGCCGAAATCAATGCCATCCGCAAACATCTTTCCGCCGTCAAGGGGGGAAGGATGGCGGTCGCGGCCTCTGGTGCCCAGCAGGTATCGCTGCTGGTCTCCGACGTCCCGGACAACACTCCCGACGCGCTGGCTTCGGGACCGACCATGCCTGATTCCAGCACGGTCGAAGACTGTTACACCCTGGTTGAGAAGTACGGCATGCTGGAACAGTTTCCGAATTCCGTGCGCGAGCTGTTTCAACGGCACGCTCTGGAAGAAACTCCCAAGCCCGATGACCTGGCCTTCCACCGTTCGCGCTGGTGGCCATTACTGTCCAATGCTTCGCTCCTGGATGCGGCCGAGGCAGAGGCCCAGCGCCATGGCTTCAGCGTCGAAATAGACAACAGCTGCGACGACTGGGACTACGCCCGCGCGGCGGATTTTCTTCTCGAACGTTTGCGCCGCTTGCGTCAGAAATCCGAACGCGTCTGCCTGCTCTCCGGTGGAGAAGTTACGGTCAGGGTTGAAAATGGCGGGACCGGCGGCCGCAATCAGCAATTTGCGCTGGCCTGTGCAGCCAGGATTTCGGGCGAAGCCATTACTGTACTCAGCGCGGGAACCGACGGCATCGACGGCAATAGCCCCGCCGCCGGAGCTATCGTGGACGGCGCCACCCTCGAACGCGCCCAGGCCCGCGGACTGGAACCCACCGCGCACCTGGCCGGTTTCAATGCTTACCCATTTTTCGAGTCCTTAGGCGACGCGATCGTGACCGGGCCCACCGGGAACAATCTGCGAGATCTAAGAATTCTGCTGGCATATTAGACTGTGTGGTTATGGTTCGTGTGGCCGCGGGCGACTCGCCCGCGCATCCCCAAACCCCGCGGGCGAGTCGCCCGCGGCCACACGAACCAGCTAGAAAAACCTGGTCACGCCCTCTTCCAGCACAAACACCCGGTCTTCCACCCCCGCCGCCCGGGCTTCTTGCTCCAGCAGTTGCAGGGGTTCCTCCATCGGTTCGTGAGAAAGCCGGAAGGTGCCGTAATGCATCGGGACCATCCAGCGGGCATTCAGGTCAGAAAACGCCCGCAGAGCATCCGCCGGGCTGGTGTGAACGTTGCGGAAGGAAGGCGGATGGTAGGCGCCGATCGGGAGAAGCGCCAACTCGGGCGCCAGGCGCCGTCCAATCTCGCGAAAGCCGGAGAAGTAAGCGGTGTCGCCGGCGTGATAGATCGAATGTTTAGGGTCGCGCAGCACGTAACCGCCATAGCCGCGGTGGGAATCTTCGATGACCCGCGCTCCCCAGTGCCGCGAAGGCACATGGGTCACGGTCAGGTCGTGATGACCATAACTGTTCCACCAGTCCAGTTCCACCACGTTTTCGAACCCCAGGTCGGAAACCAAATCGAAAACATGATGCGGCACCAGGATGGTCGGCGAAACCCCGTGTCGGCGTTTGGTTTGCTGCACGATGGCGCGCAAGGACGGCCGGTGCAGGTGGTCAAAATGGGCATGGGTCACCAGCACCAGGTCAATGGCAGGCAGGTCACGCACTCGCAGGCCCGGTTGCCGCAGACGTTTAAGAATGAAAAGCCAGCGCGCGAAATTGGGATCGATGACCACATTCTGGCCGCCTACCTGGAGAAAAAAACTCGAATGACCGATGAAAGTCACTCCCATCTCGCTGTTGGTCACCAGCTTCGGCTTGTAGCTGCGGCCGGTCCGGGGAGTTATTGCCGAGTGCCGCACCAGCCTGCCAAACTGGCGGGCGCGGTTGCGGAGAGCGCGGTTCTTGAGGGTCGTTTTTAACATCGAGCAGGCTGTATTCGCGAAACGATCGCGGGTGCAACCAGTTTCTCGGCACTGCGCTTAAGAAAAGGCGCAAACAAGTGGGATGCGTAACTATTCTAGAACAATGCCCGCCGGGTGTGGTGCAGTTTGCGCAAGGACAACCTCGCCCCTTGTCATTCCGCCGCCAGGTTTATCGGCGAGGAATCTGGTTGCTGCCACGAGAAAAACAGCAGATTCCTTGCGCGACAATACCGCGCCTCGGATTACCTTGACCCTGCTGCCGTCGTCGGTTCTAATCGCAGGTGGTCATTAACTTGTTTTCAGGAGATATTCCGAATGCGCGTTGCCTTTTTAGGTTTGGGAATCATGGGACGGCCGATGGCCTCCAATCTGGTCAAGGCTGGTCACGAGGTTGCGGTTTGGAGCCGCACCGCAGGCAAGGGCGTAGAAGGCGCGCGCAGCGCGGCTTCTCCCGCCGATGCGGCCCGGGGCGCCGAAGTCGTGTGGATGTGCGTTTCCGACACGAATGCCGTCGAGAGCGTCCTGTTCGGCCCGCAGGGGGTGGAGGAATCGCTGGCCGGAGGCATGACGGTGGTGGATTCCAGCACGATTTCCCCATCCGCCACTCGCAAGTTCGCGGAGCGGGTTGGGACACGGGGCGTGCACTACGTGGATGCGCCCATGACGGGGTCGAAAGTGGCGGCTGAAGCCGGAAGCCTCATTTTTATCGTAGGCGGAGACGAAGCCGTCATCGAGTCGCTGAAACCACTGTTTGCCGCCATGGGAAAAGTGTTTTTCCGCATCGGCGAAACCGGCAAAGGACAGTCCGCCAAGCTGGTCATGAATCTGCAAATCGCCCTCATCTATGAAGGCTTCGCCGAAGGCCTCACTCTCGCCACCAAGCTGGGAGTGGACGTCGAGAAACTCATGCCGGTCATTCAGGCCTCCATGATTCGTTCCGGAGTGGTGGACTACAAAGCGCCCTTCGTGCTGAAGCGCGATTTCACCCCCAACTTTCCGCTGCGCCTCATGCACAAAGACATCCGCCTGACGCTCGAAGCGGCAAAAGAAGTTCGCGTCAAACTGCCGGCGCTCGAAACTGTGGAAGAGATCTACGAACTGGCCACCGAAGAAGGACATCAGGACCTGGACTACGCGGCCACCCTAACCCTGCTGGAGAAATGGGCCGGGGTCGAAGTAAAAGGCGCCTCCGCCTGATGTGCCCATGTGGTCGCGGGCGACTCGCCCGCGAACTGCCGCCATTGTTCAAAGATTTCAATCTAGACAGGTAAAACCCGGACCCTCCCAGCCGGCCTGAGGCCCATGGCGGCCGTCCCCTCCGGTTCGTGGAAGGCCGCCCGCATTTCGCGGCCGAGTCGCCCGCGGCCACACGTGCATTACCGTGCTAGTACCTCGGTAACTCCGTAAGGTGTTCTATTACAGAAGTTTTACACGCACTAATTTCCCACCCTGCTAACTTAAGTCTTGGAAGCTCAATACCGGGTACAGGGAAAAAGAATATGGCGATGGACCTCGAAGTCTTGGATCGCAAAGCAGCCGCGGACGACGAAGTGAATTGGGTAACCGCGATTTTTATGGGCCTGTTCCACGTGGGCGCCATCGCGGCCTTGTTCTTTTTTACCTGGAAGGCATTTCTGGTCTCGATGTTCCTGTGGTGGGTTTCGGGAAGCCTGGGCATCGGCATGGGCTATCACCGACTGCTCACCCATCGCGGCTACAAGACTCCCAAGTGGGTCGAGTACGTCCTAACCACTTGCGCCACGCTGGCCCTCGAAGGCGGGCCGATTTTCTGGGTGGCCACGCACCGCATTCATCATCAGCATTCCGATCAGGAAGGCGATCCGCATTCCCCGCGCGACGGCAAATGGTGGGCGCACATGGGCTGGATCCTGACCGGCAAGTCCATGCACCACGACACCACCACGCTGGCACGCTACGTTCCCGATCTCGCCAAAGATAAATTCCATGTGTGGATCACGAAATACCACTACGTGCCCATGATCGTGCTCGGCGTCGTGTTGTTTGCCATCGGCGGCTTGCCCTTCCTGCTGTGGGGTGTTTTCTTCCGCACCGTGATCGGGCTGCACACCACCTGGCTGGTAAATTCGGCCACGCATAGCTGGGGCACGCGCCGCTTTGTTACTCGCGACCTCTCCACCAACAGCTGGTGGGTGGCATTGCTCACGTTCGGCGAGGGCTGGCACAACAACCACCACGCCCATCCGGTTTCGGCCCGCCATGGGTTGAAGTGGTACGAGATTGATTTCAACTGGTACGGTATCTGGGCGCTGAACAAGTTGGGCCTGGCCCGCCAGGTCTATCGGGTAAAGCTCTCCGAACTGCGCCAGCAGGAAGAAGAACAGGGATCACCGGCGGCGGCGCAGCCAGAATTGGTTTCCATCTAAGCGTGTGGGTCGGACAGGTGTGTTGTGGGTCGGACACTCCTGTCCGACGCTTTTGACTTTGATTTTTTGCCCAAGTCAAAAACGTCACAAGACTGGCTCCGGACCAGCGCCTTATCGCTGATCGAACACCAACACCAAAGGCGTCGGACAAGAGTGTCCCACCCACACTCCCTTCTCCACGCGGTAGAATCCAGCCATGCGCATCAGCAGCCGCCGCAGGGCAATTGCCTTCTTCGTCGTTCTCGGCGTTTGCCTGGTGCTGCTGGCGGTCGGGCTGAATGTCGGCTGGATCATTCTCAACTGGCGCGAAGGCGTCCTGCTCTTCCTGGGCGTAGTTTTCTTTGCCCTGCTGATCGCCGGGCTGATCGTAAATACCAGCTTCCTGGTACGCGAAATTCGGCGCAACGAACAGCATGACAGTTTCATCAACGCGGTCACTCACGAGCTTAAGACACCTATTGCATCCATCCGGCTTTATCTGCAGACCTTGCAGCGTCGCGATGTGGATGAAGCCCAACGCCGCGAATTCTATCGCCTGATGCTGGACGATACCGATCGCCTGATGGGCACGGTCGACCAGGTCCTCAAGGCTGGCGAGGCTGGAAACAAGCGGCAGGACCGGCGGGTGCCAGTGGACTTCGGAGGCCTGGTTCGGGACTGCGTGGAAGTGGCCCGCACCAGCCATCACCTTCCCGCTGAATCTCTGCGCTACGAGCAATCGATTAACCACGGCGCAGCCGCGGGCGTTTTAGGAGATCCCGAGGAATTGCGCGCGGCCGTTTCGAACGTGCTGGATAACGCCGTAAAGTATTCCGGGGAGCGCGTCGAGATTTCCGTGCGTCTCGACACTCCCGACGAAAAACTGGTAACCCTAAGCGTCCGCGACCAGGGGGTGGGGATTCCGGCGGAAGAGTTGAAGCGAATCTTCAAACGCTTTTACCGCGTTTCCAGTCGCTCACTGAGCCATGTGAAGGGAACTGGCCTGGGCCTCTTCATCGTGCGGGCGATCGCCCGCAAGCACGGCGGCCGGGTGTTTGCCGAGAGCGAGGGCGAAGGCCGTGGCGCCAGAGTCGTCCTGGAACTACCCCGGGTGAATCTGTAAGTTGTGTGGGGCGGACACTCTTGTCCGCAGCCGTTGCCTTTGATTTTCTGTGTACGCTCACGCCAGCATCGAGGCCGGAGACGGCCAAGGGCGAGTTCAAGATCAACTTCAAAGGCGGCGGACAGGAGTGTCTGCCCCACACCGTATCGAGAGATTGGCATGAGCCACGTTTTGATCGTCGAAGACGAAACCCACCTGGCCAAAGGCTTGCAGTTCAACCTGGAGGCCGAAGGGCACACCGTCACCGTCGTGGGCGATGGCGAGCGTGCGCTGGATTTGCTTTTAGGGCAGTCGGGCGAGCGCACCGAATTCGACGCCGTGGTGCTCGACGTCATGCTTCCCGGCAAGGATGGTTTCACCGTGGCCGCGGAACTGCGAGCGGCCAAGCAATATGTGCCCGTCCTCATGCTCACTGCTCGCGGACGGCCCGAGGACGTGCTCAAAGGATTTGCCTCCGGCGCCGACGACTATCTTCCCAAGCCTTTTGAACTTCCCATCCTGCTGGCTCGGTTGCAGGGCCTGTTGCGGCGCCGCGATTGGATGCGCCAGAGCCCGGCCGCCAAGGCCGCCGCAGCCGTGGAGTACGAGACCTTTTCTTTTCACGGCCGGACCATCGATTTCGGGAAGCTGGAGCTGCGGGTCAACGGAACCACCATCCAGCTGACGCTCATGGAAGCCGAGCTGCTGCGCCATCTCATCCGGAACCAGGGCCGGATTGTCTCCCGCAAGTCGATTCTCGAAGAAGTTTGGGGTCTGCACGAGGACACCGACACCCGAGCCATCGATAATTTTGTGGTTCGGTTGCGGCGTTACATCGAAGACAATCCCTCCCAGCCACGACATCTGCTCACGGTTCGCGGCGTGGGCTATCGCTTTGTGGCGGAACCCGGCAAAGAGTGAAGCGCGGCCGCTAGGCGCCGCTGCGGCGACCCAGGCTGGAAATGAGATTTTCCCGGTGGGTCAGGGCCATGCCGTCGACTCGCTCTAAAGCAAAAGCATAGGTCGCGCAAGCCAGGGCGGCGGGCAGCAGGAAGATTACGACTTCCAGCCAGGAATTCGCATAGCCACGTGAAAACCAAAATAAAAGCGCGGCCCCTCCGAACAGCGCCCCTCGGATAACAAAGCTCGCCAGGACGGTGGTCAGGGACGCCCTTTGTCTGCCAAACACCCCGGCCTCGATCCGGCTCGGGGAATAGAGCGAGAACAGGTTTCCAGCGGCAAAGTCAATCGGCAGGACAAACAGAATACCCGCGAGCGTGGCCAGGGTGACGCCGAGGGAAGGCGGCCGATAGAGCAGGCACGTTCCGATCCACACCAGCCCGACTTCCGCGCAAAAGACAGCGGCGTGCGCCAGATTCTTGCCCAACATGATCTGGCGGAAGCGCACGGGCGATGCGAAGAAGAACTGGGTGCCGCCACCATCGGCGCCAAAATTGTTATAGGAAAGATTGGTGAGCAGAAGCAGAGAGTAGGCGGCGCCGAGCGGAAAGGTCAGCCCTGGGGCATGAGTGAACAAGCCCTCGCTGGTTTCCGAACTTCGAAAAACCGCCAGCATGAACAGAGGCACAATCAGAGTAAAGAGCATGGGCCCACTGCGACCGAGATAGCGCAATTCTTTCTCAAAGACGGCCGCGATCGGCCCCGGAACTCCCGGCAAATTCCAACTTAACCGGACCGCCGGCAGTGCAACGGACAGGGCTTTGCGTCCCGCCGATTCGCTCAGGTTCTCGCCGCGATATTCCGCGCGCAAACGAAAATTCAAGAGCCAGAGGAATGCAATTCCATAGGACACTAGCAGCAGAAATGGAAGCATGCTGGCCCCGACTCCGCCGGCTCCCAGTGGCCGCCCGACGGCTCCCGCAATGGCTGCGGCGGCCAGGCCGGGTGGCAGCGGCCGCTGCGCGTTGGAAATTTTCCGGCCGAGGATCCTGGTTTCGGGTACCGGCCGATGTTCGTAAACCGCGGCCAGCGGCCCGATCAGCTGAAAGCTCAGGATAAAGAGGAAGAAAACAATGCCCATGATCTCGCGTGTGCGGCGCTGGGCCAACCAGCGTTCCAGCCAGGCGAACAGCATTCGCGCCAGCGCAAGATTCACCAGGGCGAAGGTCAGGAGCACGATCGTGGCCCAGGGAAGCAGGCTGGGCCGGGCGACTGCGATGCCGATATCGATTCCGAGCAGCCACAGGCTGGCCACGACAGTGGCCGGATCGAGAGAGCCGTAGGCCAGGCGGATCAGGAAGTACAGCCGGTAAGTCAGGGGGAAACGCAGAAGATTTGCGGACTCGACATTCTGGGTGAAGGCGGTCGCCATCAGCGGAAACAGCTGCCAAAAAAGAAACACTGGCCAGAGCAGACCTCCAAGCCATTCCGCATTTCCCCGCGCGAGCACGAACCAGGCAGCCCCGCCCAGCCCCACCGCGCCGCCGATGCCGCCGCCCACAAACGCCAAAGCGAGAAAGATGCGCGAGGCCAACTCCATGCGGCCACGGAACGTGCCGAGAGAGTTGGCAAAGATTCGCCAACGCAATTCGGCCACTGCGGCCAGTTGCTGACGTGCATGCGGAGCGAGACTCAGACTGGGTGTCATTTCTCTGTCATCTTCGCTCAACCTGACAGTGGAAGACGGGCGTCCTCGCCCGTCCGGCACGGGCCGGTGCATGACGGGCGGGACGCCCGTCTTCCATCGGGTCTAGCCTAACCACGACAATTCCTGGCCATTGCTTCGCGATCCGCCTACCGTGAGCAGAAATATCTGTTCCAGGGTCAGTTTTTCTCCGGAAGCGGCGCCCACTGCGACCGGAAGGTCCCCTGATCGAGCTTCCACGCCCGCGCGCAGTTCCTCGATCGACCCCTGGGCGACCAGCCGTCCTCGATGAATGATGCCGACGTGGGTGCACAGCCGCTCTACGATCTCCAGCACGTGCGAAGTCAGGAAGACGGTGGCGCCGCGCGCGATCATGCGTTGCAGCATGGTTTTCAGGGTGCCGGCGGCAATTGCGTCCACGCCCTCGAAGGGCTCATCCAGAAACAGAACTCTCGGCCCGTGGATTACGGCCGCGGCCAGCGCCAGCTTCTTCTGCATGCCGTGCGAGTAGTCCGTGACCAGGGCCTTGGGCTGGTCGGTGAGCTGCATAAAGTCGAGCAGTTCGGCGGTGCGCCTGGCCGCGGTTTCGCGGTCCAGGCCATACATGCGGCCGACGAAATTCAAATATTCCGACCCGGTCAACCGGCCGAACAACGCCATGCCTTCCGGCACGACTCCGATCTGCCGCTTCACCTCCACCATGTTGCTGACCAGGTCGAGCCCAAGGATCTGGATCCGGCCGGCGCTGGGCGCAAGCAAGCCGGTAAGCATCTTGATGGTGGTGGATTTTCCCGCGCCGTTTGGTCCCAGAAAGCCGAAGAACTGGCCCGGCGCCACGCTAAGGTTCACATCTTCGACGGCGACCAGGTCGCCAAAGCGCCGTGTCAGGTTTTCTGTGGAGATGGTGGGAGCAGGCATGAAAGTTCCGACTCTAGCACAACCGGAGAATGCCGGACGGGACCCGCGAGCACGAAACGGCGTTGATTACGACAGTGATCTCGCCTACCGCCGACCAGACGGGAACAATAGGAGTCTCGTCGGAGTCAGAGTTATAGTGCGACAGGGAAACTCGCGTTCTTCGAGACTTATCCGCAGGATCGACGTCAGCGCTCTGGCCGCTGTCCTCTTCGTGTTGCTTTTTTTGTTCATGATGCTGACCGCAATTCCCCACGATGGAGTGTCAGCCGACCTGCCCAAAGTCTGGCATTCCACATCCATGCCCGGAGCCAGGCGAGAAGATGCCATAGTCGTTTCGATCCTGCGCGATGGCACTATTTATTTCGGCAACGACAAGACCAGGCCCGGCGACCTGCCTCCCCAAATTCTAAAGCGGATCGGGAACAGAGCCGAGAAGAAGGTCTACATTCGAGCTGACTCGCGCCTCAGATACGGGACCGTTTGCCAGGTGCTGGATGCAATTCACTCGGCGGGGGTGGAAAAGATCGCGTTTTTTGTGTATCAGCGCAGTGCCGCGTCGGCCGGCGATACGGGTTCGCAGTGAGCCATATAAGTCCGCAGCCCTCCCGCGAATCACCGCTATAATGTGGCCGCTATGAGGCTGCTCCTGAAGTTCAACCTGATCCTGATACTGGTTTTCGGATCGAGCGTCGCCCTTGCCGGATATTTCTCTCACCGCTTCCTGGAGCGAAGCGCGCGCAGCCAGGTGCTGGAACAAGCTCGCCTGATGATGGGAGCGGCCGGCGGGATGCGCACTTACACTTCCGAGCAAGTGGGGCCGCTGTTGAATGGGCAGCGCAGCAACGGATTCCTGCCCCAGGTCGTGCCCGCCTACTCGGCCGCCGAGGTTTTTACCTACCTGCGTACCACTTATCCCGATTACAGCTACAAGGAAGCTTCGCTGAATCCCACGAACGTGCGCGATCGCGCCGCCGACTGGGAGGCGGACGTCATTCAGATTTTCCGCGATCATCCCCAGAAACAGGAATTCTCCGCCGAGCGTGAAACGCCCGCCGGCCGGGTGCTCTTCCTGGCGAAACCGTTGTTCGTGGACATGTCCTGTTTGCAGTGTCACAGCACGCCCGACAAGGCGCCCCCGGCGATGGTCAAAATTTACGGGGCCGATCACGGTTTCGGCTGGAACGTGGGCGAAGCTATCGCGGTACAGCTGGTTTCAGTCCCCATGGCGATCCCGTTGAAGATAGCGGACCAGGCTTTCAAGGGTCTCATGCTCTCACTGGGCGGCATTTCGCTGCTGACGCTCATCGTGCTCGATCTGGCGGTCGTGCTGGTGGTCATCCGCCCCGTGACCCGGCTCTCCCGCACGGCGGACCGCATCAGCACCGGCGACCTGAATGTTCCCGAGATTCCGGTCACGGGTTCGGACGAGATCGCCGACCTGGCGCGATCGTTCAACCGCATGTATGTCAGCCTGGTAAAAGCAATCCGCATGCTGGGATCGCAATCCGAATGAGGAAACGCCGATACGCAGCCGAATGAGGGGATTCAGAGCGGCCGCGAACGCAGAAATTTTTCGCGGTCCTGGGTCGAAGGAATCTCCGCCGCCAGCACCTGATAGAGGTCTTCCACCGAACGTGCGCGGCTGGCCGCCTGGCCTACGATAATCTTCGCCAGCGGCCCAATGTAGAGCGCCAGTTTCTTTCTGGCAGTTTCCAGCACGGCCGGGTCCAGGCGCTCGAAGCTGCGGGACGGTGTCTTGGACGCGGGCGCGAAGTGCGGGGCCACCACGGCTGAGGCAGTCGGGGAATCGTGGTCGGAAGGTTTCTCCAGGTGCAGGTCCTGCAAAGCGATGCGAAACTCATCTGCCGTCTGGAAACGGTCCGCCGGATTTTTCTCCAGAGACTTCTCGATGATCGCGGAAAGCGCCGCCGGCAGGTCCGGGACGAGTTCGTTCGGCGGGGTCGGCCTGCTCTCCAGATTGGCCTTGAGAACGCTGTAGTAGCTGTCACCCCGGAAGGGCACGCGGCCGGTAATCATTTCGTACAAGGTCACTCCCGCCGAGTAGAGATCTGCACGGCCATCGATGGGCAGGGCCTTCATCTGCTCGGGCGCCATATAGTAAAGAGTCCCCACTGCTCCGCCGGTTATGGTCAGTCCTGGATCCGCGGTCAGGCTGGCGATTCCGAAATCGGTCAGCTTCACCCGGTCGCCGGCGCCGATGAGAATGTTTGAGGGCTTTACGTCGCGGTGAAGGACACCGCACCGGTGAGCGTGACCGAGAGCGCTCAGCACCTGGCAGGTGTAGTCCACCGCGCGCCAGAATTCGAGCCGGCGATGGAGCTGGCGCGAGAGCGAACTCCCCTCCACGTACTCCATGATCATCAGGAGCTCTTCGTTGATGCGGAAAGCGGTTCGAAACGACGTGATGTTGGGATGCTCCAGCCTGGCCAGGACCTTGATTTCACGGAGAAACCGCTCCGCCTTCTCCGAGTCTCCATCGCCGTAGGAGATCAGGCTCTTCATGGCGTCAACCCGGTCGGAGATGAGGTTGCGCACCTTGAAGACCTGGCCCATGCCGCCGTGTCCCAGCAGCGCGATGATCTCGTAGTCGCCGACAGTTTTGCCGACTTCAAGGTTGGTTGCGGGCAACGGAATACCTCAAACTCCGGAGCATTATACGGCGGAACCTTGATCTTCCGGCTCAGTGCGGCGAGAGCCGGGGATTGTGGGCAGATTATTGCCGGGAGGCGGAGGCCCCGGCGGCCAATTCGCGCAGCACGCTTAGAAATCCTGCGGCGGACTGCTCGTCGGAAAGAGCGTCCAGGGGGACGGTGGCGGCGATGTGAGGCGATTCGGAACGGAACCGCACGCTGATCAGGTTGTGTCCGCGCGCCGTCATCAGGGTGTTTACCACGGGTGAAAGTTCCTGGGTCCAGCGGGTGCGTGTGGTGAGAACCACGGGGCCGGGACGGGAAACCGACCAGTCCCGGGGCTCGGACGCCAAATGGCTGTGGCGCTGGGACAGCCAGCGATGACGGAACACATCGAGACGGAAGCTGGGCGTGCTGTCCAGGTCCGCCTCAAAGGTAAGCGTCTCTTTTTGCTTGTTCCAGATGCTGGCAAACCACTTGAACGGGATGGGGCGCGGCCGCAGCCGGATGGTCACCCGGGCGTTATCGAACCAGTGCGCGGTAAAGCCGAAGCGCGCCTGTAGAAGAGTCTGGCTCAACCAACGCGAGTCCAGCATCTGGCCTTTGCTCGAGCAGGCAGCCTCTACCAGGTGCAGGGCCGTAGCACCCTTGCGGCGGTTGTAGCGCGCAAAATAGAAAAACCATACCGCCAGCAAAGCAACTGCGCCGAGCGCGTCGATGAGCAGCAGCCTTCCCACAAGCCCTCTTTGCAAATACTACGACTTGGGATGCAAGTACCGCAACAGGTTCCCCTTCTTTTTTCCGCTTGACCCTGCCCATCCGGGAGACACCCTCTTCGCGGCTACAATGAATCCGTGGAATCCGCCCTGAGAGACTTCCGGCAGGAAGAATTCGAAACTTTGTGGCGTATCGACCAGCAGTGCTTCGCCCCGGGGATTTCATACAGCCGGCTGGAACTTGCCACCTATCTGCGGCGGCCCGGCGCGTTTGCCCTGGTCGCGGATGCGTCCCAGGTCACTGACACCAGTGGCGTGAAAGGAGCTTCGAAGCAAGGCCAGTGCTCGCCCGCGATCGTGGGGTTTATTGTTGCCGAGGGGGGAAGCCGCGGCAGGGGTCACATCATCACCATCGACGTCCTGCCCCAGGCTCGCGGATCAGGTATTGGATCGCGGTTGCTCCGCGCCGCCGAGGGCAGGCTATGGGAGGCCGGCTGCCAATCGGTGATTCTCGAAACCGCGGTGGACAACAAGACCGCCATTTCATTTTACAAAGGGCATCATTACAGCGTGATCAAGACCCTGCCCGGCTACTATTCGAATGGCGTCGATGCCTTCGTGCTGAAGAAAGATTTGCTTTCGCCGCCGGAGACAGCTAACTTGCCCCAGGGACACAGGGCCCCATGACCAAAACGATGAAAATTGCCATCCAGGGCGAGGCCGGCTCGTTCAGCCACGAAGCTGCCCGGCGCATGGTTCCGGGCTGCGATATTGTGCCGTGCGCCCGCTCGGTCGAGGTCTTCGATCGCGTGCAGCGCGGTTCGGTGGCCGCCGCTGTCATTCCCATCGAAAATTCGCTGGCGGGATCGGTGACCGAGCATTTCGATCTTTTGCTGGCCCGCAAGGTTTTCATCGAAAAGGAATTCCTCTTGCGCATCGTGCACAACCTGATTGCTCCCCCGGGAGTCAGGCGTGGCGATCTGCGGCGCGCCTATTCGCATCCCGTGGCCCTGGAGCAGTGCCGCGACTTCTTCGCGAAGAATCTGAAGATTCAGCCGACGCCGTTCTATGACACCGCAGGCAGCGTGAAGCATGTGATCGAGGACAAATTGCGCGATGCCGCCGGGATCGCCGGCGCCCAGGCAGCCAAGGTGTATAAAGGCCACATTCTGGCCGCCGGCATCGAAGACGACAAGCGCAACTTCACCCGCTTTTTTCTGATCCGCAAGACCCGCCACGTTCTTCCCGGCGCCAATAAGACTTCGATCGCCTTCAGCGTCAAAAATATTGCGGGCGCACTCTTCAAGGCGCTGGCCGTATTCGCTCTGCGCGACATCAGCCTGACCAAAATCGAGTCGCGGCCTCTGCGAGGACGTCCCTGGGAATATGTCTTTTATACCGACTTTCTCCGTGGCGACGACGAATCCGCCCGCAACGCCCTGCGCCACTTGGGCGAGGTCGCCGACCGGGTAAAAGTCCTGGGAATTTATCCGGCCGCCTGAAACGGCTCTGTAGGTGTGGGTCGGACACTCTTGTCCGACGCTCTTGGGGTTGGTTTTGGTGTCGGTGACGATTGTTATCAAGGTCTGAGAAGAGCAAAAGGTCAAAGGCGTCGGACAGAAGTGTCCGACCCACTGTCCCGTTTCCGGCTTCCGACGGTCACCAATCGGTCTCAGCACTTTCGATTGGGTACAAACTGCTGAGATAAGGTTTAGAATTCAAATGCTTTCAAGTAGATAGTGGGCCCTGCATCCTTCCGGGCCTTAATGTCATCAAAACTTGAGCACAAGACACTCAAGGTGAAATATGGCAGAAAAAACGCGCGCTGAGCGCCCGACCAAGCCAAAAGAAGAAGAAACCGGGATTCTGCCTATCCTGCCGGTGCGGGATACGGTGCTTTTCCCTCACGCCGTGCTGCCCCTGACCGTAGGCCGGGAGAGCTCGGTCCAACTCATTAATTCTTTGGGCGAGGACAAGACCATTGTGGTGGTGGCGCAGCGCGAAGCCCGCGTCGACGCTCCCCAGGCCAGCGACCTCTACACCGTGGGGACTCTCGCGGTCGTCCACAAAGTGGTCAAGATGCCTAACCAGAGCCTGTTCGTCTTTGCCGAAGGCCTGGAGCGGGTTCGACTCACCGAATTCTCCCAGTTGACGCCTTTCATGCGGGGCCGCGTGGATTCCGTGCCTGAGGCCATTCCCCCTAAGAGTTCCGAGGTGGAAGCGCTGCAGCGCAACGTTCTTACGCTGTTTCAGCAAATCGTGGCCGGCTCGCCGACGCTCTCGGACGAACTCTCTACCGTGGCCATGAACATTGACGAACCCGGCCGCCTGGTGGATTTCATCGCCTCCTCGCTGCCCTCGCTCTCAACCGCGGACAAGCAGGACACGCTCGAAACCACCGATGTCCGCGTGCGTCTGGAGAAGATCAATCAGCATCTGGCGAAAGAACTCGAAGTGCAGCAGCTGCGCAACAAGATCCAGTCCGAAGTGCAGGACCGGGTGCAGCAGACGCAGCGCGAGTACTATCTGCGCGAGCAGATGAAAGCCATCCAGAAGGAACTGGGCGAGCAGGACGAAGGCGCGCGCGACACCGAAGAACTCAAGCAGAAGATTGACAACGCGGGCATGCCCGATGAAGTCAAGAAAGAAGCGCTCAAGGAACTAGGCCGTCTGGCCCGCATGTCCCCCATGGCGGCGGATTACTCCGTGACCCGCAACTATGTGGAATGGCTGGCGGCGCTGCCCTGGGCGAAAACCTCCGGCGGCGAAGTTGACATTTTGAAAGCCAAGGAAATTCTCGACACCGATCACTACGACCTGAAGAAGGTCAAGGACCGCATCCTGGATTACCTTTCCGTGCGTCGTCTGAAGCCGGGAATGAAAGGACCCATTCTGTGCTTCGTCGGACCTCCGGGGGTGGGGAAAACCTCGCTGGGTAAGTCGATTGCGCGGGCCCTGGGACGGAAATTTGTCCGTATCTCGCTGGGCGGCGTGCACGACGAAGCGGAGATTCGGGGCCACCGGCGTACCTACATTGGCGCATTGCCTGGGCAAATCATCCAGGGTATCCGCCGAGCTGAGACCAAAGACCCGGTCTTCATGCTCGACGAAATCGATAAAGTCGGGCGCGATTTCCGCGGCGATCCTGCTTCCGCTCTGCTCGAAGCCCTGGATCCGGAGCAGAACTCCACCTTCCGCGACAACTACCTGGATGTAACCTTTGACCTGTCGAAGGTGCTGTTCATTACCACCGCGAACATGCTCGACCCCATCGCCGAGCCGTTGCGCGACCGCATGGAGATCATCGAACTTCAGGGTTACACCGAAGAAGAAAAAGTCCACATCGCGTTTCAGTATCTGATTCCCCGGCAGATTGAGGAGAATGGGGTGACCGCGGAGCAGATTGAATTTCCGGAAGAAGGCGTCGGCTACATCATCCGGCACTACACCCGCGAGGCCGGCGTGCGCAATCTCGAACGCAATATCGGCACCATCTGCCGCAAGCAGGCGCGGCGCCTGGCGGAAGGCAAAACCGACAAGCTGATCGTGACCAAGGAAGTCGTCCAGGAATTTCTGGGCGGCATCAAGGTCCGCAGCGAAGGCGAAATTGCCGAACGCACCAAGCGCGCTGGCGTGGTTGTCGGCCTGGCCTGGACGCCCTCCGGCGGCGACGTGTTGTTTGTCGAAGCCAACACCATGAAAGGCAAGGGCGGCTTCACCATGACCGGACAGATCGGCCAGGTGATGCAGGAATCCATGCAGGCGGCCCTGACCTGGGTGCGGTCGAACGCGGCCATACTCGGCATTCCAGAGAATTTCTTCGCCGAACACGACATCCACATTCACGTGCCGGCGGGAGCGATTCCGAAAGACGGCCCTTCGGCGGGCGTCACCATGGCAACCGCTCTGGTGTCGTTGCTCACCGGCCGGCCGGTGCGTCCTCTGACCGCTATGACGGGAGAGATCACGCTCAGCGGTGACGTTCTACCCATCGGCGGCGTCAAGGAAAAAGTTCTGGCCGCGAAACGCGCGGGCGTCCATGACGTTATTCTCCCGGCGGAAAACAAGACGAACGTGCAGGAAGACCTGACCCCCGAGCAGCTCGACAACATTCGAGTGCACTACGTGAAGACGATTCACGAGGTCCTGGAGCTGGCCCTGCCCGCCACCCAGACGGAAGAGAAGCAGGACGAAGAGGAGCGGGAAAAAGTGCTCAGCGCCCAGGGCGCCTCCTAAAGGCTTCGCCTTCCGATGGCCAAATATGCCTGCCGGTTCTCAATGCTGGGGACCGGCATTTTTATTGTGCGGATAAGAGTGTGCCGATAAGTGCTTATGGCTCAGTACGGAGACATGGTCGGCGGCATGGAACTTATCCCCTCATCAGGTGTTTAATCTATATGGAGCCGTGCCGTTTCCGGCCGCAGCGAGGAACAATATGCCAAAGACAAAGATATACCGCGGGTGGTTAGTGGGAGTTGTCCTGGCGGGCGTATTGCTGATGCTGCACAGTCCCGCTACATCGGTTGCGCAAGATCAGGACCAGGACCAGGTCGCGCAAGGTCAAGGCGGGCAAGACCAAGTCGCGCAAGATCAGGATCAGGACGAGCAGGATCCGCCCAGCCGTGTGGCACGAATCAACTTCACCCAGGGATCGGTGAGTTTTCAGCCAGGTGGAGAAGGTGACTGGGTCGCGGCCGTGCCCAACCGGCCCCTGACCACGGGCGACAATCTTTGGACCGACCAGGGTGCGCGCGCCGAACTGCACGTGGGCTCGACGGCGATACGACTGGCCCCGGAAACCAGCATGTCCATGCTCGATCTCGACGATCGCACCCTGCAGCTTCGCCTGTCGGAAGGCACGCTGAACCTGCGCGTGCGTCATCTTGATGACGGCGATCTGATCGAAGTGGATACCCCCAATCTCGCGTTCAACCTGCAACGCACCGGCGAGTACCGCATTGACGTGGACAGCGATGGCAATGTCACCACGGTCAACGTTCTGAGCGGGCGCGGAGAAGTGACGGGCGGCGGATATTCCTACACCGTGGTCGCGGGCCAATCGGCTCGCTTCTCTGGCAGCGACCAGCTGAATTACGACATCGGGCAGTTGCCGCGCTCTGACGATTTCGACAATTGGGCGCTACAACGCGATCATCGTGAAGACGGTTCGGAATCCGCCAACTATGTTTCGCCGGAGATGACCGGCTACGAAGACCTGGATGACTATGGCCGCTGGCAGTATGTCGGCGGCTACGGAACGGTCTGGATTCCGGCCGGCGTCGCCTCGGACTGGGCCCCCTATCGCGACGGCCATTGGGCTTACATCAGTCCCTGGGGCTGGACCTGGGTCGATGACGAGCCCTGGGGCTTTGCGCCCTTCCACTATGGACGATGGGCCTATGCCGGAAACCGCTGGTGCTGGGTGCCGGGACCGGTGGTGGTCAGGCCGGTCTATGCGCCCGCTCTGGTCGCCTTTGTGGGCGGAGTCGGAATCTCGATCGGCGGAGGTCCGGGCGTGGGCTGGTTCCCGCTGGCACCGGGCGAAGTGTATGTGCCCTATTACCGCGGCAGCCGCAGCTACGTGGAGCGGATCAACGTAACCAATACCGTGGTGAACGTCACGCGGGTCACCACGGTTTACAACGACTACCACTCCAACGAACGCAATTTTGCGAACATCACCTACGTCAACCGCAGGGTGAACAACGGCGTGACCCTGGTTTCGCGGGACACGTTTGTGAACGCGCGTCCGGTACAACGGAATCTCGGACGTTACGATGCGCGGCAGTTGGCCGACGCGCCGGTTGAACGCAGCGTTCAAGTGCAACCCGTGAGGACCAGCGTGCTGGGCGCGGGTGCGCCCGCCAGGTTCAGACCGCCGCAGGCGGTGGTGAACCGTCAGGTGGTGGCGACCCAGAAACCCGCTCCTCCCCAGCGGCCTTTCGAACAGCGGCAGGCCGCGGTTAACGTGCGCACGGAGCGGCCCGCCGAGCAGCCTCGTCCACTGGGCAACTCCGCGCCGGCGAATCAGGGCCCGGATCGTCCGGTGGCGCGACCGCAAACGCCGGTCAATCCGCCGGAGGCTGTCGTCCATCCTCAAATGCCTCGGCCCGACGCCCGTCCGCAGCGGCCGGTTGTCGCCCCTCGAGTGGAAGAGCCGGCGCGGACAGCTCCAGGCGCGGTAAATCAGACCGATAACAACCGCCCCGTGCAAGGCTGGTCGCATCCCCAGGCCAGGCCCGCGCCGCCGGTGCAGGAACGAAGCCCGGCCCAGGCCCGGGAGGATGAGAACAAGTTCCGCAACTGGCAGCAACAGCGCCAGCAGGCGGCGCCGGCGCAGAACCGCGCGCCGCAGGAACAGCGCCCGGCTCCTCGTCAGGCCCCGCGAGATCAGGACAAGAAGCCGAAATCGCAGGGTTGATTCGTCCCGCTAAAATTGCCAGTTTCCAAACCGGGAACTGGCAGTTTTTTTTAGGCTGCCTCCAAACGGCCGCCTGCGCGATAGACTACTGGGAACCGGGAACTCGAAGCTGGGAACCGGTTTCTTATGCAAGTCCGCGTCTTATTTTTCGGCGTCCTCAAAGATCTTGCCGGCAAGGCCAGCGATTCGATCAGCCTCCCCGAGAACGCCACGCTGGGAGATGTTCTCAGCCACTACGAGCAGATTATCCCCCGATTCAGAGATACGGCGCCATCGCTCGCCATGTCGGTCAATCGAGAATACGCGGGACCGGCCGCCCGGTTAAGTTCAGGAGATGAAGTCGCGCTCCTGCCGCCAGTGAGCGGGGGTTCGGCCGATGGGGGAACGTCTGCCCTGACCGGCCACTCGCACGCGGCCATCGTCCGCGCGGCGATTGAGACAGCTTGTATTCTGAAGAGCATCAAGCGGCCCGAGGACGGGGCCGCTGCCGTCTTCGAAGGCATAGTGCGCAACCATACCCGCGGCCGCCGCACCCTGTATCTCGACTACGAAGCTTACGAAGATATGGCCCTCAAACAGATGGAAGACCTGGCGGCGCGAGCGCTGGCGGACTTCAAGATTCGCGATGTCGCCATCGTCCATCGCCTGGGACGCCTAGAAATCGGCGAAACCAGCGTACTGATCGTGGTGGCTTCGGCCCACCGGGCGGCGGCGTTCGAGGCCTGCCGCTGGCTCATCGATACCCTCAAACGCACCGTGCCCATCTGGAAAAAGGAGCATTTCGAAGATGGCGCGGTCTGGGCCGATGGCGAGCCCTTTCCGGATGAGATTGCCCGTGCCGAAGGCACCCATTCCGGAAGGCGTGCATCTAAGTGACCAGCCGGTTTGGCTGCATTCTCCGCGGATTCGGTTTGCGATTGGCGTTCCGCCCACTGACCAGGAGGCGTTTTTTCGCAAGGATTCCGCCGAGCGGCGCCGCGAGAACGCAGAGAAGTGCCCCGACTTTCCCGATGAAACAAGCGGCAACTGCAAGTCTTCTGCTAGTTTTGTGCCTTGTCTCCATTGCCCAGGAGCCCGATACCACTTTCAAGGTCGACGTCAAGCTGGTCAACGTGTTCGTCACCGTGACCGACGAGCGCGGCGCCCCGATAGCCTCGCTGAAGAAAGACAACTTCCAGCTGCGAGAAGACGGCCAGGAGCAAAAAATTGCTGTCTTCGACAAAGAATCGGCTTTACCGCTGTCGATTGTTCTGGCCATCGACACCAGCTTGAGCACGCGCAAGGACCTTCCCCTCGAACTGGCTTCGGCGCGCCGCTTTGCGCATGCCATCCTGCGTCCCGTGGACGCCCTGTCGCTCTACCAGTTCAGCGAGACGGTGAGTGAATTGACCTCTTTCACTTCAGACCTCAGGGTGATCGACCGCGGCATTGACCGGATCCGTATGGGCTCGGCGACCGCCCTCTACGATGCCCTGTTCCTGGGATCACAGGCTTTGGAGCCGCGAGTGGGCCGGAAAGTGATGGTGGTGATCACTGACGGCGGCGACACCATGAGCAGAGTCGATTACCAGGAGGCGGTGCGCGCCGCCGAAACCGCCGAAGCCATTCTGTACAGCGTCATCATTGTGCCCATCGAGGCCAGCGCGGGACGCGACACCGGCGGCGAGCATGCCCTGATCCAGCTCTCCGCGGACACCGGCGGCAAATATTTTTATGCGTCCTCATTGTCGCAGCTGGATGAGGCTTTTCGTCAGATCAGCGATGAACTGCGCACCCAGTACCTGCTGGCATACTATCCCTCACGGCGCTTTTCGGATTCAGACTTCCGCCACATCCAGGTCACGGTCGCAGGGGTGCCCGCGGACACCGGTTTCAAAGTGAGGCATCGGACAGGCTACTACACGTCCAAGTCGCACTGAACATGACTGTGTGGGGCGGACACTCCTGTCCGCCGCCTTTGAAGTTGACTTTGTTTTGAATGCTGATCGTTGTCAGCGAAACCGCTGCAACAGTCAGAGTCAAAGGCGGCGGGCGAGGGCGCCCGCCCCACACTGGCGGTTGACGGGACAAATTCTGGTGTGAAAGTCTTGTAGGATTGCGTGCGTCAGGCGAATCTTTGTAAGGAAGGTAAGCGAGACGAATGTCGAGCAATACTGGTTGTGCCCGTTCCGTCTTCAGGCAGTCAGGTCTGTGGGCCGGAGCGATCGCGGTCCTTCTCGTTATTTCATCCCTGGCTTACGCCCAGGATTCCTCCACAGGCAATGTCTCCGGCACGGTCACTGGACCCCGCGGCAGTTCGGTCAGTGGAGCTGTCCTGACCATCACTAACAAGCTGACCGGACAAGCCGCGCGCACCACGACCAGCCCGGCCGGGACCTATGCCCTCCGCGACCTGATTCCCGGAGAATATATTCTGCACGTCGACGCGAAAGGGTTTCAGCCGGCCGATCTTCTGATCAGGATCCAGGCCGCAGCGACCACCACCGGCGACGTCAAGCTGGCGCGCCTGGTTGCGCCCGCCGCCAAACTGGTTGACACCGAGACTCCCGAAGTCCGGGGAGCGGTTACCAGCGACCAGATGGAAAAAATTCCCACGGACCGAGGGTTCCTCGATCTGACCCGGCTCGAGCCCGGCGTCCAGGAGCTGGACGGCCAGATACTGGCGCCCTCTAAAAGCGGCCTGACCGCCTCCTCGATCGTGGGACGCAATGGCCGCACCACCCGGATGATGGTGGACGGCATAGACATTACCGACGAAGCCGTGGGCGCCACCACCATGAATATTCCGGTAGGCGCCGTGCAGCAGGTTGGGGTCGAGCAATCGCTGTTGCCGCTTTCTTCCGGGCTGGCCTCCGCCGGAGCGGTAAACGTAATCACGAAATCCGCTACCGATGAGCTGCACGGCCAGCTCTTCGGAAACTTTCGCGACAAGGCTGCCGGCGGCGCGGCTCTTCCCGGAGGTTCGGACCATTCCTACTCCCGCGAAGTCTTCGGCGGAAATCTGGGCGGCGCCTGGAAGAAGGACAAACTCTTCTACTTCCTGACCGGAGAATATCTCCGGCAGGATCTCGACGCCCCCGTGGTGTTCAACGCGCCCTTCAATGTTCTCGACGGAACTTACAAAGCTCCGTTCCACGAGACCGAGCTCGGGGCCCGTCTCGATTACAAACTTTCAACCCGGTCGCAACTCTTCTACCGCTTCACTTATGACAATGGCAGCGACGTCAATTCTTTCGGCGGCGACAACTTTCAGCCGTTCAAGAGTCGCGACAATACGTTTGGAAACGCGGTTGGTTTCGATGTCACCCGCGGACCCTACGTGCACAGTCTGCGCTTCGCCTATGATCGCTACTCCAACAAGATCGCGGACGCCGTGGGCGGCAGCAGCATTTTCGATCCTGCGCCGGGAATCAGTTTGAATTTCGTGGGGG
>Ga0187822_10000004_pt1 | contig 31614 bp, 23 predicted proteins | sample NC_wetland_sal_i_18_FD_132967 | JGI IMG/M metagenome (GOLD analysis project Ga0187822, IMG submission 132967) | Wetland sediment microbial communities from Neuse River Estuary, North Carolina, USA - SourceSoil_2 | ecosystem: Environmental > Aquatic > Freshwater > Wetlands > Sediment | place...
GGCAGTCACGTGCCCGATCTGCCAGGGCCCGTCCATTTCATTCCCCAGGCACCAGTTCTTTACGTTGTACGGCTCCGCCACGCCATGCTTGCGGCGTAAATCGCTCCACCGTGTGCCTTGCGCCACATTGCAATATTCCACCAGTGCGGCAGCCTGTTCCGGGGTTCCGGTGCCCAGATTGAGACCCATCAAGGGTTTGGTTCCGACCGCTTTGCACCAGGCCATGAACTCGTCGGTGCCAAACTGGTTCGTGTTCAGCGAATTCCACGCCTTGTCGAGCACCCGCGGACGGTCCTGCTTGGGGCCAACCCCATCGAGCCAGTTGTATCCCGAGACAAAATTTCCGCCGGGATAACGGACGATGGGAACTCCCAACTGCCGCACTTCGTCCATCACGTCCTTGCGGAAGCCATTGGAATCCGAAAGCTTCGAACCGGGATCATAGACTCCCTCGTAGATGGCGCGGCCCAGGTGCTCGAGAAACGAACCAAAGAGATTGCGATCGAGAGGGGCTACGGTACGTCGCGTGTCGATGTAAATTTTCGCAACTTCGCCGGGGTTCGAAGGCGGAGTCTGGGCGGAGAGGAAGCGGCCGAAGGTTAAGTTTGCGGAGCCGGCGATGACGGCGGTAGAAGCGTGGCGCAGGAAACGACGTCGGTTGGCCGAAAACATTTTGGCAATCTCCTGAGAGCCTTTACCAGCAGGCGGGGAAATAGTAAACGTTTGCTTGGTCGGCTGCCATTGTTTTCTTGGGCGCCGGTTCTCTCTCAGTTGCTGTTTAGAAAAAGGAGGGCCTCGCAAGTGAGGCCCGCGTGTTGCACCCTTGCGTTCTGCACGAGGAGCTTAAAGTGTAAGAACGCATGAACCAAAGATCAGTTCGACGCTGACGACGTCGTCCCCGACCCCGAAACCGGCGTGACTGTCTCCGCCGACACCGGTGCCGCCTGCGGCCGGTAGCCATTGCGGGTGCGCACCCGACAACCTCGGGCGCGGTCGCCTATCAGCTTCACCGTGATGGCGCGCCATCCCCGGTTGGGATTGGCTTGCGGGTAGTAACTCAGCGAATAGAGGTGAGCCAGGTCGTTGCGGATCGAGGCGAAGGCCCTCTGCTGCTGTTTCCAGGTCTTGGCAAAATACGCCTCGCCGCCGGTGGCCGCGCTCATGCGCTTGAACACTGTGCTCGAAACCGGTTCCAGCTTGGCTTCGCGGGTGCTGATCATGTAAATCGGGATGCCCTTCGATTGCGCCAGCTCGGCCACATCTTCCGGCGGCACCATGCTGAAGTTGTCGGGGCCGTTGGAGAAAACCACGATCACCTTCCTGCCGGTATTTTCGCCCGCGTCCCGGACCGTCATGAGCAAGGCGTTGTACAGGGCGGCGTCATCCCCGGCCACGGTGGTGCGCACACCGCGCAGGACCTGGGAGCGGTCCGCGGTCAGCGTGGTGGCCCGGGAAAGGTCGCGGCTGTAGGAATAAAACGCTACCCGGTCGGGACCGTCGAGCGACCGGACAAACTCGGCAATCGCATCCTGCGCAAACACGAAACCCCGGTACATGTAGTTGCTGGTATCGAACAGGATGAAAACGTTGGCTCCCGCCATCATGGATCCCAGCTCGGACCCAAGCTCCGACGATTCCTGCGAAGAATCCGCGGAACCATTCTTGCCCCGGATACGGAGTTGCCCCGACGGATCCGAGTCCGGCCCGTTCGAGGTAACTTTCCGGGTCGGTTCGTTACCTTCGCCGAAGGTGGCAATCTTTTGTGGAATGCCATCCTCGGTGACCACAAAGTCCGAAGGCCGCAAGCCGGTCACGTAGTTTCCCTTGCTGTCCATGACCGCCACATTCAACTGCACCATGTTGACTTCGACGTGAATCTTGGTCTCAGGCTCCTGGGCAGCCGCGGGAAAGATGGATGCAATCCCCACCAGAACCAAGACAGAAAGAAAGAATTGTTTTGCCATATGCCTGTTCACCCTGCCGGGGCCGTCTTCATGCGGCCCTCGAACCCTGATAAATTCTGTGCCCGAGAAACGGTCACTGCACGGTCGTGCTCAACGCCACTTTGGGCAGCGCGTCGATCTTGCCGCGGCGGAACTCGTCTCCGGTTTCCCGCATGGCGCGCAGCATCGCCGGCCAGTCTTCGAAATCGGTGGCAAAAATCTTTTCCACCATCCGATGGGTCAGTTCCGGAACCAGCCGGTTCAGCATGGCGGGCGAATAACCCAGTTCGTCGGCCAGTCGAGCCCAGTACAAATTGTTGGAGTCCCAGGACTCGGCCAGCAGACGGCTGGAGTAACCCATGAACGCCGGAAAGGGCTTCACGTTCAGCAACTCCCGCGAATAACTCTGCGCCAGGGCGGGATGAGGCACGCCGAAGTCTTCGGACAGCCGTTTCCAGCTGACTTCCGCGGGATACCGGGCGGAAAGATTCTCCAGTTCCTCGCCGGCTTTTCCCCACGGGCTGCTGGGCCCGGGAAACCTTCGACGGAATTCCGCCGCCAGGTAGAAGGTCTCGCCCGGCAGAACGTGGGAAAGGGCTCGTTCCGGCGCCCCCGCCCGGAGCGCGTTCTCGACTTGCTCGGAGCGCTGCGGGGTCATGCGCTGGGAAAGAATATCCAGCACGGACCGCCGCAAGCCTTCATCCCTGGCCGCGCTGGTCAGCAACTCTTCACCCGTTCGCTGGTAGAGAGTGACCGCGTGCAACTCGTTTCGGGTCACGCCCCACCACCGCGGCAGGGTCGCGCTGCAGACCAGGCCCGGCACCAACTCGTGCCAGATCAAGGCTTGCACATTTTCCGGGACGATAAAATCCTGCTCGGCTTCCGCCAGAACGAAAGGCAGGTCGGCCAGCGAGCCCGCCAGGTGGGCGCCTCCGCCCGCCGGCAAGCCGGAACCGAATACGTGAGGCACACGCCAGGACTGTCCGCCTCCAATCGCCATCTCGCCCGAGAAGTCGTGCGAGCGCACGAACAGAGGATTATTGAACAGGATCTGGGCGCCGGGCGGCGCGTAGTAGGCATAATTTAAACCCACCAGCGTGTCTCGCAAAAAGGGCACGACCAGCCCGCGCGCCTCCCCCAATTCCTTGCGCGAATTGGGGGACTTGATGATCTTGACCAGATCCGTCCGGGTCTGCAGGGAACTGTGGCGGGTGTTATAGAACCCGGCCGCCCACTCGCTGCGTTCGCTGCTGGTGAACATGGGGCGGGGCATTTCGAACTCCCGCAGCTGTCCGGCCAGTGGAATCAGGGTGTCGCCCACGTCCTTGCCCTGCGCCATTTCATTGAGTCCGTCGCCCAGGGCCAGCAAGGTATCGAGCGAAACCAGGCGCTGACCCTCCAGCACTGAGCGCATCCTGTCGGCCAGTTCCTGGCGGACTCTTTGGCCGTCCGGGCTCGATTGACTGGGGCCTGCCAGCAGGGCGATCACTTCGTCCTGGGAAAGATTCGGCCTTCCCGCCGCGAACTGCCACAATTCCCGCACCGAGCTGCGCGCCGTATCGAATAGCTGCGCCGAGGAAGATATGCCGTTGGCGAAAGGATGGAGTACGGCCTGCCAGGATTCATTCAGCCGGGCGGGAGGAATCTGTTCCTGGCGGGCCAGGATTTGCCATAGGCCCACGTTGGACTGGAAAATGCCGAGCGTGTTGGCCCGCAGCGTGACATTGGAAATCCGGTCGATGGCATCCGCCGTGGTCAGAAAACGGGCGATGGAATCATCGTTCAGCCCGGGAAATTCAGAAAAAATCAGGTACTGGCTGCCGTACCGGGAAAATTTTTCCGCCAGCAGGTGCACGGTCTGCGGACTCAAACGCTGGTCCGACCGCCGCCCCATGTCGATGGCACTCAGCATCAGGTAGATGCGCAATGGCCCGTCGTCGGAACTCTGCCGGGAGAAAGCAAACAGCGCTTCCACCAGCTGATCGGGATCTTTCCAATGGTTGGCGTGCCGGGCCCACTGGCGGACGATCTTGGAATCGCTCTTCTGATGCAGGATCTGTTCCCACACTTCGAGATTGCCCGGGACCATGGCATGACCCGAAGCATCGACTTGCAGGCGCGTCACCAGGAGCAGCAGGTCGGGGGCGGGCCGGAACACGGGACGGGCCGGGCCGGGCGAAGTATCACGTCCCCGCAGCGCCTCGTAAAACCGCGGCAAGCGGTGCGCGTCCGTAAAATAGGCTTGCTGGGTTGGAGTCAGGCGCGCCAGGGTGTCGAAATAGGCAGCCAGCCAGCCGTCGTCCTTGGCCAGCAGGCGGGCCACGAATTCTTTTGGCGAATCGGGACTTGCGCCAGCCAGTTCCTTCCAGGCAGGTTCAGCCGCCGGTCCTCCCGGCACCACCATGCGCCCATTTCGAATGGAAATATGACTGCTGTAGAAGTCGAGAACGGAGGCGAACGGAAGCAACGGGGATACGCCCGCAAATTGCCGCATGCTGGCGGCGGTTTCGGCATCCATCCGGGACATGGCCCAGTAGAGCCGGGCCAGCATGGGGTCGTCGAGCAAGGCGTCCAGCACGTCGCTTCCCGCCACCCGCTCGCCCGCCTGGGTCCAGTCTTCAGCCGAGAACAGGAGCGGCACCTTCGAAGCCGCGAAGGGATACGCCAAAGGCTTGCCGCCTTGCAGGGTCTGCTCCAGTTCAGCCAGCGGAAATCCCGAATCGATGGTCAGAAAAGCGCGCTCCGGATCGGCCGTTTCGAGCGCCGCGCCTTTTCCGCAAGGTTGTCGAAGCCGGTATCCCAGGATGTCCAGCAGCGGTCCGGCCTGGTCGCAGTTGGCAACCCGAATGACTCCTTCCGGTCCAGCCAGGGCCTGTAGTTGCCTGGCCTGCCCTACGTAGCGCTTCAGCAAAATCAGGAACTCCGTGGCTGTGCCCGTCCTGTCCTTGCGCCCCTGATAACCTTCGACCGCGACGTTGCGCGATAGCAGAGGCAGCACTTCCTCGAGCGAAATCTTCTGACTGATGCCGGCCATGCGCAGAAATGAGCGCAGCGGTCCCGGGATGGAAACGCTGGCCGTCATGGCCGTTCCGGGTGGTGGGACCTCGGGGGGCTGGGCGCTGGTGGGATTATCGGATGGTGTGCCGGACGAAGCCCGGAGCCCGGCGCTGTAAACGTTTGCAGACAGGAACAGAGAAATACAGAGAGAAGTCCTCAGCAGGAGGCAAGGAGATTTCACGGCTGGCCCTTCCTTACAAGTCGTACAAATGACTCGATACCAAATAGCAGGGTGCCAGGGACTGAAGGGATTTTCTCCTGCGAGTGACGTCAGGTTTCTGACCCGGGCCCGAGTGCCGCCACCGCGCCGGAATCGAACTAAGCCCGTATTTCTATGTTCCGCCCCCGGAGCCTAGATTTTGTGCCTGCCAAGATAGATCATCTTGCCCGCGCTGCCAACCCCTTTTTCGTTTTTTTGTGAGACCGCCGTCCCGAAAACGTCGCCCGGCTGGAAATGGCGTAGATTGGGCGGTTTGGAGCCTTATCCCAGGACGGCCACGCTTCGGGGGTTGGCCCCCGCGACGGCCTCGCTGTGGAATTCCGGGAGCTTCAATCACCAAATAGATGGAGGACGGGCGTCCCGCCCGTCTTTAATCTTTATCTTTAAAATCTTTGATCCTTAGTCTCTGCCTCCGGCAAGCTGGACGGGCGGGACGCCCGTCCTCCATCAAGACCGCTGGAAGCTGGCCACCGCTTCTTGCAGTCCCCTTTCGTAGTTGTCGATCAGCTTGTCCCAGGTGGCATTGGCTTCAGAATCAATCAGCTTCCTGGCGGGATCGGCATCGAACCACGCCAGCGATTGGCGAATGCCCTGGGCGAAGCGCATTGTGGCCACGTAATCCGGAACAAAGCGCTTGATCTTGCTGTTATCGAAAACCACGCTGACTGCTTTGTCGCCAACCAGCGTACCTTCCATGTCGGGCAGACACGCCACCATGAAATCGGACGGGATATGCACGATCCGCGGTTCAACCCCGACAGCCGTTCCCACTATGCGATACAGCTGGTTCCAGCTCAAGACTTCGTCGGTCGTGATGTGAAACGCGTGGCCGATCGACTGTTCGTGTCCCAGCAACCCCACAAAGCCTTTGGCAAAATCGCTGTCGTGCGTGATAACCCAGAGCGACGAGCCGTCTCCCGGAACGATTACTTTCTTCCCCTTTAACATCCGATCCACCACCGTGTACGAACGCTCCGCCCAGCTATTGATGACCAGTGGAATCAGGGTCTCTCCATAGGTCAGCGACGGGCGAACGATCGTAATGGGGAATCCCTCATCCCGATATGCCTTCAGCAGCCGCTCTTCGCAGGCAATTTTGTTTCTGGAATAATCCCAGTGCGGGTTGGCGAGCGGGGTCGACTCGGTAATCAGATAGTCGGTGGCAGGTTTCTGATAAGCGCTGGCCGAGCTGATGAAAATGTACTGCCGGGTGAGGCCGCGAAATAATGCGAGATCGCGCTCGATGTCCGCCTGAGTGAAGGCGATCCAGTTGACGACCACGTCAAACCGCCGCCCCTGCAGCGCTCGCGCTACCGCGGGCGGATCGTTGATATCCGCGTGCAGTGTTTCCGCGCCCGCGGCCCAGTCGGCCGCATGTTTTCCCCGCCGCAGCAACGTGAGCCGGATGCCGCGTTGCAAAGCCAGGCGAGTGCAGGCGCTGCTGACGATTCCAGTGCCGCCAATAAAAAGTACGTTCATGCGCCAGCCATTCTAATCGAGGACCACGTGGGGACAGCCGCCCTCGGCTGTCCGGCGGAGCGAAGCTCCGCAATTTCGTCCGGCAAAGAACCTGTCGAGCTACGCTCGACCGGACAGCCGGGGGCGGCTGTCCCCACGTAGTCCTCGACTGCTCATGCTTCACCAGCGATGCCCGACCAGCGGCCGGATCTTCTCATCGTAGATCCGCCGCACCGCGGCCATTGCCTCCGGAGAAAGTGCCGGAAGCTCGGAGGCGCCGCAGTTATCCGCCACCTGCTCCGCCCGCTTGCCACCTGGGATGGCGCAGGTCACCGCATCGAACATCAAGATCCAGCGCAACGCGAACTGGCTCATCGAGACTCCAGCGGGCAGCAGTTTCCGAATCTCTTCCACCGCCGCCAGCCCGAGTTCGTAATCCACTCCGGAAAACGTCTCACCCACATCGAAGGCTTTCCCCTGGCGATTGAAGTTGCGGTGGTCGTCCGGAGCGAACTTGGAGTCAGGTTTCAGCTTGCCGGTCAGCAGCCCGCTGGCCAGCGGGACTCGAGCCAGAATGCCGACGCGGTTCTCTTTGGCCCGGGCGAAGAAGGCCTCCGCCGGACGCTGCCGGAAACAATTGAAGATGATCTGAACCGTCTGCACGTTGGGAAACTCAATCGCCTTGAGGGCCTCTTCTATTTTCTCGACGCTGACGCCGTAATATCGGATTTTCCCGGCGCTGACCAGGTCGTCGAGCATCCCGAAGACCTCGGGGCGTGAATAGAGTTCGGTCGGAGGACCGTGCAACTGCACCAAATCGAGCCGTTCGGTCGAAAGATTTCGCAGGCTGTCGTCGATCCACGCCGCCAGGTTCTCGCGGGTGTAGCCCTCAACCGTTTGACGCGGCAACCGCCGGCCCGCCTTGGTGGCAACAATGATTTCCTCTTTTCGCTCTTTCTTGAGCCGCGCAATCAGGCGCTCGCTACGGCCGCCTCCGTAGACGTCGGCGGTGTCGATGAAATTGACTCCGCAATCAATCGCCTTATGCAGGGCCGCCATCGATTCTTCGTCCGATACCTGGCCCCATGAACCGCCAATCGCCCAGGCGCCAAAACTGATTTCAGAGACTTTCCATCCCGTACGACCGAGTGACCGGTAGCGCATGCTTTCTTCTCTCCCAAAATTTAAATAGCACAATGAATGTAAATCCCGAAGCCGCAACTCCCTTATCTTAATGGAGGATGGGCGTCCCTTCCTCGTCTCGGTGAGAGACACACAGTTCAGCGGATGCTAGGATACGGCGACATGAAATTATCTTTGAAATTGGGTCTTTGTTTCATTCTCTGGCCATGCCTCGCGCTGATGTGCGCCGCCGGTTCGAACGCGCAAACCGTCCCCGTCTTCCGTCTGGATGGCGGCGACTCCACCTATGCTTTCGGAGTCAATGAGCGCGGCGAATTGCAGACGCTCTACTGGGGTGGACGCCTTGGAGCCCACGACAGCATTCCTCCCGCGCATTCCCTCCCCGAGTGGGCGTCGTTCGATTCGCCTTACACCACCACACCCCAGGAATACGCCGGATGGGGCGCGGGGTTGTACACCGAGCCTGCACTCAAAGTCAGTTTTGCCGACGGCAATCGTGACCTGGTGCTTCATTTTGTGAAGGCCACGCCCAACGATTCTCATACGGTTGAAGTGCAGCTCAAGGACATTTCCCGCGAGATTTACGTGACCTTGCGCTACTCCATGGATCCTGACAGCGGCATCCTGGCGCGTTCCGCGAGTATTGAAAACCGGGAAAAGCAGCCGGTCATGATTGAACAGGCCGCCGCAGCGCAGTGGACCCTGCCTCCCGCCCGTTACACGCTCAGCTATTTGACCGGCCGCTGGGCCGGCGAGTGGACTCTCAATCAGGAACTGATTCAGGGCGGAGCGCGCGTCATCGAAAGCCGCCGGGGAACCACCAGCCATCAGGCGAATCCATGGTTCGCCATTTCCCGCGACAGCGGCCAGGACACCACGCGGCCCGCTGTCGCCGATGAAGAACATGGCGAAGTCTGGTTTGGCGCGCTGGCCTGGTCGGGATCGTGGCGGATCACGGTCGAACCCAGCCAGCTCGATGCGGTGCGCGTGACCGGCGGCTTCAATCCGTTCGATTTCGGCTACAAACTGAAACCCGGCCAGCATCTGGAGACCCCGGTTTTTTACGGCGGCTATTCCGATCACGGCCTGGGCGGCGCTTCACGCTTGCTGCACCATTTTGAAATCGCGCGGATCCTGCCGCAGGCGCCCGACCCCAAGCCGCGTCCCGTGATTTACAACTCCTGGGAGGCGACGGAATTCAAAGTGGATGAAGCCGGCCAGATGGCGCTGGCGGAAAAAGCCGCATCCATCGGGGTGGACCGCTTTGTGATGGACGACGGCTGGTTTGGCCAGCGCAAAACCGATCATGCCGGATTGGGCGATTGGTACGTGAATCCGGAGAAGTTCCCTCACGGCCTGAAGCCGCTGATCGACAAGGTTCACTCCCTCAACATGGACTTCGGCTTGTGGGTCGAGCCCGAGATGGTCAATCCGGATTCGGATCTCTATCGCAAGCATCCCGAATGGGTGTTGAATTTTCCCGGACGTCCCCGCTCCGAATCGCGCACCCAGCTGGTGCTCAACCTGGCCCGTCCCGATGTACGCGACTACGTCGAGGGTTTTCTCGACAAGCTGCTGACCGACAACGATATTGCCTTTCTCAAGTGGGACTACAACCGCAACTGGTCGGAGCCGGGATGGGACCAGGTCCCCATCGACGAGCAGAAGGGCGTCTACGTTGAGTTCATCCGCAATCTTTATTCGATCCTTGCCGACCTGCGCAAAAAACATCCCAGGATTGAAATCGAAAGCTGTTCGGGCGGCGGCGGGCGCGTGGACCTCGGCATCTTGCGCTACACCGACGAAGTCTGGCCCTCGGACAACACCGATCCCTTCGACCGGCTGGCCATGCAGGATGGTTTCAGCTATGCCTATACCCCGCAGATCATGATGGCGTGGGTGACCGACTCGCCGCACTGGTTCAACTTCCGGTCCACCTCGCTCACCTATCGCATGCTGAGTTCGATGCAGGGTTCGCTGGGGATTGGCGCCAACCTGAATCACTGGACGGCTGAAGACTTTGCCACCGCGAAGCGCTTGATCGCCGCTTATCACTCGGTGCAGCGAACCATTGTGCGGGGCGACCTCTACCGGCTGATCAGCCCGCGCAACGGCAGTCAGATGTCCGCAACCGAAACGGTTTCAAGCGACAAGAACCAGGCGGTTGTCTTTGCCTTCGCCAACGCAACGCGGCAAGGCCGCGGTTTTCCCCTGCTGCAACTCCAGGGTCTCGATCCCGACGCCGAATACAAACTCGGTTGGATCGAAGGCAAGGCCCTGCCGGTCACTCCCGCTTCCGCTTCGGGCGCATGGTGGATGCGCCACGGAATCCAGCTGGATCTGCGAGGAGACTATCAGGCAGCCGCGTTCCAGTTGGATCGCCAGCGCTGATTTGATAATTTCCAAAAGCGCCGCGGATTTTCGCGGATTATCACGGAACAATCTTTGAAGACGGCCCCCGGGCACTAATAACGTCTATACACCGGGTGCCTTTCCTCCCTGCCTCGTCAGCAGTTTTTTGGATTGCCGGCATCAGATTTTTGAGTTTAGCGAAACCGTCCTGAAGGGATACAAAGTCTTCCAGATCAATTTTTCCAGCTTGTGAATCGTTTCAATAGGGCGGCCGGCTGCAATCCGCCGCCGCACGAACCGCGCCGTTCCAGGAGGTTCTCCCCATGGCGGAATCGAATATCGGCTTTTATGGCCACGTGAAGCAGTACCACAATCTGAAGGCTGAGATCGACCAGGCCATCCTTGATGTGCTCGAGAGCGGCAGCTATGTGCTGGGCCCGCAACTGGTCAAGTTCGAGGAAGAACTGGCGCGCTACCTGAACACGAAAGAAACCGTGGGCGTGAACTCCGGCACCGATGCGCTGTGGCTGGTGTTTCTGGCGCTGGGCCTGGGCCCGGGCGACGAGATCATCACCACCTCCAACACATTTTTCGCCACGGCGGAAGCCATCTGGCTGGCCGGCGCGACTCCCGTGTTCGTGGATTCCGATCCGCGCACTCGAAATATCGATGTAAGCAAAATCGAAGCCGCGATCACGCCCAGGACCCGCGCCATCGTGCCGGTGCATCTCTATGGCCTCACCGCCGACATGCCCGCGGTCGCGCGGATTGCCAGGGCGCACAACTTATTCGTGGTGGAAGACTGCGCCCAGGGCATCGGCGCCCGCGGCGACGACTTTGCCATCGGAGAACTGAGCGATGCCGTCTGCCTGAGTTTCATTATCCAGAAAAACCTGGGTTGCTTTGGCGACGGAGGCGCCGTGGCCACAAACCACAAAGACCTTGCCGCCGAGATCCGCAAGCTGCGCAATCACGGCTCGGTGAAACGTTCCCACCACAGCATCGGCTATAACAGCCGTCTGGACGATATTCACGCCGCGGTCTTGCGGGTCAAGCTGAAGCGGGTGGACGAGTGGAGCCAGCGCCGCCGGGAGATTGCCAGGTTCTACGACGAAGGCCTGGCGGACGCAGCCATGACCCTTCCCTTCACCCCTCCCGGCTACCAGCACGTCTATCATCTATACGTGATCGACAGCGACGACCGCGACGGCCTGCAGGCTTACTTGCAGTCGAAGGGCATTACCGCGCTCACTCACTACCCGATCGCCATCCATCAACAGGTCGGCTTTCCCTGGGGACGTCCCGCCCGGCTCGGTGCGCTGCCGGTCACGGAGAAATCTGCCGCCAGTGTTTTGTCGCTTCCCATGTATCCCGAACTCACCAACCAGGAAGTCGAGCGCGTCATCGAAGAAGTGTTGCGCTGGTCCGCCAGCCGCGAGGCGCTGAGCCGCCAGGCAGTCTAGATGTGATGTGTGTGGGGCGGACACTCTTGTCCGCCGCCTTTGACTTTGACTTTGATTTTGAAGTTCGCACCACAGTCAAAATCAAAGTCAAGAACGGCGGGCGAGGGCGCCCGCCCCACACTGACAGTTCACAAACTCAGCGCGTCATTTACAATCTAAATTGAAGCTCATGATGCCACGACTTGCGGCTCTGATCACAGCCGGCGCCATGGCGCTCGCCGGCACCACCCCAGCGGATAAACCTATGGATTTTGGACCGAATAATCCGTTCTACGCAGCCAGCAGCTTGCCCTTTCACGCCCCGCCTTTCGACCAGATCAAGGACAGCGATTACCAGCCTGCGATCGACGCCGGCATGGCGGAGCAGCGCCGGGAGATCCGGGCGATTGCGGACAATCCGGCTCCTCCGACCTTCGAGAATACCCTGGTCGCCTTGGAGAAGACCGGCCAACTGTTCAACCGCGTGATGGGCGCGTTCAACGGCGTCACCGGCGCAAACCTGAATCCCGAACTGCAGAAAGTGCAGGATTACGAAGCGCCCCGGCTGGCGGCGCATGCGGACGCCATCTATCTCGACTCCAGATTGTTTCAGCGCGTCGCAGCCATTTACCAGGAACGCGACTCGCTCCACCTCGACGCGGAATCGTTGCGCCTGGTCGACTTCTACTACAAGAAATTCGTGCATTCCGGGGCCAACCTCTCCGATTCCGACAAGGCCCAACTGAAGCAGCTCAACGAAGAGGAATCGACCCTGAGCAATTCCTTCACCACCAAGCTGCTGGCCGCCACCAAGGATGCAGCCTACGTTACCCAGGACCGGAATGCTCTCGCGGGACTGCGCGACGCCCAAATCGCGGCCGCCGCCCTGGCCGCCAAGGACCGCAAAGTTGAAGGCTACGTGCTGCCTCTGCAGAACACCACGCAACAGCCTGACCTGGATTCGCTGAGCCGGCGTTCCACCCGACAGACCCTCTTTGAGAACTCCTGGAATCGCGCTGAACGGGGAGGAGCGAACGACACCCGCGCCATCGTCTCACGCCTGGCGCAGCTTCGCTCTCAGAAGGCCAAGCTGCTTGGCTTTCCTAACTATGCGGCCTGGAAGCTGGAAGACCAGATGGCTAAAACCCCGGCCGCCGCTCTGAAGTTTATGGATGCGCTGGTGCCGGGAGCAACCGCGCGCGCCCGCGGCGAAGCCAGGGATATTCAGGCCGTCATCGATGGGCAAAGCGGTGATGCGCACAGCCGTGATGCGCACAACGGCGGCGGCCAGAAAGAGGGCTTTAAACTCGAGCCCTGGGACTGGAACTACTACGCCGAGCAGGTTCGCAAGGCCAAGTACGACATGGACGAAGCGCAGATCAAGCCGTATTTCGAGCTCAACAACGTGCTCGAGAACGGCGTGTTTTATGCCGCCGGCCAGCTCTATGGGCTCACCTTCAAGGAGCGCAAGGACATTCCGGTCTACAACCCGGACGTGCGCGTGTTCGAGGTGTTCGACGCTGACGGTCGTCCCATGGCGCTCTTTTACGGCGACTACTTCAAACGCGACAACAAAAACGGCGGCGCCTGGATGAGCACCTTTGTCGACCAGTCCAAGCTATTGGGCACGCTGCCAGTGGTCTATAACGTCTGCAACTTCAGCAAGCCTGCGCCCGGCGAGCCCGCTCTTCTCAGCTTCCGCGACGTGACCACCATGTTCCACGAATTCGGTCACGCCCTGCATGGCATGCTCGCGGACACCGAATATCCCATTCTCTCCGGGACCGCTGTGCCGCGCGACTTCGTCGAGTTCCCCTCCCAGTTCAACGAGCATTGGGCGACTTATCCCACCGTGTTCGCTCACTATGCGAGACATTACAAAACCGGCGCGCCCATGCCGGCGGAACTCGCGGCCAAGATCAAGAAAGCTGAAACCTTCAATCAGGGCTACGCCCTGACCGAGGTGCTGGCGGCGGCGGAACTCGATATGCAATGGCACACCCTTTCCGCCGACACGCCGCTGCAGACCCCGGATACTTTCGAAACCGAGGCCTTGAAGAAAACGCACCTGGCTCTCAGCGCCGTGCCGCCCCGCTACCGCTCAACCTATTTCGCTCACATCTGGGGGGGCGACTACGGTGCCGGCTACTACGCCTATCTGTGGGCCGAGATGCTGGACGACGACGCCTTCCAGTGGTTTGAAGATCACGGTGGCTTGACTCGGGCCAACGGCGATCGTTTCCGCCGAATGGTGCTGTCGCGGGGCAACACGGAAGACCTCGCCAACCTATACAGAGCCTGGTTGGGAGCGGAGCCCAGCATCGAACCCATGCTGAAATATCGCGGTATCGCAGAGCCCGTCTCGAAATAGAGGATGCACGTGTGGGGCGGGCGCCCTCGCCCGCCTTTGCAGGAACTGTGAAAGACCACGTGGGGACAGCCGCCCTCGGCTGTCCGGCGGAGCGAAGCTCCGCTACGGCTTCCGGCAAAATCTGTCGAGCTGCGCTCGACCAGGCAGCCGGGGGCGGCTGTCCCCACGCGGTTCGTGGTGGCCTGTAACGAGCGCGGGCGCTCGTGCCCACATCTACTTCAGAAATTTTCCTTGCTCGAGTTCCTGGAACGCTTGCCGCAGCTGCTCCTGCGTGTTCATTACGATAGGGCCGTACCAGGCCACCGGCTCTTCCAGCGGCTTTCCCGAGACCAGAAGAAAGCGGATGCCATCCTCTCCGGCTTGCACCGTCACTTCGTCACCGCGGTCGAAGAGAATGAGAGACCGGTTGTCCGCCTCCACCGGAGGATTGGTGTCCGACCATTTGATCGCTTCCGTCGGGACCGTCAGCGGCCCGGAGGCGTTACAGAATTTCCCTGCCCCGGCGAACACATAGGCAAAAGCGTGGCGGGTGGTTTCAACCGGAAGCGTCTTCCTCTTGCCCGGAGATACCGAGACATCGATGTAAGTGGGGTCAGTGGCAATGCCTTCGACCGGGCCGGTCTTCCCCCAGAAGGTGCCGCAGACCACGCGCACGTGGGTGCCGTCGTCGTCTTTGATCTCCGGGATTTCGGGCGCCTTTATTTCCTGGTAGCGCGGCGCCGTCATCTTCTTTGACGCCGGCAGATTGGCCCACAACTGAAAGCCATGCATTCGGCCCGCCTGATCGCCCTTGGGCATTTCCTGGTGGATAATGCCGCTGCCGGCGGTCATCCACTGCACATCGCCCGACGCGATGGAGCCCCGGTTTCCCATACTGTCGCCGTGCTCAACCGTTCCCGCCAGCACGTAGGTGATGGTTTCGATCCCGCGATGCGGATGCCAGGGAAAGCCCGCCAGGTAATCTTCAGGAACGTCGTTGCGGAAGTCGTCCAGTAGAAGGAAGGGATCGAAGTCGGAAGTGTTGCCGAAGCCGAACGCGCGCCGCAGGTGCACGCCTGCGCCTTCGAGAGTCGGTTTGGCCTTCACCAGGCGTTTAACGGGTCGAATGGACATGATTTTCTCCGGTACTCACGGTCTCCCACGCATGTCTGGTCAATTTTGATCAGTCTCAAACGCTCTGCCGTTCGATACTGGCGGTAGCTAAATTCTACCAGCGGTCTGATTGCCGGATTGCGTGCTCGTTGTCGGATTGCAGGATTTTCGAATTGACGATTTGAAGTCGAAACTTCGACAAACTCATAATCCGCCAATCCTCCACCACTCGTTAGTCAGCACAATTCACGACTTCAGGAATTAATGTCACTGCCAAAGACGGTACTCTCCAGAGGGATGTTGGAAGTCATCTCACCCCGCCCGCCGGCGCGGGATGAGGCCGCGGCTGTCCGCCCACGATGGCAGGCCAGGCCCTCGATGCCCAGCCGGATCGCGGTCATCGGCAATTATCTTCCTCGTCATTGCGGAATCGCCACCTTCACCACCGACCTGTGTGAAGCCATCTCAGCGGAATACGGCACCGCCCGATTGCTGGCGCTACCGGTGAATGACACGCAACAGGGATACGACTATCCCGCGCGAGTGCGATGGTCGCTGGCGCAGGATGACGTGGCCTCCTACCAGGAAGCCGCAGAATTCCTGAACTTCCATAATATCGACATGGTCTGCCTGCAGCACGAGTATGGAATTTTCGGCGGCCCGGCCGGAAGCCATATCCTGCATCTGCTGCGCGGCTTGAAGATGCCGGTGGTCACCACGCTGCACACCGTTCTGCGCCAGCCCAACCCCGACCAGTTCAGCGTCATGCAGGAGATTGCGGAGCTTTCGGACCGCCTCATTGTCATGAGCCAGCTGTCATCACAGTTTTTACAGGAAGTGTTCCAGGTCCCGGCCAGCAAGATCGACATAGTCCCGCACGGCGTGCCCGACCTGCCTTTTCTCGATCCCAATTTCTATAAGGACCGCTTCGGCGTCGAAGGCAAAGCGGTGCTGCTCACTTTCGGACTGCTCTCGCCCAACAAGGGCGTTGAAAACGTAATTCGGGCCATGCCACAGATCCTGGCGAAACATGAAAACGTGGTGTACCTGGTGGCGGGCGCCACCCATCCCCACATCCTGCGCCGCGAGGGCGACAAGTATCGGGAGAGCCTGCAAGCCCTGGCAACGGAAATGGGAGTGGAATCGCGAGTGATCTTCCACGACCGCTTTGTCAGCCCTGACGAAATGGCGGAGTTCATCGGCGCCGCCGACATCTACATCACGCCCTATCGCCACGAAGCCCAGGTAGTTTCGGGGACCCTGGCTTACGCCCTGGGAGCAGGCAAAGCGATCATCTCCACTCCCTATTGGCACGCCGTCGAGTTGTTGGACGACGGTCGCGGCGCCCTCGTTCCCTTTCAGGACCCCGACGCCATCGCGCAAAAGACCATCGAGCTTCTGACCACGCCGGCGCTGCGTCATGCCATGCGCAAGCGGGCTTATCTGTTTGGACGCGATATGGTCTGGAAGAAAGCAGCGCAGGGTTACATGGGCAGTTTTGCCCGGGTGCGCAGTGATCGCATGGAAAATCCCCGGGTGCAGTTCTCGGCGCGCGCGACCGGGAAATCGCTGAACCGGTTGCCCCGGCTGAAACTCGATCATGTGAATGCGCTGACCGACGACACCGGCATGCTGCAGCACGCCATCTTTACCATCCCCAACCGGGCCGAGGGATACACTACCGACGACAACGCCCGCGCCCTCATCTTTACCGTGCTGATGAATCAGCTGGCCAGTGAGGAAACGGCCGTGTCGGCGGCCGCCGACGCCGCCAATCCCGATTGGGCATTCCGCTACCTGGCATTTCTCGAACACGCCTTCAATGCCAGGAATAAGAGATTCCGAAACTTCCTCGGCTATAACCGTCGCTGGCTGGAAGAGCAGGGATCGGAAGATTCCCATGGCCGCGCCCTGTGGGCTCTTGGAACCGTGCTGGGCCGGTCGTCAAATTCCGGATTGCGGGGCGCCGCCGGCTGTTTGTTCGAGTACTCGCTGCCCGCCGTGGTCGAGTTCCACAGTCCGCGGGCCTGCGCCTACGCTGTGCTCGGAATCGAGGAATACCTCCATTCGTACCCTGGAGACCGCGACGCCCAGCGCGTACGATTCGCATTGGCTCAAAGGTTGCTGGCTATGTATGAGTCGATCCAACGTCCGGACTGGAAGTGGTTTGAGAATGTGGTGGCGTACGGGAACGCCAGGCTGCCCCAGGCCCTGCTGCTGGCGGGGTCGGCTTGCGGGAACGAACCCATGCTTTCCGCCGGCCTCGATTCCCTGGAGTGGCTAATGGAAACGCAGCGTTGCCCGACCCTGGGACATTTTGTGCCCATCGGCTCGCAAGGCTTTCTCCATCGGGGAGAACAACAGGCCCGCTTCGATCAACAGCCGGTGGAAGCCGCCGGCGCGGTGTCGGCTTGTTTACAGGCTTACCGCGTGACCGCTGACGATCGTTGGCGCAAGGCCGCATGGTCGGCTTTCAACTGGTTCCTGGGCGACAACGATCTCCAGCTTCCTCTCTATGACTCCGAAACCGGCGGTTGCAGGGACGGTCTCCATCCTGAACGCGCCAACCAGAACCAGGGGGCGGAATCGACCCTCTCGTTCCTGATGGCGCTGCTCGAAATGAGTTCTCTACAACACTCTGAAAGTCCCCCGGAAAGACTGGAAGACCTGACATGACTGCGCCTGAAACCACATTGGTGAACCTCGAAAGCAATCACTACCCGCCGCTGTTGATTCGTCACCCGGGGAACCCCATTCTGACGCGCAAGCATTGGCCGTATTCCATCAACAGCGTGTTCAACGCCGGCGCAACCTTGCTGCAGGATGGCACCACCCTGCTGCTGTGCCGCATCGAAGACCGGCGCGGCCTGTCGCATTTCTGTGCCGCCCGCTCGCGCAACGGCGTCGATGATTGGCAGATTGACCGCGAACCCACGCTGATGCCCAGCCCCAAGGAATATCCCGAGGAAGTCTGGGGCATCGAGGACCCACGCATCACCTTCGTTCCCGAGCTGCAGCAATACGTGATCACTTACACTTCCTACTCGCGCGGCGGCCCCGGCGTGTCGCTGGCTTTGACCAAGGACTTCCGCAGCTTCGAGCGCTACGGCGTCATCATGCCGCCGGACGACAAAGACTCCGCGCTCCTGCCGCGGAGAATCGGTGGCTACTGGGCGCTCATTCATCGCCCCATGACGCCGCTGGGAGCGCACATGTGGATTTGCTACTCTCCCGACCTGCGCCACTGGGGCAGACACCGGCTGATGCTCGAAGCCCGGCGCGGGGCCTGGTGGGACGCCAACAAGATCGGCCTCTCGCCGCCGCCCATCGAGACTTCTCGAGGCTGGCTGGTCCTCTATCACGGCGTGCGGCACACCCCTTCCGGTTGTCTCTATCGCCTGGGCCTGGCCCTGTTTGATCTGGAGAATCCGGAGAAGTGCCTGCTGCGGGGCGACTCGTGGATCTTCGGGCCGGAGGCGGACTACGAGCGCAACGGCGATGTCAATGACGTGGTGTTCCCCTGCGGATACACCATGCATCCCGATGGCGACACAGTGAACATTTACTACGGCGCCGCCGATTGCTCGATCGCCTTGGCTCGGGCCAGCGTGCGCGCACTACTGGAGTGGCTCGACGCCAACGGAAGTTGCGACCGCCGGCGAGCGCAGGACGCATGAACCCGCTGCTGTGGGTTTTTGAGTTTGTCTTCCGCTGCCGCCACCGCCAGCTCAGCCGCGTCTTCACCATCAAGGGGCGAACCTACCAGGTCTGCTTCAAGTGCGGGCGGGAGTTTGAGCGGTCTGAAGCTCCCGTCATCTGATTTCTGGCGTAGAGCTCACGGCAATGAAAACCGGCGGCTGGGCAGCGACGCACAAAATCCTTCGGGACTGAAGTCCATCAGGATGACGCCACCTCGAGATTACACTTCGAATTCAGCCACCCTCCACATGTGAGCTATCTTGCTCAGACACTAAAGTCCTGGTCTGTCATTCTCTATTCTGCTGAATGTGTAAAGAGCGCAACAGCCTAATATTTATTGCTCTCACAGCTTAGTTGCGGCGGGTCAGGTCCCAGCCAATTCAAGTCGAAGTCGCCACATCCAGCACTTTGACACTCTTCGCCCACGGTGGTCGCGGAACTCCGCGACAGCCGGTTTTCGACCCTGAACTCTCGAAAACAAGAACAACCTCTCGGGCCGGAAGAGTGTCGGTCAGCGCAACAAGAAAGGTCAATGTCATGCCTTTAATTCAACTCCTGGAAGTTCTCATTGTGGTGGGCGTTCTGCTGTGGCTGGTAAACCGTTTCATTCCCATGCAGTCATCCATCAAGTCGATTCTGAATGGCGTCGTGGTGATCGCGGTGGTCCTGTGGCTGCTGAACGTCTTTGGGCTATTTCACTCGCTTTCACATATCCGGGTTGGGAAGGGATAAGCGCATTATGAGCGCTTCCTAATCACAGGTGATGCTCCCAAGGTCGAGACTAGAGCAACAGCACGGCAGACATCCGCATTTAAGGAGAACACTTTGAAAACCAAGCTTTTGTTAATCGCCGGAATCAGCCTCAGTCTGAGCGCGTTCGCGCAGTCCAATTCTCAAGCCGTCGAACCCATGGAGCATACCCCGACGTTCCGGGTCACCGTGGTCAGCCGCAACGTGCAGGCGATCAATTACAAGCATCGCGGCGGGGCCACCAAGGTGGATTTCGCCGGCACCGACTTGATGCCCGCGGCGCGCGGCCAAGCCAAAGTGGAGAGCAAGAAGGGGTACATCGAAATCGAAGTGGAATTTGCCAACCTGGAAAAGCCCACGACTTTCGGCAATGAGTATCTGACCTACATCCTGTGGGCCATCTCGCCCGAGGGCCGGGCCGTGAACCTGGGAGAAATCCTGGTGGGCGATAACCACCGCAGCAAGGTGGACGTCACCACTGATCTTCAGGCGTTCGCCCTGGTGGTCACCGCCGAACCTTATTATGCGGTTCGCCAGCCCAGCAACGTGGTGGTGCTCGAAAACGTGGTCCGTGATGATACCAAGGGGACGATCGAGGCCATGCACACCAAATACGATCTTCTCGAGCGCGGCGGCTATATCCCGACCGGCTACAAGTTCGATCCCGTGATCCTGAACACCCGGCTGCCCCTCGAATTCTTCGAAGCGCGCAACGCCTTGCGCATCGCGCAATCCGAAGGCGCCGACACCTACGCCCATGACAGCTATCAGCATGCCGTCCGACTGATGAACCAGGTCGATGAAGATGCCACCACGAAACACACCGACCGCAAAGCCATGATCGGGGTTGCCCGTGAAGTGGTCCAGACCGCGGAAGATGCCCGCGCCATCACGGTCAAGAAGATCGATCAGGAACGGCTGGAGAATGAACGTCAAGCCGCGGCCGATGCGCAAGCCCAGACCCAGGCGCAAGCCGACGCCGCGATCCGGCAGAAGGACCAGGCCCAGTCTGACCAGGCCCGAGCCGAGCGCGCCCGATCGCGAGCCGAGTCTGACACCGCCAGGGCAGAAGCCGCCAAGGTCCAGGCCCAGTCTGATACCGCAAGCGCTCAGGCCGCCGCCGCTCAGGCCCAAGCGGACGCCGACCGGGCGAAATCCGACATGGCGAACAACCAGGCAGCGTCAGCCGACGCCCTCTCTGCCGCCCAGGCGGATGCGGACCAATCCCGGCTGGCCGCACAACAGGCCCAGGCCAGCGCCCAGCAGGCGGATGCCGACAAGGCGGCCATGCGAGTGCGATTGTCCGAGCAGTTGAACAAGATCCTTCAGACCCGGGACAGCGCGCGCGGTCTCATCGTCAGCATGTCCGATGTTTTGTTTGACACCGGAAAATACTCATTAAAGCCGGGAGCCCGGGAGAAGCTGGCGAAAGTCGCCGGCATTCTGCTGGCCTATCCGGGACTCAACATTGAAGTCGGCGGCTACACCGACAACGTAGGCGGCGACCAGATGAATCAGACCCTGTCCGAACACCGCGCCAGCTCGGTGCGTGACTACCTGGTGCAGCAGGGCGTCGCGTCCGATGCCGTCAGCGCGAAAGGTTTTGGCAACAGCCTGGCGGTCGCCACCAACGACAATGCCGCCGGACGGCAGCAGAACCGGAGAGTGGAACTTCTCGTATCCGGCGACGCCATCGGCAACCCGGCCAACGCGCAAACCGGAAGTTTGCGGTAGAGCCGCAAAGGCAACCAGCAACGGAGGCAGCACACATGAAAATAATTGGAATCGCCAGCACAGCTATTCTGTCCTTGCTTCTCGGAATTGCGGCTCCCGCCTACGCTCAGCACGAAGAGCAGGGCGAGAGGCAAGATCACGGCCAACAGCAGGGCGAACACCAGCAAGCCCGCCCCGAACAACAGCATGCTCAACCCCAGCAGCAGCAGCAGCGAGCCGAGCAACAGGACCAGCAGAGGCAGCAACAACAGAACCAGCACAACCAGCAGCAGGCCGAGCGCGGGCAGCAACAACAGAACCAGCGCAACCAGCAGCAGGCCGAGCGCGGGCAGCAACAACAGAACCAGCACAACCAGCAGCAAGCCCAGCAGAGGCAATATCAACAGAACCATTACAACCAGCAGCAAGCTCAATCCCGGCAGCCGCAGCGGCGCACTCAGCAACAGCAGTACGTGCAGCGGAGCGCATGGCAGCAGCATCGCTCGCAAAACTGGCAGTCCGATCACCGCGACTGGCAGCAGCGTGGCGGCTACCGCGGCTACCGCATTCCTGACGACCGCTACCGCGGATACTTCGGCCCCAGCCACGGATTCCGCATCTACGGCCTGCCCTTCATGGTGGTCGGCGGGTACCCGCGCTTCCAGTACGACGGCTACTGGATCAGCGCGGTTGACCCCTGGCCCGAATCCTGGGGAGACGACTGGTACGACAATGACGACGTCTACGTGAACTACGTCGACAACGGGTACTACCTCTATAACCGCAGGTATCCCGGCCAAGGAATTGCGATCAACATCACGCTGTAGCGGTTCGATCGGGTGCAGCTTCAAAAGAAGCTGCACTTATCGATTCAGGGATTAAGGAGCACACATGCTTGGCACTGTCCTGATCGTGATCCTGATTTTGGCCCTGCTTGGGGCCCTGCCGCGCTGGTCGCATAGCCGGAACTGGGGATACGCTCCCACCGGCGGCGTGGGCGTGGTCATTCTCATTGTTATCGTTCTCCTGGTGCTGGGGCGCATTTGAAACCATGCGGCATGCCTCGATCTCGCCGCGCGGCAGGATGGGAACTTGGGCTGCGCTGGCCCGGCGCGGCGGCGCGCTGCTCCTTATTCTCCTCATGTGCAGTGGAGGCTCGTCCGCGTACTCGGTTCTGACCCACGAAGAAATCGTCGACTTACTATGGACGGATGCGATCCGCCCCCTGCTTCTGCAGCGCTACCCCGGCCTGTCCGAAGATCAGATCACCCAGGCCCATGCCTACGCCTACGGCGGCGCCGTCATCCAGGACCTCGGCTACTACCCGTTCGGCAGCCGGGAATTCAGCAATCTGGTGCATTACGTCCGCAGCGGCGACTTCGTCCGTGAACTGCTGCTCGAAAGCCAGGACGTCAACGAGTACGCCTTCGCCCTGGGCGCCTTGTCGCACTACGCGTCGGACATTGCCGGCCACCCCGCGGTCAACCAGGCGGTGGCGATCGAGTATCCCAAGCTGCGGGCGAAGTTTGGCAAATCCGTCCGCTACGCCCAGGACAAGACCGCCCATTTGAGAACCGAGTTCGGGTTCGACATGGAGCAGGTGGCGAAGAATCGTTATGCCTCGCAGCAGTACCACGATTTCATCGGGTTCCAGGTATCGAAGCCCCTGCTGGAGCGGGTCTTTCCCGTGGTCTACGGAGTCCCGTTGAGCGAGGTGCTTACCCACGAGGATCTGGCCATCGGCTCTTATCGTTACTCGGTCAGCCGCCTGATCCCGCAAATGACCCAGGTCGCGCTGCAAACCCATAAGAAGGACCTGATGCGCGAGACCCCCAATTTCGCTAAACGGAAATTCCTCTACCGCCTTTCCCGCTCCGACTATGAAAAGGAGTGGGGCAAGGACTACGTGAAGCCGGGTCTGGGCACGCGAATTCTGTCAACCCTCCTGCGCTATATGCCGAAGATCGGTCCCTTCAAGGGGATGGCGTTTAACAACCCCACTCCACAAACCGCAGACCTGTACATCAAGAGCATCAATCTGACGGTCGATCAATATCGGGTCTTTCTGGAACAGGTACGCACCGACTCACTCGCGCTCCCTAATTGCGATTTCGATACCGGCAACGAAACCAAGGCAGCGGAATACTCATTGACCGATGACGCTTACGCCAGGTTGCTGGATCAACTATCCGGCCGCAAATTCAATCTGACCACGGCGGAATTGCGGGACAACATCCTGCACTTCTATTCCGATCTCTCGGCGCCGATCGAAACCAAAAAGGATGAGGCCAACTGGAAAGCGGTTCTAACTGCGCTGGACGAGCTGAAGGTCCTGGCTCCGGTTCCTACTCTGGCCGGCCGCACCGCACAGTGATCTCCGGCCGCATTGTGATCGGTATCCTCCTGGCTGTCCTTGCCCTGGGCCGGGGCGCCCGGACGCAATCGGCTCCGGCAACGGTTGTCCGCGCCCTGCCGCCCGTCATCGTGATCGGGTTCGTCGGCGGGTTCATCCAGCACGGCGATCTGGCCCACAGCGAGGTACAGCTGGCAGCGCGCTTACGTCAGGCTTACCCCTGGGGCGTGGACGTAGAGACCTTTGAGAGTTATCACCGGGGAAAAGCCCGGCAACGGGTCCGGCAACTGCTCGATACCAACCACGATGGGATTTTAAGCACCGCCGAGAAACAGGACGCCCGCATCATCCTCTACGGGCATAGCTGGGGCGGCTCGGAAGCGATTACCCTGGCGCGCGAGCTCGGAAAAGAAGGAATTCCCGTGCTTCTCACGGTGCAGGTGGACAGCATCTCGAGGGCTTACCGCGATGACCGAGTCATCCCAGCGAACGTAGCCCAGGCGGCCAATTTTTACCAGCCGAACGGACTTCTGCACGGTCAGCCGGCGATCCGCGCGGCGGATACGACCCGCACCCGCATCATCGGAAACTTTCGCTCGGACTACAGCGGAAGCCCTTATCACTGCAAGAAGTATCCCTGGTACGACCGGATCTTTGTGAAGGGACACACCCAGATTGAATGTGACGCAGAAGTGTGGAAACAGGCGGAGGCCCTCATCCGCTCGGACCTGCCCGCAGTCAGCCGAAAGGCGATGGAACCGTAATAACGGAAGCATGATCCCGGTGTTCTCTCGGGGTGCCCCGTCCAAGCTCCGCTTGGGCGGGGGTTTTCTTGCGGATGAACGAGGGGTCCGCGCTCTGACCCGCGAAACTCAGGTCGGGTCGGGTTCCTGATGACAGCAGAAACCCCGCCCAAGCCGAGCTTGGACGGGGCACCCTCAAGAGTTCTTAGAAGCTTCGCGGTTCACTACTTGTCGTTCACTTCGGCGATGGCCGCCTGATGCCCGGCTTGAGACACTGCCCTCATGAAAGCCTCCGCACTTTTCGGGGTCGATACTTTGCCCGAAAGGATGTTGCGAAAGGTCATGTGCCTGCCGTAGATGGCGCGGGTGGAATCGTTGTCCTGTTCGATCACAGCGCCTTCGAGCGTGAGGCCGGCGAACACGCCCTTGGAGCGGGAGTAGGTCAGCATTTCGGTATTCATCTTCCAGTCGGTTCCCGCGGAAGCATGGCGGCCAACCGGTCCCGCGGCTACCGATCCTTCGCCGCTGAGCGCGAACTTGCTTGAAAGCAGGTGCTGGAATCCGTGGTCGTTCATGACCAGCACAACCAGGTCAACGCCTTCGACGCCGATCTGCAATCCCCAGCTGCCTCCGCCGATGGATACGAACGCAGGCGCGCTCCAGCCCTCGGAGGTGCGGCACGATGCTACGCCGCGGCCGTGTTTGCCGCCAAAGATAAAGCCGCCCTTGATCAAATTCGGAACCACCAGGATGCACTTCGCGTTGCTCAATACTTCTTCAGGAATCCCTTTGTCCGGAGCGTCCATGATCGAGTGCAGAACGTCAACCGACGAATGCAAACGTTCGATCGTATCTTCGCGGGCCGTACCCGCCCAGGCGAGCGTACCAAACAGGCCCATCAGGCCCATCAACAACAATGACATTGCTTTTTTCATGTGTTTGTTCCTTTGAAGGCTGCGAAACTAAGGGAAGAGAACTTCAGATGGCCTGACTTAGTTCAGAGGACCTGAAAGAGCGATAGGCAGAAACTCATCTCCAGCACCATGATCGGCCCGAGGCCGGTGAATAGCTGGTCTGAATTGCTCACTCCCGTGCTCCGGTCCGAAATGGAACAGCCGCAGACCGGAACCATTCCGCGAAAAGAGAGCAATCTTGCACAGAATCGGTAGCCGGGACGTGTCAGGCTTGGCCTGGTCGATCGGGGGTGGTTGCTGGCATCGCTTCCCCGCCCCGACGCGGCGCTGCCTTTTTCGGGCAGCGCGGAACTACGGAATTTCAGCCATGATTTCCCTCCTGCAAGCGCTCCTTGGCAATCTGCGAAGTCTGCGTGCCTTCGCGGCTGCCTGGTTGAGAAGATCGCTGGGCATGGAGCCACGGGTCGGCGATTTCGCGTCCCAGCGCATGTGCCCATTCTGCGGACTCATCACCCCGCGCCACGGAAGCTGTTGCCTGGAGTGCGGCAAGACCCTCAAACCGGCCTGAAACAGAGCGATCGCGATCGTGGCGGTCTTGTCCATCCGACCTCACGGCGACAGCACCAATAACCCTCATCGGGCGCAATCCGCTCCGCGCGATTCATCCCTTCCCACTCAAAGTTGTCTTTCCGCAAGTGGGATTCCTCTTTCCCAAGATGGAACGGATCGGCCGGATCTGCGCCCGCTGTCATGCCCGCGGTTTCTATTTCCCAGCCCTTCGCAGCGCAAAATAATTCAGGCCGACCGGGTCGCCATTGGAGGGGTGCGAATGGAAGCAAGTTGTTCGATGAGTAGGAGGAACGAGGAAGGATGGTGGACCGACCGAGCATGGGATGGCCACCGAATCGGCGTCACGGAACGCCGCGGAAAAGTTCCGCTGTGCGGTTCGGTCACCCAATTGCATTTCTGTTGTCCGGCGGCACGTCAGCCGAGATTTGAACAAGAAGGACCACAGTCATGCGAAGGTACAGCGCTCACACGATCTGCTTCCTATCGTTCCTGCTGCTCGTTGTCGCGACCGGATGCAGCGATCCGGACAAAAGCGGCGGGAACCCGACATTGACCGCGCCTACCGTGATGTCGGTCGCGCCTCCGAGCGGCGCCGGCGGTGCCTGTCCCAACACCATCGTGACCGCGGCTTTCGCCGAGGCCATGAATCCCTCCACCATCGATAGCTCGACCTTTACTCTGACCGGACCGGGCTCGACGCCGGTAAGCGGACAAGTCACCTACGACGCGACCGGCAACAGCGCGATCTTTACTCCCGCGGGCAGCCTGATACCGAGCACGACCTATACGGCCACCATTACCACCGGAGCTTCAAACCTGCGAGGCATCCCTCTGGCCAGCGATTTTGTATGGACCTTCACCACGGCCGCGACGCTGTGTCTGCCGCCGTCCCCGCCCAGGTCCGTCAGCCCGCCCAGCGGATCTACGGGAATATGCCCCAACGCAGTGGTGGTCGCCACCTTCCCGCAGGCAATGAGCCCTGCCACCATCAACGCCGGAACCTTCAAGTTGACCGGACCGGGCGTGACTCCGGTTGCCGGAACCATCACCCACGACGTACCGAACAAGATTTTCGCCTTCACGCCCACGGCCAGTCTCGCGCTCAACACGGCCTATACCGCCACCATTACCACCGGGGCTCAGGACGCGTCCGGCAATGGCCTGGCCAGCGATTTTGTCTGGACCTTCACTACTTCCCCTACAACCTGCGCTGCGCCCCCGCCGCCGGCGGTGATTTCCGAGAGTCCTCTGGCTGCGGCGCTCGGCGTATGTCCCGACGCGGTGGTCACCGCCACATTCAATGAGGCGATGAACGCCGCCACTATAGACGCGACCACGGTGACATTGGCCGGCCCCGGCGTAACCCCGGTGGTCGGAGTTGTCGCTCTCGATGGCACCGGCCGGATTGCCTCATTTACCCCGGCTGCCAACCTCGCACTCAGCACAACCTATACGGCCACGGTCACGACCGGCGCCCAGGACCCGTCCGGTAACGGGCTAGCCAGTGACTTTGTCTGGAGCTTCAGCACGGCCACCCTGGCATGTCAGCCGCCGGTGCCTCTGGGAACGGCGGCGAATTTCGATGCAGTAGCCGGCTCCACGGTTACCAATACCGGTCCCACGACCATTGCTGGCGGCGATCTCGGGCTGAGTCCGGGAACTGCGGTTACGGGATTCCCGCCCGGAACCCTCATCGCGCCGGCGGTGTTTCATGTCACCGACCCGGCGGCGGCGCAGGGCGAGCTCGATGTGATCATCGCCTATAACTACGTGGAAAGCTTGCCCGGAGGGGCGGCGCTGCCCGGCGAGTTGAGTGGCCTCACCTTCACTCCTGGTCTGTACAAGAACTCGAGCACGGTCATGTTGTCGTCCGGGAACGTCACGCTCGACGCCCAGGGTAACGCGAACGCGGTTTTCATCTTCCAGATCGCGTCTACGCTCACCACTTTGGGAAGTACCCAGGTTGTGCTGGCCGGCGGAGCCCAAGCCAAGAACGTGTTTTGGCAGGTCGGCAGTTCCGCAACCCTGGGGACCAACTCCATTTTTAAGGGAACGATCCTGGCACTTCAGGCCATCACCCTGGATACCGGCGCCACCCTGCAAGGCAGAGCGTTGGCCCGCAACGCCGCAGTCACATTTGACGACAACACCGTGACCGCGCCCTGAACCTGCGCATCCAGAGCGGGGCCGGCTTACGGCTGGCCCCGCCCCGGGTTGGGCCGAAACGATTTGCAAGTCACTAAGCCGGAGGAATTTTCGTATGTCATCTCACTCTCACAGCCACCGTAGTCCGGTCGGGATCATGCTGCTGGCGGCGCTTGCCGTGCTGTGCAGCATCGGTACCTTTGCGCCAGCACAGGAGCCGCCCGGCCCCAAATGGGAGTTTTACGGTGGGTATTCTTTCTTCCATCCCGGCGCCGACGTGCACGGCCTGCTTCCCCTGGGATTGCTCCCGGTGAGCAGCCGTTTGGAAGCGAATCCGCGGGGCGTCGGAGCGGGCATTACTTACGACTTCAACCGATGGTTTGGAATTACGCTGGATGGCAGTACGCTTTGGAACAGCGGCGAAACGGGAACCGACCGGGTCGACGACACCGCGCTCTCCAACCTTTCGCTGGGTCCGAAGATAACTTTCCGGCACGCTCATTTTTCGCCATTTCTTGAAGTGCTGGTGGGCGACCATCGCCTCATGCCGGACGCTTTCCACGACATCCAGAAATTGGGGGTCATGGCCGGCGGCGGGCTTGATGTCAACCTGACGCGGCACGTGGCGTGGCGCTTGCTGCGCGCCGATTTCGTGTACTCCGACTATCGGTTCGGTCCTTCGGCGACGACGCCGGCCACCGAAATCCGGGGTGCAAGACTGCAGAGTGGCCTGGTCATCATGTTTGGCGGCGAACCCGCCCTACCGGTTGCAGCAAGCTGCTCGTTGCGGCCTAGTGAGGTCATGGCCGGCGAGCCGGTCAATGCCACCGCGACAGCCAGCAACTTCAATCCCAAACACTCCCTGGCTTATGGCTGGAGCAGCACCGGCGGCAAGATTAGCTCGAGAGAGGCTGATGCCAGCATCGACACCAATGGCTTGGCCGGCGGGAGTTACACCGTGACCGCGCGCGTGACGGATCCCAGGCGGCCGCGGACAGGAGAAGCCATCTGCAATTCGACTTTCGCGGTGCGGGAGCCGCCCCGGAATCCGCCGACCGTGTCCTGTTCGGCGAGTCCTTCGACGGTAGAAACCGGCACACCCTCGACCATCGATTGCTCATGCGCCAGCCCGGACAATGCCACGGTTGCAGTGGGCAGCTGGAGCGCGAGCGGAGGCAGCCTTTCGGGCAGCGGCAGCACCGCCGCTCTCGACACGTCGGGCGTTTCCGCTGGCCCCATTACGGTAAGCGCGACCTGCAGCGACTCGCGCGGACTGAGTACTCCGGCCACCGCGCAGGTCATGGTGGAAAACCCTCCCCCGGTTTCGCCTGAGGTAGCGCGGCTCGAAAGCCGGCTGGCGCTGCACAGCATTTACTTTGCGACGGCCAAGCCGACTCGCGAGGATCCCGATCGCGGCCTGCTGGAGAGCCAGCAACAAACCCTCATCACGCTGGCCATTGATTTCGGGAAATATCTGGAGCTCAGGCCGGATGCTCACCTGATTCTGGGAAGCCACGCCGATCGGCGAGGGTCGGTGGAATACAATCAAGCGCTCTCGGAACGGCGCGTGGAACGCACCCGGCAGTTCCTGACCGAGCACGGCGTTCCCGCTGCAAGCATCGAAACCAAGGCGTTCGGAGAAGAACAAAACCTGACCGGCGCCCAGGTGAAAGATGCGGTGGAGCAGAATCCCGAGTTGACGCCTGCGGAGCGACAACGGGTGCTCGATAACATGACAACCATCATCCTGGCGAGCAACCGGCGCGTGGACATAACGCTGAGTACCACGGGGCAGCAGTCGGTCCGCCAATATCCATTTAACGCCGCGGATTCCCTGACTCTGCTTAAGCAGGAACGGACCCAGAGACGGACACCGGCCGGGACCAGGAAAAAGCCAAGGCCGGCCGCGCAACCATAACCCGAGTCCAAAGTGCGGCACCCTGAAAAGGCCGGTCAAGTTCATTACTTGGCCGGCTTTTTTTGCAGCTGCGATGCCGGCCGCCTATGAGCAATCCTGCTCAGCATGGCCATTGCGAATCAAGGATACTCAGGACGCGGCAGACCCGGAAAGCTCCGGCGCGGAGCGTTTCGACCGGGACCTCGGGTCGCGCTGACATTTCGCACAGGAGAAACAAACATGCTTTGGACCATTTGTGTCGTTCTGGTGATTTTGTGGCTACTGGGCTTCACTCTCCATGTCGGCGGAGGCCTTATCCATTTGCTCCTGGTCATAGCGCTGGTGGTGCTGGTCATTAACCTGCTGAGCGGACGACGCGGCATCGCTTGATAGCGGTTCCGGAAGAGAATAATGGCGAAGTTAAACTGGCCGGCGCGGGCGAAACGATTTTTGCCCCAGCCTGCCCCTTTTCCCCCGGCTTTTGCGGAACTTGAAGTACCTTAGGTCTTGGGGGCGGCGAGGGATTACCTCTGACGTAATCCTTCCGGCCGCTACGGGGCGGCAAAAGTGGTCAAAATTGCTCACTTTTCAAGAAACGGGCGGGAGTATGTTGAGTGTACGGAGTTCGTTGATGAACGTGCACATCCGTTCCGCCGGGTTCACCTGGTCTTTATCCTTATCCGTGATCCTCGGTCTCGGCAGTCTGCAGGGCGCAGCCGGGCAGCTCTCGGACGCTCACGCCCCGGCTTCGCCGGTCCGGTTGCACGCGGAGGAAATCGTAACCCGCCTGGTGGAGAGAAATATGGAACGCGCCCGCGCGCTGGGCGCTTACCAGGGCACTCGAGTCTATCGCCTTGACTACCACGGCTTCCCGGGCTCAAGAAGCGCGGAGATGATCGTGGATGTAACCTTTCGCCCGCCGGGCACGAAAGACTTCAGCATCCGGTCGGAAAAGGGCTCTCAGCTCATCATCGAGCGAGTTTTCAAACGCATGTTGCAGAGCGAGCAAGAGGCCGTGACGAAGGAGAACCAGAGCCATATCGCCCTCAACCAGGAGAACTACAGCTTCACTTTGACAGGATACGAGAGCACGCCCGCGGGCGCGGCCTACGTTCTTTATGTGGAACCCCGGACCAATAACAAGCTTCTCTACCGTGGTCAAATCTGGATCGATGCGGAAGACTTTGCCGTGACTCGCATTGAAGCGAGCCCGGCAAAAAACCCGTCGTTCTGGACAAAGGAAACCAAAATCGTACAGGTCTATAAGAAGGTCGGCGATTTCTGGCTCCCGGAATCCAATCGCAGCACCAGCGCAATCCGGCTGGGTGGACAGGCCAGTTTCACCATCGACTACCAGGACTATCACATTACCGAGTCCACCGCCGTGGACACGCCGGAGAGGCTCCCCAATAACGACAGCGTTGTCTCCAGGAAAAAACCGGCGCGGAGTTGCTCAGTCGTGCAGAACTACGTTCAGCAGTGAACTGTGGACCTGTAATCCGCCTTCAATGCCTCCGGCGTAGTGAATAAAACCCAGCTTCCTGAACCGGTTCATGAAAAAGCTCACCCGCGAACGGGTGGTCCCGACCATTTCCGCCAGTGTTTCCTGACTTATCTTGGGAACCACGGTCTCAGGAATGCCCTCCTTGCCAAAGTGCGCCAGGAGAAGTAGTACACGGGCCAGCCTTTTCTCGCTGGAATTAAACAACTGATCGACCAGGTCTTCTTCATAGCGGATATTGCGCGCCAGCA
>Ga0187822_10000005_pt1 | contig 31510 bp, 22 predicted proteins | sample NC_wetland_sal_i_18_FD_132967 | JGI IMG/M metagenome (GOLD analysis project Ga0187822, IMG submission 132967) | Wetland sediment microbial communities from Neuse River Estuary, North Carolina, USA - SourceSoil_2 | ecosystem: Environmental > Aquatic > Freshwater > Wetlands > Sediment | place...
ATGGCCGCGGCCGAAAATGCGCCTCAAACTTCTTGCGGAACATGGCCAATAAGCTATTTGGATTCAGTGCTATGCGGTTCGATGGAGGGTGCAAAAAATGGGAGATACCGGCGCAACCGGCATCTTTCCGTAAGGCGTCGAACCCTATCGAGGTTCTGTATGACGCATTGGCGCCGGTTTCACTCCAGCGCCATTTTCGAGCGTCAGATTTATGCCTCGGCTCTTAAACCCCTGAGGGCGCGGCTGTCTGCCGCCCCGCCACTCAGAACATAAATTTCAGCGCAAACTGGATGAGTCGCGGAGGCTGGGCCTCCAGGATCTGGTTGAAAGTTTGCGAATTCATGTCGCTGTCGGGATTATGAAAATTGGTGTGGTTCAGGAGATTAAAGAATTCCGCCCGGAACTGAAACTGCTTTGACTCGGTCACGCGGATATTCTTGAACAAGGAGAAGTCCCAGTCGGCATAGCCAGGTCCCTGGGCGATGTTGCGGCCGGCGCTGCCGAATTGCTGCACCGGAGAGTTGGGGTCCTGGGTGATTCTCTGGAACGCATTCGGGTTCAACCACGCGGTTGCGGTTTTGGGTCCGGCGTTGGGATTCTGTCCCGCGACCAGGTTTGGCCGGTTGGAGAAAAATCCGCTGATTTCCGGCGCCGAGCCCTGCACCGAGAAATCGTTCCCGTCGAAAACGGTAAACGGAGTGCCGGTCATGGCAGTGACGATCCCGTTGACCTGCCAGTTGCCCAGGACCTGTTGGTACCATCCCCTGGGTTGCCGCCACCAGGGCAGGCTCCACTGATAGCTCAGGACAAACCGGTGGCGCGCATCGAACAGGGAGCGGCCGCGCTCAGCATTGACGTCGAAAGGATTCTGGGCCAGGTCATTTTCTCCGGCCAGGGGTTTTGACGCCGAGCCGGTCAGGTTGAAGGTAGAAGAGTCGTCGATCGACTTCGAATAAGTATAGGAAGCCAGAAACGAGATTCCGTGGCTGAAACGCTTCCGCAGGCTGGCTTCCAGGGCATTGTAAGAAGAGTTCGCAATGCCGGTGATCAGACCGGTCGAGGAATAGTTGCAGACCGTCGTGGGATCGAGCGTGCAGCCGGAAAACTCGCGCCGCCGGTCTGCGTTGCTCGACGTGGAAATAGGTGTCGGGGGATTGGTGCTGTTGTCAAAGCCCGGAATGTAGATGGCCGGGTTGGCTTCGATCATGCGGGGCAGCTTGGTCCCCTTGGTTCCCACGTAGCCGATCTCGAAGAGCAAGTCTGATCCGAACGATCTCTGAATATTCAGGTCCCAGTCCTGCGAGTAGGGTAGGGGAAGATTCGCGGCCAGCGTCAGATTGGTCAGTGGTTTGGAGAACTCGCCCTGGATCGGAGGATTACCCCCGAAGGGATCTGCAAAATCGGGCAGGCTTACCTGGGGAGTCTGCAGGAACGGTGGAGCGCTGATTGGGGACTGCAGCGGCCCACCCTGTCCCGTGTAATAAGGCTCATAAAAAATTCCGTATGCGGATGTGACCAGCCACTTGGCGCTTCCAGTCGGGTCCCAGGCCACGCCCACGCGCGGCGCGAAGCCCTTCTTGAAAGTGGGGATCAATCCCGCGGGCACGCCCTTGTCTCCCGGATAGAGCAAGCCAGGAGGAGCGTCGGGAAACACCGTGGACTGGCGCCCGGGAATCCACAGCGTTTGCCGGTTCTTGATTTCGGTGTAGGGGAATGGCAGGTCATAGCGCAAGCCCAGGTTCAAGGTCAGGCGCGATGTTGCCTTGAACGTGTCCTGCACATAAGAGTTCACCGCATTTCCCCGGATGCCGCGCTCAAAATTACCCAGGCCCTGCAGAAAGACGACGGGCTGGCCAAACAGGAAGCTGGCGAAAGCGTCGGGCACGACCGGAAAACCGGCAAAGACAAAGAAACCATTGGTGGCGATACCTTGCAATGCGTTGACCTGCAGGCGCTGGTACCCGCCGCCGAATTTGAGTTCGTGACGCCCATGCACCCAGCTCAGCGAAGCGGATTCGTCAAAGGCATTCTCGAACGTATCGCGCGGCCCGGTAATCGGATTGCCGATCGTGGTATAGCCGGAAATCTGGATCGAAGGCGGACCTACGGCCGCCGCCAGGCTGGGCGTGTAGTGGAAGCCGAGGCTCAGCGGAGTAGTGTTGTTGATGTGCTCGCCAAAGAGGAATTTATTTCTCAGGTAGGAGAAGCGAAACACACCGATCACGCTGGGAGAGAAAGTGTGGGTCTCCTGGGCAACGAAGTTTTGCGCCCGCTGGTCCTGCCCGACGGGGAAACCCGGGACGCTCGCTCCGGAAGTCGGAATGGGATTGAATTGCGTTCCGTCAATGATTCCGTAGCGAAAGTTGAGGATGTCAGACGGCGTAAGGTAATGGTCTATCTTGACCCCGCCCTGGTTTGAATCCTGACGAACGACTTGTGTCGAAGTGAAAACGTTTAATCCATTGTTGGGGAACGGAATATATTGCAACAGGTTCTGCGTAACCGGATTGGTTTGGGTGGCCACCGGATACTGGTTATTGGGATACGGTTGTTTGAGGAATACATTGAAGAGCTGCTGGTTCTGATCGTTGCAAAAACCCCCGGTGAAGCCGGCAGTGCAGATACCCGAAAAATCGCCCTGCCGCTCCGCTAATGAGGGTACCGTTGACGAGTCGGTTTCGCCCTGGCGGTTTCGGAAGCCTTCGAAATAGGTGAAGAAGAAAGTCTTGTCTTTGCGAATCGGCCCGCCAAAGGTTCCGCCGAACTGGTTCTGCTTCAAAGGCTCGGTGGTGGCTGCGAAGTAGTTGGTCGCATCAAAAATATCGTTGCGCACGAATTCCCAGAGCGCGCCGTGGAAGCGGTTGGTCCCGGAGCGAGTGATGATATTGGTGGTCGAGCCCAGGCTCTGTCCGAATTCGGCGCTGGCGTTGTGGGTAAGAATCCTGAACTCGGTGATGGCGTCCACCGGCGGCTTCAGAACGAACCCTCCATCCACGCCGTTGAAGTTGTTCGCTCCATCGATCAGAAAATTGTTCGACTCGGGCCTCTGGCCATTCACGGCATAAGCTTGTCCGGAGCGCAGCGATCCTCCAGCCTCGGCCAAACCCGGAGTAAGGGGAACGACTCCGGGCTGAAGCAGTCCCAGCTGGGTAAAGTTGCGGCCATTCAGGGGCAGATCAAGAACTTCGCGTTCCGAGACGGTTTTGCCCAGGCTGGTGACCGTGCCCTGGATCAATTGCGCGTCCGCATTGACCTCCAGAATCTGGTTCTCGGCGCCCACCGCGAGATGAATCGGAATGACAGCGGTTTCGTTCACGCTCAGCGTAATGCCCTGCTGCATGTACTTCTGAAATCCTTTGGCTTCGACCCGGAGTTCGTAAGGGCCGACGGGCAGTTCCAACAGCACATAGGCTCCGCTCGGATCTGTGATCGCGGTGCGAGTCAAGCCTGTTTCGGTTTGCCGGGCGCTCACCGAGGCGCTTTGCACTACCGCACCGCTCGGGTCCTGAACGGTCCCGCGAATACTTCCTGTGATCTGCTGCGCCCGGGCGCCGAGACCGGCACCGAGTATTGCCAGCAGGCATACCAGGCTTCTGAAACGAACCATGGATTGCTTCTCCTTTTCGCGTTTGCTCAAGGTTGGAAAGCGCAGAGTTCGGCCACGAAAAAGTTGTGGCGCGAAAAACCTGCACAGAAAGTGCGGCGATTATAGGGACTCGCGTGAAGCGGTCAATAATAGGAAAGCAGTATTCGCTTCCACAGTGTTGCGCGATTGAGTACTCGCAGAGCCGCGCCTAGTATTTTTGTGCTATTGCCCGGCTCTCTCCTGGTTATTTAAGGTTCGCGGAATCGCCCGGCCGGCGCGCATACTGTCGCTCGATCATTATCCGGAAAGGACAATCGTGGCTCACATTCAACTTCCAGAGGGGCTCCCGGGGATTGTCGGGCCGCTGACGTTCAGTCCCGACACGGCCCAGCCTTTACTGCAACTGGCGGAAGTGTTGCTGCGCGGACCGAACACCCTCACATCCGCGGAACGTGAGATGATCGCTGCCCACGTTTCGTACCGCAACGACTGCGATTTCTGCCAGCTCTCTCATAGCGCCGCAGCCGCCGCGCACCTGGGTGGAAATTACGATCTGGTTGAACGGGCCAAGGTCAATCCTGAAGGCGCCGCGGTCTCGGACAAGCTAAAAGCTCTGCTGAATATCGCGGGCAAAGTGCAGAAGAGCGGAAAGCAGGTCACGTCCGAAGATGTGTCTCGCGCCCGCGCCCACGGAGCCACCGACAAAGAGATCCACGACACGGTGCTGATCGCCGCCGCCTTCTGCATGTACAACCGCTATGTAGATGGCCTGGCCACTCCGCAGCCGCTCGGACGGGAGGCTTATCGCGAAATGGGCGAACGCATGGCCCACCAGGGCTACGGTCGCGCCCGCCAGGCAGCTTCTGAAGACGTGGCGTAAACCAGTTTGAAACTCTCATGGCGCACATCAAGTTAGCCGAGGGATTGCCGGGCATACGCGGTCCCCTGGTGTTCAGTCCCGAAACCAGCAAGCCATTGGGCGATCTGGTGCAAGTTCTCCTCACTGGCCCGCACTCGTTGACCCCGGCGGAACGGGAAATGATTGCCGCGTATGTTTCGTCGGAGAACGACTGCTTTTACTGCCAAACCTGCCATGGCTCCACGGCGGCGCAGCACCTCGGCGGCAGCGACGCGGATTATGAACTGATCACACAAATCAAGCAGAACTACGAGGCCGCTCCGGTTTCGGCAAAGCTGAAAACTCTGCTGGCCATCGCCGGCAAAGTGCAAAAAGGCGGCAAGCACGTGACCGCGGAAGATGTCGCGCAGGCACGAACCCAGGGCGCGACTGACAAGGAAATCCATGACACGGTCCTGATTGCCGCCGCATTCTGCATGTTCAACCGCTATGTGGATGGCCTGGCTACATGGCAACCCCGCGATCCGGAAATCTACCGCGAAATCGGAAAGATGACCTCTCAGCTCGGCTACGTCGGCCGGGACTACAAGAAACCCCTGGAGTCGATCATGACTCTGCAAAACGAGGCACCGCAAAACACAGCTCGGCAAAACACGGATTCGCAAAAGAAAGCCCAACCCTGAAGGAGCATTCGGCTGATGGATGACGGGAGAACATGGAGCCCGCACCATGCCAAGTCAGATTCATGATGGAAGCAACGAAGCCCGCCACGGAAGGCTCAATTCGTTATGCCGGATGGGGAGTGGCCCTGGCTGCCTTCGTCGGCGTCATGGTCAGCTTTGCCGCCATCATGCCGTATACCTTCAGCCTGTTTCTTGAACCCCTCTCCAAAGCTTTTGGTTGGCACCGTGAAGCTATTTCCAGTGCGTTTGGCATTGCGGCGATTACGGTGGCGGTCTTTTCGCCGGGCATTGGAATGCTGCTGGATCGCTTCCCGCCGCGGCGCATCATCCTTCCCAGTGTCATCGTCTTCGCTCTGGCGTACATGTCGTTGAGCCTGCTCACGCCGAATATCACGCGCTTTTATCTGACATACTTCGTTCTGGGCGTGGTCGGGAACGGAACGGCACAACTCGCGTACACCCGCGCGGTTCTCACCTGGTTTCAAAAACACCGCGGCCTGGCCCTGGCACTCGTACTTACCGGAAGCGGAACGGGATCGATTGTGATCCCGCTGGTCACGCAAGCCGTCATTCACGGGTACGGCTGGCGCGCAGCATACGTTACGCTGGGATGTATGGCTCTGCTTGGGCTTCCGCTGACCGCGCTTCTCGTGCGAAACCGTCCGGTGACCGCCAAGCAATCTGATCAGACCTTCAGCACCGGAGTTTCCGTGGGAACCGCGTTGCGCGGCGCCATATTCTGGATTCTGGCCATCATTATTATGCTGGAGGCATTCGGCTCGAACGGGCTGCTCTCTCATCTCGCCGCACTGCTCACCGAACGCGGCGTTTCGGGAGAGAACGCGGCCCTGGCGCTCTCCGTCATGGGCGCCACCGGCATCGTGGGCCGGCTGACCACCGGTTTCCTGCTCGATCGTTACTTCGCCCCCTATGTCGCCGTGTTGATGCTGGGAGTTGCATCCATCGGCATTTTCATTCTGACCACAGCTGCCACCGCCGCCCCCGCCCTGATGGGAACAGCGTTGATTGGTTACGGCCTGGGCAGCGAAGCCGATGTTGTTCCCTACCTGATTGCCCGCTACTTCGGCCGAAAACATTTTGCTGCGTTGTACGGTCTGACCTGGACGGCTTACGCCGTGGGCGGAGCCACTGGCCCTGTGGTGGTTGGCCACTTCTACGATCGCTACGGCATGTATCAACCGCGATTGATCGTGGGGCTTGCCTTGACCTGCGTCGCCGGAGCCGCGCTGAGCCTCCTGTTGCCGCGTTACTCGGAAGAACCCGCCAGCATCGAAGATCTGGCCCCATCCGCCCAGACAGCGGAGAGCTAGAAACCCAGGTTAAGATAAGAACTCTATCCCAGCCTGCACTCGGCTTTCTGGACAGACGGTGTCACCAGGCCGCAACCCCAGTAAAAGATCGCGGCGCTGACCCGGAAGAATCCCAGCATCGCACCCAGAAAGAAGGTCGCGAGCCGCCCCGTGGGGCTCAGGCGCGCATAAACCACATTCATGCTCCACGCCGGGCTGGTATACACCGCCCCTGCGGTGGGGAGTCCGATCCGGTTTCGGACCACCGGCTCGTAGATTATTTTCTCAATTCCTTCGTTGAAGAATTTCGCCGTCTGCAAAATCCGGCGGCTGTAAGCTTTCCTCGCACTACGCGGCAATTCCCCTCGCGTCCGGAATTTCAGTATCAGTGCTGCGGCTTCGCCTGCGTGGCGAAGCGCCGCGGTGACTCCGTTCGAAGTCATGGGATCCACCAGGGACGCCGCCTCGCCCGCCATCAGCCAGTTGGCCCCGGCTGAATCCAGGTAAACCCGGCAGCGGAACGAGGTCACGTTGAGTGTACCGACCGGGCCGTGTTGCAGGAGGGGCTCCAATCCGGAAAATTTCATGAGTTGCCGCCGAAATACATCCTCGACCGATGCTCCCTCCTCACGCTGCCTTTTGAGCACTGCGCCCGGCGCCACATATCCCACGCTGACCGTGTCCGGGCTGACCGGAATCTCCCAGATCCACTCCAGGTATTCCGCCGGCATCGGGTCCATGTACAAGGTCGTGCCTTCAACTTGCTGCGGCACCCTGAAGTAGGTCCATATCGCTACTTTCGTGGGGCCATACTGCAGCGAAGGCAGGTTGAATTTTTTTGCCACCAGCGAAACCCCGATTCCGGAAGCGTCGATCAGCCAGGGAGAGGAAACACGCACGCCTGCTTCGGTTTGAACCCAACGAATCTTCTGGTCCGCGGCTTCAAGATTCACCACCCGGTCGCGCATAAGCGTAACCCCTTGGTCCACGACCATCTTCATCAGTTCCTCATCCAGTTGTGTCCGCTCCACATGCAGGGTCGCCAGGTTGACATAGAACGGAGGGCCGCCAAGCCAGGTCGAGGGGACGTAATGCGTATCGCATCCATTGCGCATTTTCACCGTGACATGCCGCTTCCAGGTGGCGATGCTGGAGGCAATCAGGCTTTCGGGAGACAGTCCCAGGCGATTCAAAAGATCGGGGGCCGACCAGTCCAGAGACTCGCCCACTGGCGGCCGGACCGCCTGTTGCGGCTCGATGCAGACGACTTTCAGGCCCGCCCGGGCCAGATGCAGCGCGGCCGCCTTTCCGGCCAAACCACAGCCAATGACAGTTACGTCACAGTCAATCGATGGCGTCTGCTCGGGCATTATGGGTTGATCTTACTGATGACTTAGGAAGCGTGGCGGACTTGCTCAAGGTCAAGCGCCTTGAGTATCTGCTCCATCTGCCAGAGATGGCGGCGTTCATGGGCTGATAGCATGCAAAGGGCGCCATAGACGTTATAGCGGAAGCGCGCATACACCGGGGACTCGACTCTTACTTGATCAATCGCGAGGCCGGCCGCGGACTGTATAGTCTTCGTAAGTTGGATCTGCGACTCTTCGAACGCGCTCCAGACCGAATCACAATCGCGCCGCCGCGGAATCAGTGGGGTGAGCACCTTGAACCGCAGTCGGTAGGGAGGCTCCAGATTCCGGATGAACAGACGCGTGAGGGTGCCAGTTCTAAGAGCGCGGTTCGTGGTGAGGCGCGGGGCCGCCGCCACGGCCGACGCTATCGCCGGAACAAACGCATTTGCGGTCTGAGTCAAATGATCCAGGCATTCCACCACAGACCACGATGTAGCTTCGAGGCGGGTTTCCAGATCGCTTGGGCTGCGGCCTGCGGCCAGATTTTTGGCTCGTAGAGTTATGTTCTCGACCTGAGACACGACACTATCCAGTTGCATCGCCGAAATCCGAATTGTCCGGACGCGAACCGGCATGAGCCCAAGAAAGTTCGGCAACCGTCGAATGCTGCCCGTCGCTTCTGCAAACAAGCCCATAGACCTGCCCGTCAGCCACGGTCACGCTAACTGGAAGGGTGGGGTTAGGCCATAGTCAAAAAATACTATTTCGGCTTGATCGGACTTCAGTCAGTCATCAGAGAAGCCGCAGATTCTCCGGATCGGGGCGCAGCGGAGAAATTGGGCGCAGCCAGACTGATTTCACGGCATGCTCTACAGCACACAAAAACACCAACCCGGAAAGTCTGGAATTAATGGTGAGCGCGGAAGGAATCGAATCTGCACACCAATGTCATTCCAACGACGTAAAACGCAGCAGATGGCATGTTTTACAGTCTTTTCGGTGTATTGCGGTGCGAACGGCAGGGAAATGGCAGGGACGAATCCCATCCCAATTGTTGACAGGGGTAGGGCGGTCGGAGATTGTAGGAACCGCACAGCGGAGACAAAATAAGAGAGGGACGACTAATTGGGGGTAAGCCATCCCTCTTTATGATGTGAAGCGGCGTAAGGTTGATTTAAGCGTAAAATCTGGCGCCCAGCCCGGTCTATCGGGTAAATAGTGTAGCAGGTTACCTTATTCTTCTGTCCACGAGCAAGGCGTAGATTACAGCGAAGCTGTTCATCGCCGCGGCAGCTTGGCTGGCGGCGGTTCCGTCGAGTAGAGACCGAGCTTAGTCAGTTGTAGATGCGCCCTTTGGCAAAGAGCCTGGAAGTCAACCTCTGAATACGGAACCAACTCGTTTTCAGGCATGATGACTTCTCGGACGCCCAGGCGATTGCCCAGACCCGAAAGATCGCTAAGACCGGCGACGACCTGAGTACCCCAGACCCATCGGCCGAGATCACTGCCGCCGTTTGTATCGATCAGGCCGGCGCACTTGATCCGCCGATCGCGCAGAAAACGGAGAGCCAGTTCGGCCCCTTCCGACGTACCCAGTACTAACACCGGCCGCTCCGCATCGACCAGCCGCCACCTGCCCAAGGACTCGCGGAAGAGAGAGAATGACACGCGAATTGCTACCAGCAGGCTCCAGGAAAATACGCCGTCAAGAACGAATACCAGACGGGAGAAACCCTGAAAGCGATAGAGTCCGATGATGAGCAAGACCGCGGCGATCTCTCCAATCAAGGTGGCTTGTCCGACGCGATGAAAGTCTCCCAGCGAGCCCCGCCACCAGGAGTACTTGTAGATCCGGCAACCCCACATACAGATGAATTTCACCCCCAGAACGAGCGGCAGGGAATGCAGGAACAGTCGCAGGTCGGACTCCGGGACTGTGGTCCGGAATCGTAGAACATAAGCGAGATAGTAGGAGAAGGACAGCGCAATTGGATCGAGAAGAAATACCAGCGTGTCTCGAACCAATATCTTACCGAGCAAAGTGGTCGTCTCGTGACCGGTCTTGAACTGCGCCGCAGTTTCCGGCCGGAACAAGTGGATTCCGAAGAGTAAAAGAAATAGGAACCAGAATCCGGTCAGCCCCAGGGCGTGCGGATACAACACGTGCCGGACAGCGAGTGCCACCATGCCCGATCCCACCGAAAGGGCCAGCAGCAGGAATACGGCTTGGCGCTCGCTCAAACCGAGGTGTACCAGCCGGTGTGAGCTGTGGTCAGTCCCGCCCCGCGAGACTGCCTGACCACGAAGACGTCGCGTCACCGAAACAAAGACAGTGTCAAAGATGGGAATCGCGAGAACGACAACGGGTGCCAGAGCGAAGGCAGGCACGCCTACAACGTGAGTTACTTCCAGCTGGGACGCGGTCCCCAGCAGGAAACCGATGAAAAGACTGCCACAGTCTCCCATAAAAATGCGGGCCGGATTGAGATTGAAGATCAGGAACCCAGCCACCGCACCGGCAAGCAGAAGCACCAGAATCGCGTTCTCGCGGGAACCGCTGCTGGTGTAGAAATACGCCAGGTACATGGCTGAGATAAGCCCTACGCCGGCAGCCAAGCCATCCATATTGTCGAGCAGGTTGAAGGCGTTGGTGATACCCACAATCCAGAGCAAGGAAATCGCCATATTCAGGCGGCTGTTGTGGAACAGGGGATACGCTATCCCAGACATGATGATCAGCCCGGCCACAACGATCTGCAACGTGAGTTTCGACCGCGGTTGCAGGTGCCAAATGTCGTCAACGAAGCCCAGCAGGAACATCAGCGTGGACGCTCCCATCAGCTTCCATCCGACGTGGCCTGATGGCGGAAGGAAAATGACACTGAGGCCAATACACGTGAACCAGATCGGCACCCCACCGAACAAACTGGGAACGGTCCGGTGCCAGCGATCGGAGCGCGGCTTGGCCACCCAGCCGCGCTTGCCGCAGACTTGAATGGTGAGCGCAACCAGGCCCGCACTGAGCAGGAGTGCGCTGACAAAAGCGATGGCACCCAATTCGATCAGGTTAAGGTTGTGAAACATCAGGATAATCCTGTGGCTTGCTGGCTTGCTCGTTATGCCGCGGTTACCGGACTGCCAGCCAGTTCGACTTCCGAAGGGGATTCGGAAAAGACAATCTGCGTTCCTGACATGCTCTCGACCACCGCTTCCACGACTTCACGAAGACCCTTGCTTGGAGCGTAGCCTATGGCCTGCCGAACACGGCTCAGGTCGGGGACGCGCCTCTGCATGTCTTCAAAGTCCTTGCCATACGCCTGGTCGTAGGAAACGTACTGGATGGTTGAGTCCGAACCGGTGACCTCCTTCACCAGCTTGGCCAGTCCATTAATCGTAACTTCCTCGTCAGATCCGATGTTGAACACCAAACCTTCCGCGCTTCGAAGTTCGGCAAGGTTCGCAATGGCTTTGACCACGTCTCCCACCCAGCCAAAGCAGCGAGTCTGATTTCCGTCTCCGAAGATGGTGATCGGCTGCCCTAGCAGAGCCTGATTCACAAAACGCGGCAACACCATCCCATAGGCGCCACTCTGTCGCGGTCCCACCGTGTTGAATAGCCGTACGATGACGACGGGAACCTGTTGCTCCCGGTAATAGGATATGGCCAGAAATTCGTCCACCGCCTTGGAGCAGGCATAGCTCCATCGGCCGCGCACGGGAGGACCAATCACCAGGTCGTCATCCTCGCCGAACGGGATGTGTTTCGACTTTCCGTAGACTTCGGATGTCGACGTGATGAGGACTTTCTTCTTTTTCTTGCTCGCCACTTCCAGCACCAGTTCGGTCGCGCCTATGTTTGTATGCAGAGTACGAACCGGAGACTCCACGATGAGTCTTACTCCGACGGCAGCGGCAAGGTGAAAGACCACATCGCAATCATCCACCACTTCAGCCAACAAAGGCCGGTCGAAGACGCTGTCGATCACATACTGGAACCGGGGTCGATCTTTGAGGTGCCGTATGTTGACCATGGATCCGGTCGAAAGGTCGTCTAAGACCGTGACCTCCCAGTTGCGATCCAGTAATTGTTCCGCCAGGTGAGAGCCGATAAACCCGGCCCCCCCGGTAATCAGAGCGCGCATCGCGACCTCCTTGAAGTTGCTGGTAGAGATATTTGTGAGAACAGACAAAGAGTGGGTTTAGAGATTCTAAACACCGCTGCTATTGGAACTGGAAACGGTGAGTGGTTCAACCGGCGCCAGATTCGCGATCTCGCGGTAGACCTTCTTCTCTTTTGCCAGCCGCAAATAGAGGCTCTCCAGTTCGTCAGCCAGGCGGCGATCAGAAAATCGGGCGCTGACGAACTGCCGGCCGGCGATTCCCATATTGCGCCGCAGTTCGGGCTGAAGCACAAGACATCGAACTGCGTTGGCAATTACCCGCGGATCGCGGGGAACGAGGATGCCGTTGTCGAATCTTTCCCAGCCGTGCTCCCGACGCGGCTTTCCGGTCATCAGATCCCGGATGCCCCCTACGTCGGTTGCGACGACGGGCCGAGCCGAAGCCATTGCCTCAAGCAGAGCCAATGGAGTGCCTTCGTTGATGGAGGTCAATAACAACAGGTCCAGATCGGCATAAACGCGGTGAAGATCACGCTGCCAGCTTAGAAGTGAGACCTTCCCCTGCAATCCGGTTCCGAGAATACGGTTTTCACACCAACCGCGAAGTTCTCCGTCGCCGACCATGGCAAATCGGACCTCGGGCGCCCCGGAGGCGATCATCGCAGCCGATTCGAGAAACAAGTCCGGCGCCTTGATCGCGGTAATGCGTCCAACCCAGCCCACCACGATGGCATCCGGCGGGCACCCAAGCGCAGCTCGTAAAGAGCCCTCGCGTCCGTCTACGCGCAGGAATCCCTGCAAGTCGAATCCCAGAGGAATGCTGACCACTTTCGTCTTCGGAGCGATGCGGTAAACCTCGACCAGCTCCCGCTTTTGCGACTCGCTGACCGCGACAATACAGTCGGTGTGGCGCGCCAGAAATCGTTCGATCGCAAGAAACACTCGGGTTCGAGGAGCGGAAAAATAGCCCCGGAAGACGTGCCCGTGAAAGGTGTGCACCCGGACCGGGACTCCGGTCAGCATAGCAGCCACTCGTCCGAGGGCCCCAGCCTTCGCGGTGTGGGTGTGCAGGATCGTCGGCCTCTCTCGCCGGAAGATTCGCACCAGCCGCCACAAAGACTGCGCATCGCGAACGCACGAGAGTTTTCGGGACATCGTTGCAATTTTTACCGGCTGAACGTTCAGTTGGCGGGCCAGATATTCCATACTGGCTTCGCCGGGCGTCACATCGCCGGTCAGGAGCGATGCCTGGTAGCCCCTGCGTTGAAAGGCGTCCGTCATCAGGATGGCCTGGGTGGCGGGACCACCTACATTCAGGCGCGCAATTACGCGGGCGATTTTTAATTTCTGGCGGGCGCTCATGACGTGGCTTGCGGGTGCTTCTGGAGTAGGTGTTGATAGAGATTTTCATGCGCCCGAACCATGGTCTGCAACGAAAACTTGCATTCCACCCGGCCCCGCCCGTTCATTGCAATCGTCCGGCGCAGAGCTTTATCGAGCAAAAGTTGTTCGGCGACCTCGGCTAGCTTTTGGGGATCGCCGGCAGGAACCAGGAATCCAGATTCTCCATGGTGCAGGGCTTCGCGATTGCCGCCCACGTCGGTGGCGATCACTGGTTTGCCGCAGGCCATAGCTTCCAGCAAAACATTCGAGAATCCTTCGGCGTGCGAGGTGCAGAGATAAATATCCAGCGCCGCGAAGATCTTTTCCGGGGAAGGATCGCTGTCCAGCACCCGCACTCGGGACGAGAGATGAAGGTTGTCCACCTGTTTCACGATTGAAGCTTTCTCTCCACTATCGGCGCCCGCCATGAGAAAGCGGGCCTCGGGATGGCGTTGCGCAATCAGGGCCGCCGCTTGTACAAAATCGCGATGCCCTTTGCATGGACGGAAGTTCGCCACCATGCCGAATACAACTTCTTGTTGCGACCAGCCCATCTGCTGGCGCAGGAATGAGGAAAGATTCGGTCGAAAGCGCTCAACATCAACGCCGTTGTGAATGGTCCCGCACTTTTGCGCCGGGCATCCGCCGATGTCGACCATCTCGCGACTCACCGCCAGACTGTTTCCCAGGTTGAAGTGCGCCAGACGGAACGCGGCCGTGTCCGCCCAACCGGCAACACGGCTGGAAGTGCGATACTGACTGGCCAGAGAACGGCGGCTCGCGATGATCAAAGGAACCCGCGCCAGCCTACCCGCCGCCGTACCTATGATGGACGGTCCCGGCAGGAACGCGTGTACGATCTCGGCCCGCGACTCCCGAAAGAATCCAGAGGCTCGACGCACAGCCCCGGCGAGCGACAGGCTGCGGCCAAACCAGTTGGAGTTGCCGGCTTCAGGAATTCCCATGGTGTAACGGCTCTTTACTAATCCATCGGCCCGATCCAGGTTCGCGTCTTCCATCGTGACCAGCGAGGGTTCGAACTGGCTCCGGTCGAGATGGCGGATCAGCTCCAGAACTTGCCGTTCGGTGCCTCCGTCTCGCAACGACCCCACGACATAAGTGACCTTCACCCTGCGCCTCAAAGACGGAGCTTGCTCTTTGGGGTCAAGCACTGTGGCGAATTGGAGGAGTTCTTGCGTCAAGCGGCGTTCTGGAGCTGGGTACGAAGAGAAAGCATGGTGGAGTGTGCCTTGGCGTAAAGGCTGTCCATGGCACTGTGTTTTCGGTCGCGATAGCCGGAAGTTACGGCAGCAAAATCCGTGATTTTGCCGCGATATCGTTCGATGGCCTGACGAAATTGGGAAACATCTTGCTCCGTCCAGGAATTATGGTGACAACAAACCGTCCAAAGGCCGAACGGTCTCCAGCGGAACTTCCACAGTTGCTGTGGAATCCAAAAAACTCCCTGCGAATCGGTATGCGGTCCCAAGGCAAAGCCGTCACTGATCATGGGAAGCCCAACCTTTATCAAGGCGTCGATCGTATGCCAGTCAAAAGAGTGGCCCGGAGCGATCCAGATCTTGGGCTCGATTCGCTCCCGGCGAAAGATCTCAACCGCCTTCCGCAGCTTTTCCTCCTGAACTCCTGGCGACAACCCGGCGAACTCGCCGCGCTGCTGAATGCCCACGATGCCTCCATCTTCAGTTACGTAGAGATGTTGATAGCCGTGAAGGCCGACCGTCCAACCCCTCGCTTGCCACTTGCGGACCTGTTCCCAGAATGCTGGAAGGGCCGGCGCGACCGCCAGTTTGGGATCTCGATTGTCCGGAACCACAGCCAGAAGCGGAGAGATACGCTGCTCGACCAGGATCGATTCAATCTCCCCCCACAGCCGCCAGTTCATGGTTGGGCACAGATCATCGAAGCGAATTAGGTATTGCGCGCTCAAGAGGTTGTCTCAATCGTGGTTAAGCCGACGGTGCTTTCACGAAAAGCACGACGTCTTCCAGGTCCGAAGAGTAGTCGAGGGTCATACGAGTGATGGGATACTTATGGAAAAGGCTGGCGATACGTCCGTGGGGCGGCATGGGATGCCCAATCTTCCACCACAGACGCCGGTTCAACCAATACTGCAGCTTGCGTACGCCCCTGGGTTGGGAGAATTCCGGCGTGTTGCAGGTCACATATCCCACGCCACCGGGCTTGGCCAGCGAATAAAGAAGCCGCGCAAAACCGCGGTCGCTGCGAGCGTAGTACCAGCAAACGCGGCAAAACACCAGGTCAAACGGCTCTTTGCAGAAGCGCTTTGCGTCCTCCAGATATCCCATCGAAAAATCAATTGACACCGAGGCTCTCTGCGCGCGATCACGGGCGATTGCGGCGTATTCGCGGCTTACGTCGTGCCAGGTGACGTAACCTCCGCGTTGTGCGAAAAGGACACTGTACTGACCGGGCCCGCCGCCCAGGTCCAGGATGCGCTTGCCTCTGAGCCCGGAAAGTTCTTTCTCGACCCGGTCGACTACAGCGGTTCGGGCCTGGCTCCACGCCATCGCGGCGTATTTTTTCGCATAGGCGGTGGGAATGGGATCCCAACCCTTTTCCACGCGATGCAGCCGGCTGTGAAGATAATTTACAGGCATGGAGGGTTCAATTTAGCGCGATGCTACCGCCTGGCCCTGATCCCAACCAGTTTCAACAATCTGGGGAGGGTGCAGAATCTGTGCTGAACCAACTCTCGACAGCCAGTTCTCAAGAACCAGCAGTCGCCACAGTTGAATGTGCCAGTTGTGCTTTCTCGCGGCGTGCTCGGCCAACATCGTTCTGATCTTCGCGGAATTGCACAGCCCGGAGATACAGCTTTGCGATCCCAGCAAAGTGTCGTGTGCCAGACTGCGCAATTCGCCTCGGAACCAGTCGGCCAGGGGCAGGCTGAAGCCTGCCTTGCTGCGTCCCACAATGGCGGCCGGCAGTTCCTTTCTGAACGCCTGCTTGAGAATGTATTTCTGGCATAACCTGTGAATCTTGAGGGACGTCGGAATGCGGGCACAGAACTCAACCAGCTTGTGATCCAGGAAGGGAGATCGGACTTCCAGGCTCGCAGCCATGCTGCAAATGTCTACTTTGACATTGAGGCATTCGGGAATATAGCCGAGAGTATCGCTGGCCATGGCGCGGCCCAGGTCATCGGATGCGTTTGTCCGATCCCATCCCAGCAGAAACGGTTCGTCATCGACTTCTGTGACCCTGCGACGAAAGCCGTCGCTGTACAACGACTTCAACTCCTCCTCGTCGATCATGCCGAGAAGGATGGCGCGGTATTGCTCTCGCGGGCTGCGATCGGCGATGCCGAGCAATTCCCGGAAATACCTCAGTTTGCTGCGTTCTGCCGATCGATAGGGCAAAAGCGAGCGCAGCGCTTCCAACCATTTTCGCCCGGGGACATGCGACAAGCGGCCCAGCGCCTTCAGGGCCAGATAGCGCTGATATCCGCCTAACGCCTCATCGCCACCATCGCCGCTCAAGGCGACGGTTACGTGTTCCCGCGTCAGCTTTGAGAGGTAGTAGGTTGGAATCGCTGCCAGATCAGCGAAGGGTTGATCAAACAGGGCGGCCATCTCTGGCAGGAATTCCAGAACTTTGGGGGTGACTTGAAACTCATGGTGTTCCGTCTCAAAATGCCGCGCCAGAAGGCGTGCATATTTCGATTCGTCGAAGCTTTGGTTCCCGAAAGTGACAGAAAAGGTTTTCAACTTGCCCGCGTGCGCCTGGCGCGCGGCCGCCAGCACACACGCCGAATCAAGTCCTCCGCTGAGAAATATCCCCAGCGGCACGTCCGCTGCCAGGCGCATGCGGGTAGACTCGCGCACCAGGTGGTTGAGTTGCAGCGAAACTTCGTCGGGCTGGGTCTTGATCGGGTCTCGGCTATCGAGTTCCCAATACCGTCGGACTTCCACGTCTTCCCCCGACTGCCAGGTCAGAATCGAGGCCGGAGGCAGTTTTTGGATTCCACGAAAACCGGTGGCTGGGCCTGGGATGCATTGCCACAGCAGAAACTGATGAATGCTGGAAGAGTCCGGAACCGCGTCTATCTCCCCGCTGGCCAGAAGCGCCTTGATCTCCGAGCCAAACAACAGTCCGGAAGAGTTCACGGAATAATGCAGGGGCTTCACACCCAGACGATCGCGAGCTAGCAGCAACTGTCTGGACCTTCGGTCCCAGATGGCGAACGCGAACATGCCCCTCAAACGTTCCACGCAGGCGGGGCCGTATTCTTCGTACAAATGGAGGATCACTTCGGTATCGGTGCGAGACTTGAACTTGTGGCCCGCCGCCTCCAGGCCGGGGCGCAGTTCCGGAAAGTTGTAAATCTCGCCGTTGAAGACAATCCAGACCGTGCCGTCTTCATTGCACATGGGATTGCGCCCGCTGGGAGTCAGGTCAATGATGGACAGTCGCCGGTGTCCCAAGCCCACACCGTCACCGGTCCACACTCCATCGTCATCTGGCCCCCGGTGACGAACTGCGTCCGCCATGCGGCGGATCTGCCGTGGGTCGACGGGGCACTCAGAACTGAAATTAATCTTGCCTACGATGCCGCACATAGAGACTCGATTACTCTTGCTTCTGGTATATCCCGACGATGTAGGGAGATGCGAGGCGCGATTCGAAGTCCAGATGGAGGAAACCTAGCGGCCAGCATACCAACTGCTGGGCCAGCTTGACCGGAGGCAGCAGAAAACGTGCCTTGGAGCCATAGTTGACCACTCCAGGTGCAAAACAACCCCAAAACTGCGCCGGCATGACGGGCTGAAGATTGGCAGCAACGTGAGGCAGGTCGAGATTCCCACAGTCCATCACTACATGCTTGTCAAAGATATCGGGATCCACTCTTTTCTGAATCTCTCCGTAGAGGCCAACAAAATTGGGGATCAGGGTCAACACCTTTCCCCCGGGACGCAGGGTTTGGGCGATCCGTCGTGTGACCACTGTCGGGTCGGCATAGTGTTCGATGACGCCCCGCGAAAAGATAAAGTCGAAATAGTCGCCCGGCAGGAGCGACTCGTCGAAGAAGTCCCCCGCCACCAGGTGTACTCCAGGGCGCCCAGCATTGCTTTCTTCGGTAATTCGAAGACCCGCGGGCGAATAATCGATCCCCCAGGTTTCGCAGCCGATTTCGCGGTCGAAGAAACCGATCCAGCGCGAGCCGCCGCAACCGATCTCAAGCACACGCGACTGTGGCCCCACCAGTGAGTGGAAAAGCTTGGCCACGCGATGATCGTAATAACTAAGACGCGACACCCTGCGGGCCGAACGTTTCTTCTTCCAGACCGATTCCCAATGATCAAGACTGGCGATGTCGGTGGCTGGCTTCTCAATTTGTGAGAGCATTTCAGATCACTCCTTGGTGGCGTCGGCGGCGTCAGGACGCGGAAACCGAGCATCGCACCCGCGTAAGGACTCCTCAGCTCAGGGCAGGCCGGTTCGGTGAGGCCGATTCAAGAGGCAGGGACCGCAATGCCATATTCATGCTCTTCATCCCGTAACAGACAAACACAACGAATCCGGTCACCGCGACGTTTGCGAGCAATGCCGCCGCCGTCCAGCCGACACTCCGGAAGCTGGCGATGAGCGGAAACAGCAAGGCCATTTGGACCAGCCAGAACCAGTCGTGCTTTTTCAGCAGACGATAGTAGAGCGCCTTGGACACGACCGCCAGACCCATGGGGACCAGGAAGACTCCCAGATACCAGAAATTCGCATAAGCCTCGACCAGAAAACCCGTCGGAAAAGTGGCGCCGACGTTGTCGATGAAATCCGGGGCCAGCTTGTCTTGCACCAATACTGCGCCGTAGCGTTCGGGCTTCCAGGGGAAGGCGGCTCGGGGAAGCCATGTGAAAACGAGGTCGCTGACGTAGGTCCGCCCCCAGAACAAATCGGAGAAGTGAACGTAGCTCTGAGCCGCGATCGTGAACTCGAAGCTGTCCCATGCGCTGATGGCCATGGCCGCCATCCCCGGAACGGAAACTTCCTTGCCCTTCATCAGCAGACCGATCGGTCCCGCAACGCACGTGAAAACCACGACCGCACCGACTGTCAAAATTATCGCATTGCGCCGCTTCTGCCGGGTCGCTTCAGAGTCATTCGACGACATTGTGAAATAGAGCGCTATGGGAACGAACAGCACCGTAACGATGGAGGCTCTTTCGCCCAACCCTAACCAGATGAGAAGGGTACAGAGAAACCAGCCGTAACGTACCAGCGCGTGCGCCGCTTTGCCCAGTCTTGATCGGCGCCGAGGGAAAGCTATCCATGTGGCACAAATCATGACCCACCCCAGAAGCGATAACTGCATGGCGAAGGTGTAGTAACCGTGCCCCAGAATGACCTGCATGAAAGCGTCGCGCTCGCCGCCTGAAAAAAGCTCCAATAAAGTTCCCGTCCATCCCGCCGCTGACACGAAGCCATAAAGGCCCATCCCGCCCAGAACCAGAAAGAACAGAGCGAAGAAAATATAGGTTCCGCGCCCCGCGAACTCCCTTAACGGTAAGGTTGGAAGGCAGTCCGATATCCTTCCGGCGACACGCTCAAAGAGCAGATCTCCCAGGGCGAACCCTGACAGACCCAGAATCGCGAACCATAACGCGCCGTTCACGCCATGCCGGATCATGGCTTCCGGGTAGATGTCATCCTGATATATGCCCCCGACACTCGGATCAAAGAGGAACAAAATCGGGCGGACACAGTAATTGATCGCATATCCACCCAGGAAGGCCCAGGCGGGATCGAGCAGAATGAACCGGTGACGCCGGGTCCGGGCAAGCGAGAATGCCGCCACGGCCAGTACGTTAAGCGCCACGAGAAAAATAGAGATCATCGCTCGTCCACCATGGCGGTCAAGGTTTTCGCGGGTGCAATGCCGAGCAGACCGCGCCCCATCTGCCAGCCCCGCTGCCGGTCTTCGCTGGTATAGACCGTCATGACACTCAAGCTAAGGTATGCGAAGTAAGAACCAACGAAGGCCAGTACCAGAGAAAAGAGGCTGTGAATCGCCGGCCTCAGCCAGAACCAGCAAACTGCGCCGATGAAGGCCGCCGAGGTCCACGGGGCCAGAAAGCACTGCCGCACCAAGGAGGGAACAGAGACCTTGACCATGTTTCGGCTGACCCACCAAATGGACGCGGCAAAGACAAACCCGTAAGCTACTGCGAATGCCAGCGCGATGCCCGCCGTCCCCCACACGTGAAGCCACCAAAGACTGGCGCCGAAATGGATGACCGTGGCGGCACCGAAAATCGTGACACAAACACCCGGCCGGGCCCCTCCAGCGATGATAGCGGTGTACGGAATGGTGACATAGCAAGAGAGCAGGATTCCGATCGCCAGCAAGCCCAGAAGAGGCGTGCTGTTCGCGGCGAATTCGGGGCTGATCCAATAGGTGACCAGTTCTCGTCCCATCGCGACCAGCAGCATGGTCACTCCCGTAGCCATTACAGCCAAAGCTTTCGTAGCTTGTATGTAGCTGTGTTCGAGGTCACGTGGACTGACCACGGCCTTTCCGCTGAAAACCGGAAAGAAGGTCTGCGAAACGCTGCCCGAGATGTACCACTGCTTCGAGGTGATGTCGAAGGCCATGGTGTAGTAGCCGATCAACGACAGGGGGAAGAATATTCCGATAAGAAAACGATCCGCGTAAAGAAAAATCACATTGGCAAAGACCCAGCTCACCGTGGAAACCAAGCCCAAGGTGAGCAACTGCCGGGCAATCTCCTGGTCCCATCCAAAACCAATGCGAATCTGGCCGGTGAAATAACGTCGGGTATACCACCACAGTCCGGCGGCGTGGAGATAACAGACCAGAACGTTGACGGCGACAATCGCGAGCACCGAGTAGCCGCTCACGATGGCGGCCACGCTCAATCCGATTTTCAGAGTATTGGCAATCATATTGCCGGCGCTGAGTAAGGCAATCCGGTGATGGCCCGCCAGGATTCCATCAAATAGAATTCGCAGCAGCACCGGTATAAGCCCCAGCGCCGTAAGCACGAAGGCCAACCTGGCCTGAGCCTGCATGGGTTCGCGGATGGTGAACACATGTTTGACCAGGAGGGGCGTAATCAGGAGAAGAACGAGGGTGCCTAATCCCCCCATCGTCGCGCTCACCGTCAGGGCTGTCCTGACGAAGTTCTGCGTGCGGACCACCTCATTGCGTTCATAGTCTTCAGCAATGAACTTGGATGCCGCACGCCCCACTCCTAGGTCGGCAACCGCGGCGAAGCCGATGAGGGCCAGACTCAGCGCCAGCAGGCCATAGCGCTCAGCACCCAAACCCCGAACCAGAATGGGGAGAGCAATCAGGCCCAGCATCGCGGTCCATGCCTGGGCAAGCAGTCCGGAGCCAACATTTTTTACGATGCGTTCAGACATTCAGGGATCGCTCTTTGTGGTTGCGACTGAATTTGCTCCGCACCAGCCTCATTCGGTTTTGCAGCCGCGAATAGGCCGGGCGGGTGTCATACCATATTTCAAGGGCGCCGCGTTTGAGTGGATCCTCCGGGTCCACTTCCTGCCAGGCGGCCTTCCCTATGATGAACATTGCTCCCAATCCCAATGAAACGAACGCGCCCAGGGCCAGAATGATGAGTCGTGGGGGGCCGGACTTCTTGTCAGGAATGTCGGCAGCGTCCATTACTTTTACGCTGGGGATCTCTTTTGCTTCCTCGATCCTGGCCAGTTCGTACTGTTGGGTGAGAGTCTCAAAGACCGCTTCCCGCAATTTCAGCTCGCGATAAAGATCGGCGTATGTCACCCCCAACGCCGGCAATTTACGAAAGCTCGGATAGGAGGAATTGTCGCCGTCGTCGCTACCCGACGACTGCCCGGGATCAGTGCCGCGAAACTCCTGGATCTGGTGGCGCAGTTCGGCAATTCGAGCTTTGATCGACCGCACCCGAACATTGTTGTCGGTGTAGATCGCCTCCAGTCCGTGCAGTTGAGTTTCGTCGGCGATCAGTTCGCCCTGCAGGGTCACTGCCGCGCTCAACATCGCTTTTCCCTGTTCCTTCGGGTCGATGGCAGTGTTCTTGATGGAGAAGTCGCTTAACTGTTTGGCAGCGGCATCAAGTTCTTTCTTGACCAGCTCCAACCTTTCTTCAATAAACACGCGTTCTCTGTGCGCCGAGGAGGTGTTCACCAGCGCCAGCAGCCGGTTGAGCTCGTCCACGTAAGCGCGGGCAAGATCGGCGGCACGGCGGGGATCCCGGTCGACGACGGCAATGGTGATAATTCCACTCTTGCGGTCTTCCGAGACATCAGTCCGGTCGGCGAGTTTTTCGCGGGCGTCGGCGTCTTTTCTAACCCAGTAAACTTTCTTGAGATTAAATTTATCGACCAGATTGTCGGCAATCGTGCGACTGCGGAGAACTCCTACGAATAGCGCGCCGGTGTTATTCCCTCCCAGCAGATTTGACGCCAGCCCGGCCACCCCGCCGCTCGCCTTAGCCAGTAGACCTGCCATCATCGCCATCTCGGACCCGCCACCGTGAATGTCGGGCGCCATCAGGCGGGTGGACGATTCGTAGGTGTTGGGAATCAGGAGCGCAATCAACAGGCTAAGCAGCGCGCCCACCCCTGTGACCTTCTTCAGCGTTTCCCTTTGGCGCCACAACAGGATTATCGAGGTCAGCAGGGCGGAACGGTCTCTGGGAGTGGGCTCCGCCTCAACCTCTGCGACATTGGGTGAATACGCAGGAGAAGGCTCCAGTTCCCGAACCGCGGTATTGCGCAGCCTTTCCATCAGCGGCCCAGCCTCCACTTCGGATAATAGGTAAACCCCACGGATACCGTCAGATTGGACTTGGCAGTGGAGGCGAGCAAGGGGAAGTTCCAGCGTTCGTACTGCGCCGTGCCGGAAAGCGCCAGCTCAGTGCCCAGCATGAAATCGCTGCGCAGCGAGATGTCATCCAGTCTGCCGCCTTCGAGGAAGGCGCGGTCCACACCCTGATGCCTGTATCCAACCTGGATCTTGTTCTGGGGCGAGAGCCAGTACGTGCTCCACAATTGAACTCCGCGGCCGGCTCGCCCCACCCAATTTCCGATGATGTTCCCATCGTTGGTGTACCCGCTGCGATAGATGATGTTCTGGTAGTTTGAACCCACGGCGAGTCCTGGGCTGTCGGTAAAAACACCCTCGGCCCGGAAGTCGAATTTGCTCATACGTGGAAGCTGTGACAGATACAAGCCCGGACTCCAGGCGCAGCGATGCGGTGCGGCCAGGGGCGAGACGTCATCGTCGCAAAATGAGTCGGTATAAAACGTCGCCCATTTTCTGAGATGGGGGAGGCGATAGCTGAAGTCAAAGCCGCTGCGGCGATCGCCGGCGTCGCGGCCGACGTTGACGCCCGCCGAGCTCCCCACCGAGGCAAAACTCCTCCAGAAACTTCCCAGCGTAAACGGATGGCCCAGGCCGGCAAATACCACGGTGCGGGAAAATCCGAACTCTACATTCGGCGTAGGCTTAAAACTAAGTTTCTGGCCCTGAACGTAGGGCTGTGGACGGAACCGGTTTGGCCCCACAACGCCGTTGGCGTCCACAATGTACTGCTGGCCCTCCAGTTGCCCCAGGAAGAAGTCACTTCGCACCGGCCCCAACCAGTGCAGGAAACTGGGCAGAGTGAACGGAGTCGGAGTCGAGATCCGCAACATCGTGATCGGCTCGGCGTTTGTGCTCCACATCATGGAACCGGTCTCCGTAGGACCCCACCAAAGCGCTTGCTTGCCGAAAGAGAACTGAAGTCCCTCGAATGTCAGGCTCGCGTATCCCTCGATGATCCGAGCCCGGTTCATTTCAGCAAAAGGCGCGTACGGAGCTACGGGCACCCCCTCCTGGCTGGCGGCCGCCTGGCGAACATCCGCGGGCGCCCCCGCGGCGAACGGCGCGTGCTGGTATTCGGTCCGCAAGTAGAAAGAGACGGGACCAGCGGTGCCATAGCTGGAAACTCCGCTATAACTATTTGCCCCTTCCTGAAACGGCCGGCCGTAGTCATTGGTTATGGTGCTACCGAAGTTGTAGCTGTCGGTAATGGGCGAGCCGGAGATGGCGGTGACCCGGCTATAAACGGAATCCAATTGCAGACCCAGGTTGTGGCCGCCGTCGAGAGTCTCCTGCTCGGGCAAGAACTGTTTTTGCAGCGAGCGATAAAGAGTGGAGGCTTCCCTTTCCACACCATCCTGCGCGTCTGGGGAAATTCCCGTGCCCGCTTCTTCGAGCATGCGCGCACACTCCAGGCGTGTCCAGGGGCGTTGTCCCAGCATTTCTGTTTGTACATAGCCCCATGCTGCCAGGCGCTCGAAGGCGGGGTAAATCCAGCTATCCAGTGGCACGTAGGGGGATGCCATATTTTCTATAGAGTGCGGCCGGGGTTCGCGAGGCTCAGGCGCGGACGAGCCCCAGGCAGTCCCTCCAATTTCGGGGTCATGGTGCGCGCGATAGACCTGGCGCCCGAGATACCATCCCAGTGCGCTTCCCACCACGGCATCGGAAGAAAAATGCTGCTTCCCGGTCACCCGCGTGACCGTAATGCCAGTCGCTAACCCGTAAGCGAAGATTTTGGTGAGCGGGCCGGGATACTCGTGGGCGAGAATGCTTGCCACCGACCAGGCCACCGCCGAATGCTCAGAAGGAAACGAATCGCCCCCTCGAAAGAAGCTTCCATTGCCATTTCCCACCTCCGGTCGGGGGCGCTGGGTCAGACTTTTCAGCGCATAAGCGATTGCAGTGCTGTTGATGGCCGCCTCAGCACTCAAGAACCCAGCTTCGCGCAGATGGTCATTGCGGGCGAAGTGCCCCCAAATAAAGGCAGCCCCCGCGCTTCCGGCCAAGGAGTACACCGCAAAGTCGGAGATGTTTTGGCTTCGCTTCACCTGGCGGGCTGAATTGGGCACCTGTTTTGAAATCCAGTTGTCGGCGGCGATTAGCGTGCCGGTAAGAGCCAGAAATGGGATCGCGCGCTCTGCGCTTCCCGGCGACAGATGAAACGGCGAAGTCCAAAAAGTTTGCTGATCTTTTTCGAGATGTTTGACCAAGGTCCAGTCCAGCTGATTGTGTGGATCTTCGCCGACAGGCAGGAGTCCCCAGTTATTCGGGGCAACGGCCGGACTGGCAGCTCCAGCCGCCGAAGAAGAACGGGGCGTAGACTCCCAGGGGGGAGCCACTGACGTGGATCGATGCAACCGGGGGTCAGGCATGGGCAAGGTTGGGGTGCCGGTTTGCGCTTGGACCTGAGTCTGTGCCATCGGCAGCAGCGAAATGCCCAGCAGCAAGAAAGCCGTCGCGCGGATTTTCAGGCGCGCTGCAAATCCAAATCTCACAAGCGCAGACATCTGTACACCAGCCATCCGGAACGCTCGCTGCGTTAGAAACTCCTGGCGACCTGGATGCCGATGCCTATTGCAGAAACCAGTTGGCTGGTTTCCAGGATGGTTTTCCATTTATCGGTGCCACTGAAGGCCTTTTCCGGAACCATGACCATGTCGCCGGGCCGCAATTCACTAGTCAGGGCGCCTCCTCCCCACATACCGCCAGGGCCGCCAAGAACCGAACCGTCCGCGCGGATCACGAATACCTGCTTCTTCTGCGCCATCAGGGTGGGCCCACCAGCCTGCCGGAGATACCACTGCGCCGATTTGCCTGGCCGATACGTGATTGCGGTCGGGTTGTAGACCGACCCTTCTACCATCACGAAGTTGGGCTGTTTGGGGATGACCAGCACGTCGCCCGCCCGCAAGGGCAAATCGGCTGGCGTATTCGCCCAGCGGGTGACGTCGTTAGAAATATGCACCACCATTCGACCGGCGGGTGGAGTGTTCTCCAGTTTTTGCAGCGTGGCTTGCCACTGCGCCAAGGCCGCGTCTTTCGCAATTTTTTGCTGGGTATCGGTTTCCGGAATGAGCTTTAGCGCAGAGCCTTCAGTTTGCACGCGGCGGATCAGGTCGGCGCGACTTTTCTCTTCCAGTTCCCTGACCTGAACCCGCACCAGAATCGCGCCGTAGGAATAGGCGTCTGCCCTCATTCCTCCCGATCTCGCGAGGACCGAGCTCAACCTTTCACCTTCCTGGATACCGTAGGTTCCGGGATGCAAAACCTCGCCCTTAATGGTCACCGACGCGCCAATATCGTTCCACCCGGCGACTTGGGGAATGCTGAGTACGTCTCCATCGCGCAGCCGCACATCTTCGTCGGGAACGCCGGCCAGCGCTTTTGCGATGTTGATGTTGCGCTGTTCGCCCATCTGCTTCTGCCCGTTCTGCTCGAGATATCGCATCAGGTCGGCGTCCTGGCTGTCGGCGCTGCGTTTAAGTCCGCCTGCGAGCCGCACCAGATCGGCAGCAGTCATACCATCTCCCAGAGGATATTTGCCGGGCCTGCCGACTTCCCCCTGGATGGTGACCGCGGCCGGATCAGTCTTCGCCAGGTTGCGATGGATAAAAACCCGGTCCTTCGATTCGAGCAAGACATTATGCAGTTGATCGCCGGACAGAGCCTTCGCCAGATCGACGCTGATGACACTTAATTTGCCGTCGCTGGTGTGGCGGAAGATTTGCGCGTCGTCCAATTCAGCATCGGGAGTGACACCCCCGGCGAGGTACACGGCGTCACGCAGCCGGGTCACACCGTTGGTCACGTGGTCGCCTGGGTCGCGCACTTCACCGCTCACCGAGACTTCGGGCGGATCCTCGAAGTCGTAACGTCCGAAAACCCTCACGGTATCGAATGGCCTCAATATCAGGTTCTGGTCCTTGCCCTCCATGGCGTCCCCGAGATTAAAGGCCAGAACCACCGGAGTGTAATCGGGAGCCTGCAGGCGGATGATCTCGGCATGACGTCTGGAAGGTTCAGGAAGCAGATCGCTGTAGGAGTGCAGGAGATCGGTGACTTTCATGCCCTCGCGGAAGGGATACTTGCCGGGATGGAACACGTGTCCATCCAGGTAAACCGTCTGGTCCGAATAAGGCAGGATGGGCGAAATCCTCACCTGGTCGCCATCCTGAATCTCAAATTTTTCCAGCTCATTGTTGACTGCCTGCTGGTTGCTCGTGTCGGGCAGGTCAAGCCGCAGCATCGTGCGCTTCTCGTGGGCCACCAACCGGTCTACGTCGACATGGCGCAGAGTTCCTGAAGGCAACACACCGCCGGCGAGTTCGAGAACCTCTGCCAGGGTTTTCTCTCCGGCCACCTCATAAATTGCAGGGCGACGGACCATGCCCTGGACCGTGACCTGCGCGCCCATGGGAGGAACCAGGATCGTGTCTCCGGACTGAATTCCGGCTAACTCTCCGCGAATTCCATGCAGCAGAAGATCGTAGGCATCGATTTCCTGGATCAGCTGTTTACCCCGGTAGTGCCGCAGGTGGCGCAGGGATCCGCGCCCGGTGGGCCCGCCCGCGGAATACAGCGCGTTCAATGGGGTGGAGAGTGAACTGATATCGTAGGCCCCGGGGCTGACCACATCGCCCACCACGTAGACTCTCACCGAACGAATTCGCGCCAGGGAAACGTCGGCTTCGACGTCGCGAAACTGGGTGCGCATGACTGATTGCACCAGGCGTTGGACATCTCCCAGGCTGCGGCCGGAGACCTGGACCGCGCCCACTTCAGGCAAGGCCACCCGTCCTTCCCGGTCGACCACCCGGCGGAGGCGCTGCGTCACTCCGCCCCAGAGCTCGATGTTCAGTCCGTCCCCGGGGCCGAGAACATAGTCCGCGCCTGCGGGAAGATCCATGGGCAAGCTCTCCAGATTCCCCGTACCATTCCGGAAAACGTCCATCCCGAATCGCTCCAATACGGCGGGCCGCTGCGAAACCTGCGCATACAGGTCGTAGAGCGACGGCACATTTGCGTAAGGGTTGGGGCGATGACGGATCAGAGGGCGATCCTGATTCAAATCGCTGAGCCCGGGCAGGCGCCGCCGCTGATCTTCAAGCGTCGCCTGGCGGCGGGGCGTCTGGCTCATGGGATCCAGCGTATCCGCGCCCAGTCCCGGTATCTGAAGCGGCAGGCGCGAAAGTCCACCAGCGTCCGAAGTTCCGAGCGAGGATCGCAGGGATGAACCGAATGATGGACCGAACTGCGGGCCGTCCTGGTCGTTGCGCAGCTGTCCCAGGGCACTGAGTGGATCGGCGGCTCCATTGGTTGAGCTTACCTTCAGCAGTTGCGAGAGCTCTTCCGGACGGATTTGACTTAGTCCGCTGGCTCCGATCCCGAAGCCGTCAAAGCTGTCTTGATCCTGGGGCAAGCTGGTCTGCTGGAGGATCCGTGCGGGATTCTCCGGCGCACTCTGCGGAATGGTAAAGGGTACGTTCGGTGGTGCGGTTTGGCTCGGACTGGGACTGGGAACCGGGGTGGCGTAATTCTGGAAATCGTTCTCATGCTTGTCCCAGTACGCGTCCTCCTGATTGCGATTGCCTGGGGCCGGCGCTGACGCCGCCTGCGGAGTGGGAGCCGTTGACAGGCCTTTTTCCGCAGCCAGGTCTCGCTCTTTTTCAATTTCCTCTTTCGTCGGCTTGGCGCGAATGTAGGAACGGTCCTCAATCTCGCGGGTGGCCAGAATGCGGATGTTCTCGTCTTCCCTCACCAGCCGGAATAGGGCCTCGTCGGTCAAATCCGCCGGATCGAGCAAACGGCCCTGCTCGAAAGCTTTGCGCACCAGCATCTTTTTGACCTGAAGGAGCAAGCCCGGTTCCTGCTGCAGAATGTCAAGAATGCGATCGGCGGAAAGCGAGACGCGCTCCTCGGCCTCCTTCTCGGAGCGGCTGGGTACGGTATTTACCCGGAGTGCAGGCGTATCCCGGTACTCCGGATCCTGCTGCGCGCGGGCTGCCACCGCTGCACTGAACAGGAGGATCGCGATGCCAAGCGACAGTGCTCTCTTACCGCCTGAAACGTCGAACACCACGAGCGACCTCCGCATTTTGGCTGGGTTGATCAAGATCGGGATCGAGGATGGTCCGGAGCATGAACCGCGCTTCCTCAAGCGCCCAAAGCTGCTGGCAGCGACTCTCACTGCAGATCGGCAGCTTGTATTTCGACGGCCACCGACCGCATGAGAAGTTCAATGGAAAGTACCAGCCGAAGGTGATCCTTCTTGCGCACGAGAATCCCTTCCACCCCACTCAGCGGCCCGTGTTTCACCCGAACCTTTTGGCCGACTTTCAGAAAGGGACAAGGTTCCACTTTCATCCCGTTGGCCACACCGTTTCGTAGTCCCACGACTTCAGCGTCTTCGAGCCGGGCTGGATGTCCTCCGAAACTCACGAAACGCACCACGCTGGACGTCTGCAGTACGCGCAGGCGTTCCTCGGGACGGATGTGAACAAAAACGTATCCCGGGAAGAGTGGGAGGTCCAACTCTTTCTTCCGGTCTCTCCAGCGGCGAAGGCTGCGATAGAGAGGCAGAAAACAATTGATGCTCTTCTCGTCTAATTGTCGGGCGACATGTTTTTCATGGTGGGCAAAGGTATAGGCGGCATACCAACTGGACGTAACACAGGTACTAGACCGATCAGTCAAATTAGCTTGGGTCGGGCTAATCGTGGAATGTGTTGCTGGAATTCTCTGTGCAAACATGGCGTATTCCCGTCTCCCAGTTGTAGCTCCGCCCCCCCACTCACAGTGGCATCCGTGAGCTAACACCTTTTATCACAACGACATACAGCCAAAACTATCCTGGATGCTGCGCTTCAGTTTGTCCGCGAACTATGTTCGGCCTTGGGCTGGTCTGAAATCACTTGCTGGCGTCCGCGCAGGGCGCTCAGGATTCCATCTTCCGAGTTTTCGATCCGATTGGCTCGAATGTCGAGACTGGCCCAATAAAAGATGCTGCTATCGCGCTCCGCGGCCAGGGCCAGAATGCGCATGTGCGGGAAACGATCAAGTAAAAAATCGCAGATCGGAGGACGACTGTCCGACTGATCCAATGCGATGATGAGGAATTCGGGCTGTGATTGTTCGATCGTCTGAAGAATCAATTCTTCTTCTTCCAAAACGCCAACAACCTCAATGTCCGGCTGATCCGAAATGGTAGCCATCACCAGTTCCCGCATCAGCCGCGGCCGATTTGCCACCAACACCTTGATTTTTTCCACGCCGACCCCCCAGTCGAGTATCTGCTGACGGGGGAAAAAGAACAGGTTCAATTAAGCACCTGCGAATGGGTGGTGGAAAATACCGGGGGAAGTACTCACGACATCGGCGAATTTTGGGGACAGGTACTCTGCGGTCAAGGCGCTGAGTACCAGGGAAGTACTATCGAACGGACGCAGGTCGACCGTGTCGCATTAGGAAACCGAGATGGTCTTCACGCAAGTAAGAGGCCCTGCGTGCGGCATGCTTCAACGGCGGCCAACCGATCGTTGACCCCCACCTTCCGGAGGACACGATGGATGTGATTTTTTATGGTTTGCTCTGACAGGCCGAGATCTCCCGCGATCTCCTTATTCGTCAGCCCGCGGCCGATCATTTCCACGAGTTGCTGCTCCCGGCGTGTGAGCCCGAACTGTTGCTTGACGAAAAAGTTCGGGTAGCTGGCTCGTTGCTGGGCCACGTAGTGGAACAGGGTTTGACACAATTCTGGAGAGCAGACTGCGCAGTTGTGGGCCACCGACCGCACCGCCGCAGCAACGTCCGCTGCGGTTGCGTCCTTCAGCAGATAACCGGCGATACCCTCTCGGACGGCCCGGAGAAACAGCGCACTATCAAGCTCCATCCCGATCATTACCGTCTTCAAGCCGGGAAGGGACTCCCGTATCGTCCGTACGAAAGCAAGGCCGGCAGACGCATCAACAGGATCGAACAGCAAAACCCGGGCGGAGACGGCCGCGATCGCATCTACAACCCCCGGCCAGTAAGTTGACGCCCCAACCACGGTGACGTCATTCTTCTTGTTTAGAATCCGAGCTAAAGCTTCGCGAAGAAGACGATTCTCTGCGAGCAGAAAAACTGGAATGCCTACTGCCATACTCACCTAAACACCTCGGAGGCAAGCCAGATCGCCGCTCAACCCCTGAGACTGCTCAGACTAGCCTACCCCATACCCATGCGATTCTTGTCAGTTTACTTTTCCACAGGGTCGCTCAAATCTTGACACCTCCTCCCCAAGGAAAAAAGCTGGGATTGGGCTGCGAGACTCCACGTCGCTTGGCCCGGACGCCATCACCCCCAAA
>Ga0187822_10000006_pt1 | contig 31142 bp, 24 predicted proteins | sample NC_wetland_sal_i_18_FD_132967 | JGI IMG/M metagenome (GOLD analysis project Ga0187822, IMG submission 132967) | Wetland sediment microbial communities from Neuse River Estuary, North Carolina, USA - SourceSoil_2 | ecosystem: Environmental > Aquatic > Freshwater > Wetlands > Sediment | place...
ACCGCCCGGCTGCTTGGCCTGCCCACGGCGCCCACCCGCACGTTCCCCGAGGCCGACTCGGTTCTCACCCAGCTGCTCCAGCGGACCGGCTACAAGATCACGCGCTACAAGGCGGACTCCGCCACGTACTACGCCGACGACCGGCGCATGCGCCTGGCCGGCGAGGTGCTGACCGAGCAGGAAGGCGTGAAGCTCGAGGCGGACACGGTCGGCTATCAGGAGACGAGCTGCGTGCTCGACGCGGAGGGTGCGCCGCGCCTGTTCGAGAAGAGCCAGGTGCTGGTGGGCGGGAGCATCGAGTACAACACCTGCACCAGCCGTGGCATCATCAAGAAGGCGTTCACCAGCTTCTCCACCGGGCAGGCTACCTGGTTCGTCCGGGGCAACGTCGCCGCCGACTCGAACGCCAACCGGCTCTACGCCGCGTCGAGCGACATCACGAGTTGCGACCTGCCGACGCCGCACTATCACTTCCAGGCGCGTCAGGTGAAGTGGGTCTCGAAGCAATCGTTCGTCGCGCGGCCTATCGTGCTGTACGTGAGCGACGTCCCGATCCTCTGGCTCCCCTTCATCTACCAGGACATCCGGCCCGGACGCCACTCGGGCATTCTCGTGCCCCAGTTCGGCTTCAGCGACATCATCCGGCCTTCGAGCTCGTATCAGCGCCAGATCAGCAACGTCGGCTACTACTGGGCGACGAACGACTACATGGACCTCACGTTCCGGCTCGACTGGTTCTCCCACCGGTACGTGCAGCTCGGCGCGAGCATGCAATACAACGTGCTCAACCGGTTCATGGGCGGCTCCTTCGAGATCAGCCGCCAGTTCCAGAGCGGCGGGGGCAGCGGCACCAGTCTCCGGTGGGACCATCACCAGCAGTTCAACCTCAGCACCAACCTGACGTTCAACATCAACTACGTCAGCAACTCGGTCGTCGTGCTGCAGAACGCGCTCAACCCGCTGCAGAACACGCAGCAGGTGAACAGCGCCGTGAGCTTCCAGAAGCGCTTCCGCTGGGGCCTGGTCAACCTGGGCGGCAACCGCCGGCAGAGCCTTTCGGACGGCAGCTCGTCCACCGAGCTCCCGGCGCTCACCATCTCGCCCAAGCCGATCGACATCGGGCGGAACGTCACCTGGTCACCGAACCTGAGCCTGACGAACGATCTCACGGCCAACACGCCGCTCCCCAACCTGCTCCTCACCCAGCCCGACGGTCTGGTCGACACCGTCCCGCAGCTGGGGAGCACCCGGAATACGGCCTTCAATTTCTCGACCCCGATCCGCATCGGCAGCTTCACCTGGCAGAACTCGGTCGCCCTCGTGGACCGGACGACGACCCAGCGGCAGGCGGTCTCCTTCCTCGCGCCCGGCCTGCTGACCCCGGCCGACTCGGTGACCGTGGCGCAGTTCTTTCCCGGCGACTTCGCCACGACGTTCGACTGGCAGACCGGCATCAATCTGCCGATCCTCTTCCAGCACAGCTGGCGCATTACGCCGTCGGTGGGGATCACCAACAAGACAGGCCAGACCTTCGCGGTTCGCAACCGGCAGACCGGGGGCGCCTGGGTGATCCAGGGCAAGAAGTTCAACTTCAGCCTGTCGTCCAGCCCCACGCTCTTTGCGTTCTTCCCGGGCTTCGGGCCGCTGGCGCGGATCCGGCACAGCTTCGCCCCGCTCATCCAGTTCAACTATTCGCCGGCGGCCTCGATCTCCCAGGACTTCGCGAACGCGATCACGCCGCCGGGCCAGACGCCGCTGCTCCGCATTCCGCCGACCCAGACCCTCAGCATCGCCCTCAACAACACGTTCGAGGGGAAGACCAAGCCGCAGCCGGGAGACACGGCAGGGACCACGGCCAGGAAGATCAAGCTGCTCAGCATCAGCACCAGCCCGCTGAGCTACGACTTCGAGCAGGCCAAGCAGCCGGGGCGCACCGGGTGGACCAGCCAGACGATCTCCAACAGCTTTCTCACCGACTTGCTGCCGGGCTTCAATCTCCGGATCACGCACGATCTCTGGCGGGGGGCCGTCGGGAGCGACACGGCGAAGTTCGAGCCGTTCCTCACCAGCCTGCAGACCAACTTCACGCTGACCGGGGGAACGTTCCGCGCGATCGGCTCGCTCTTCGGGCTGGGGAAGGGAGGCGGACCGAGAACGCCGGGGCAGGGGCCCGGGGGGAGGGAGGCGCAGCAGCCGTACGACGCCCAAGGCGGGCGGCAGACGACCTTCTTCAGCGCGAACCAGGTCTCGTTGCCGAACCGGCCGTTCGCGATCAACCTGAGCTACACGCTGAGCCGCACCCGGCCGATTGCGGGTCAGCCGGCCCTCCCGTCTCAGAAGAGCCTGAACTTCACCACGGGGCTCTCGCCCACCCGATTCTGGACGCTGCAGTGGAACGCGCAGTACAACCTGACGGCCAGCCGGTTCGAGTCGCAAACTGTGGCACTCCAGCGCGACCTGCACGACTGGCGCGCCCAGTTCAACTTCACCCGTAACGCCAACGGGAACTTCGCGGTGTACTTCTCGATCTTCCTGATCGACCTGCCCGACCTCAAGTTCGACTACAATCAGGCCACCTTCAACCAGTGAGTGTCCGCCGGGGCGGACAGGCCCCGGCGGGGGCGGGGCGGAGTGGACCCCGGGGCCGGCTGGCACAGCCCCTGCACATCGCGCCCCCTGTCTTCCCTTCCATCCCGAGGTTCCGATGCGCGCCTGGTGGCTCGTTGGCGCGGCGATCGCCGCCACCGCCTGCTCTTCGTCGTCGTCGACCGGTCCCGGCCAGGGCACCCCTCCTCCGACGCCCCTCAATCTGGTGGGCACCACGCTCGATCAGGCCGTCGCCCTCACCTGGGACGACAACGCCTTCCTGGCCAATCCGAGCAACTTTCAGAACTACCGGATTTACAGCACCAGCTACTCCTGGTCGACGGACTACCTCGCCGGGCAGTGCGGGTCGAGCTGGCAGCTCGAGGGGACGACCGTCGCCCCCGAGTTCATCGTCGGCGCGCTCACGGACGGCATCTCGCGGTGCTTCGCCGTCTCTTCCGTGAGCGTGAACCAGGCGGAGAGCCAGCGGTCGGCGCCGCACAACGACACGCCCCGGCCGGACACGCGGAACATCGTGGTGTGGACCGGCGCGGCGAACCCGACCTTGAGCGGCTTCCGGTTCTGGAAGGATGCCAACGGCGACGGGCAGGTGCAGAACAACGAGCTGGGTCTCATCGTCCCGGGGGCGGGGCCCGACGCCGACTTCTCCATCGAGTTGAACACTACGACCACGCCCGACTCCCTGATCATCCAGCCCCGCCGCCCCGGGGTGCTCCTCGCCTTCTACAATGGCGGCGCGCCGGTAGACGACTTGACCAGCATCGACCTGGCGCCCGATCCGGCCAACCCCAGCTCCGACTACTCGACCCTGACGGCCGACGCCCTCCCCAACGTGGGCTACGTGTTCCAGATCCCGGGGCCTGGCGGCTCCGTGTATTACGGCGCGGTGCGGCCGACCCACGTGGGCGACCGGTTCGTGATACTCTCGTGGTCCTTCCAGACCCAGCCGAACAACCCGGAGCTCCGGACCGTCGCGAAGACCGCCGCCGCGAAGCCGTAGGCGCCGCGGCGCCGCCGGGCGGGCTCGCGCTTGTGAAAGTCCGGGGCTCCGTCGAGATTCGGGCCGATGCCTGACCCGACCCTGGTGCTCGACGGCCGCTCGCTCCGCGTTGCCGATGTGGTCCGGGTCGCGCGGACCCCGGCGGCGCGCGTGGCGCTCGATCCCGCCGCCCGCGAGCGGCTGGGCGAGAGCCGGCGCGCCATCGAAGCCGCGATCGCCGAAGGCCGGACGATGTACGGCGTCAACACCGGCTTCGGCAAGCTCGCCAACGTCCGCATCCCCCCCGACAATCTCGATCGGCTCCAGGCCAACCTGATCCGGAGCCACGCCGCCGGAGTGGGCGACCCGCTCCCGGCGGATGTCGTCCGCGGCCTGATGCTGCTCCGGGCCAATGTGCTCCTGCGCCCGACGAGCGGCGTGCGCCCGGCCCTCGTGGATGCGCTCGTCGCAATGCTCAACGCCCGGCTGCTGCCGCTGGTGCCCGAGCAGGGCAGCGTCGGCGCCAGCGGCGACCTGGCGCCGCTGAGCCACGTGGCGCTGGCGCTGATGGGAGAAGGGGAGTTGATCGAAACGGGAGCGACCGGCGGGCGGCGCGTGCCGGCCGGCCCCGGGCTGGCCGCCGCGGGCCTGGCTCCGTTCCGGTTCGCGCCGAAGGAGGGGCTCGCGTTCATCAACGGCACCCAGGCGCAGACCGCGCTGCTGGCGCTCCTCGTCCACGACGCGGAGGTGCTCTGGCGCACCGCGGCGGGCGCGGCCGCGATGAGCCTGGAGGCGCTGCGCGGCACCCCGGCCCCGCTGGACCCGCGCATCCACGACGCCCGCCCGCACGAGGGACAACGGCGGGCCGCGGCGTTCATGCGGAGCCTGCTCGCGGACAGCGAGATTCGCGAGTCGCACCGAGAGAACGACCCCCGGGTACAGGATGCCTACAGCCTCCGCTGCGCGCCCCAGGTGCTGGGGGCCGTGGCCGACGCGCTCCGGTTCGCGGAGACCACCGCCGTGGTGGAGCTGAACGCCTCGACCGACAACCCGCTCGTTTTCGAGGACGGCGAGGTCATTTCCGGCGGAAATTTTCACGGCCAGCCGGTGGCGCAGGCGCTCGATTTCCTCGCGATCGCCCTGACGACGCTCCAGGCGATCTCCGAGCGCCGGATCGAGCGTCTGGTGAATCCGGACCTGTCGCAGGGGCTCCCGGCGTTCCTCACCGCCGACCCCGGCCTCCGGTCGGGCTACATGATGGTGCAGATCACTGCGGCGTCGCTGGTGGCGGAGTCACGGGCCCTGGCGATGCCGGCCAGCATCGGGTCGATCCCGACGGATGCAAACCAGGAGGACTTCGTCCCGATGGGGATGGCGGCCGCTACCAAGGCACGCCGGATCCTGCTCAACGCCCAGCGCGTGGTGGGGGCCGAGCTGCTCTGCGCGGCCCAGGGCCTGGAATTCCTCAAGCCGCTTCGTCCCGGCCGCGGGGTGGCCGCCCTCTACCATGGGCTCCGCGGCCTCGAGCCGGCCGTGCTCCCGCTCGACGACGACCGGCCCCCGGGCCCGGACCTGGAGCGGCTCGCCCGGGCGGTGGCGCAGGGGGAGCTGGATCCGGCGGCCTTGCTTGCCCCGCCCCGGGGCACTCCCTAACTTTCCAAGTTCAAGCCCCATCGCCTGTTTCCTCTTTCTCTGCCCGCACCCGCATGAGCCTCGAGAAGCTTAAGGACACCGCGCGGAAGTTCGAGCAGAAGGAGGATTGGCGGAAGGCCATTGAGGCCTACCTCAAGGCCATCCAGCAGATCGAGTCCGGCAAGGACGCCACCCCGGACCTCTCCCTCTACAACCGGGTCGGCGATCTGTACCTCAAGGTCGGCGACACCGCCTCGGCTGTGCGCCACTACGAGCGGGCGGTCGAGCTGTACGGCGACCAGGGGTTCTTCAACAACGCCATCGCCCTGTGCGGGAAGATCCTGCGGGTCAATCCGGGGCGTACCGCGACCTACCTCCACCTCGCCCGGCTCCACGCCCGGAAGAACGTCGTCATCGAGGCCAAGCGGAACCTGCTCGAGTATCTCGAGCGCATGAACGCGCAGGGACAGCTCGACGAGGCGTTCGGCGCGGTGAAGGCGTTTGCCGACCAGTTTTCCGGCAGCCAGGACATCCGACTGATGCTGGTCGAGCTGCTCCGGGCGGCGTCCCGGGGCGAAGAAGCGGAGGCGGAGCTCGACAAGCTGTGCACCGACCTCGAGGCGCGCGGCGACGCGCCCGCGGCCCGGGTGATGCGCGAGCGCCTGGAGCCAGTCGAGCACGAGGAGCAGTCCCCGCCGGCGCGCCAGCGCGCCGGCGATCTGGTATTCATCGACACCGGCTTCGGGGTGCCCGCCGGGCACCAGGCTGCGCCGGACCAGCCGGTCGCTGCGGCACCGGTCGAGCCATTGGCGCCCCTGGTGGAGGAGCCGGCGACGCCGGCCGACGCGGGAACCGAAGCGCCGCCCGAGCCGGTGGGAGGCTTCGAGACGACGATCCTGCACGGCGCCGAGGACATCAGCGCGGACGTGTCGGAGCCGATGGCCGGGATGGACGGGCTGATGCTGGAGGGGGTCCAGACCGTGGCCGACGAGGGGCCGCCAGCCGATGCCCAGGGCCTGGGGCTGGAGGGGGTGCGGACGGTCGAGTTCGAGGAGGTTCAAACCGTCGATTTCGAGGGCGTGCAGCTCTCCGGCTTCGACGACGGCCTCGGTCTCGAGCCGGCCGCCGAGGTGTCGCTGGAGCCGGTCGGGTTCGACGACGAGCCGGCGCCGGACCTCTCGGACGTGCTGGCTGAGAGCCTCGCTGACGCGGCGTCGGTGCATGCGGACGCGCCCGCGGATGCGGAGCCGGTCACGCTCGACTTCGTCGAGCCGGCGCCGGAGGCGGGCGTCGTGGAGACAGCCGAGTTCTCCGCGCCGGTGGCCGAGCCCGAGCCGGCGCCGGTCGCCGTTCCGGGGGGAGCGGCGTCCGACACGCCGGCGTCGCCGGGCGGCGTCGTCGCGCTCGAGCAGGCCGTCGCCGATCGGCCCGACGATCCCGCCGCGCACCGCGCGCTCGGCGAGGCGCTTCATGCGGGGGGCGACCGGCGCCGCGCCGCCGACGAGTTCCTGTTTGCGGCGGAAGCGTACGAGGCGCGCGAGGCCTGGCAGGAGGCGGCCGACCTCATCGCGCGCGTGGTGGAGCTGGAAGCGGACGACATCCGGCATTACCAGAAGGCGGTCGAGCTGGCGTACCGCACCGGCAGCCGGAGCCGCATGCTCGACGCCTATCTGGCGCTCGCCCACGCGCTCCGGCGCATGGGTGAAGTGGAGAAGGCGATCGCGGTGTACCAGCGGGTGGCGGATCACGACCCGGGGAACCAGGCGGCTCGGGCGGCGCTCACGGAGCTGGGAGTCGCGCCCCCGGGGGAAGCGCCGCCGCCGCCCGCGCGGGCTCCCATGCCGAAGGTTCCGCCGGCCGGCGCTCGTACTCCCGCCGCCACCTCGCCGCCCCGGCCCGCCGACTTCGTGGACCTCGGATCGCTCGTACTCGAGGAGGCGGCGCCCCGGGACACCCGGATGCGGATCGAGGGCGCCAAGCCCACCGACGACGAGCAGAAGAATTTCGAGGAGATGCTGGCGGAGTTCAAACGGGGCATCGAGCAGAACCTCGATGCGGACGACTACCAGTCGCACTACGATCTCGGCGTCGCGTTCAAGGAGATGGGCCTGCTGGATGAAGCCATCGCCGAGTTCCAGAAGGCGCTCCGGGCGCCCGAAGGCCGGCTGCGCACGTCCGAGGCGCTGGGGACCGCGTTCTTCGACAAGGGGCAGTTCGGGATCGCCGAGACGGTGTTGCGGCGGGCGGTGGACACCGAGGCGGGCGGCGACGAGGCCAAGATCGGGCTCCTCTACTGGCTGGGCCGGGCCGTGGAGGCCCAGGGCAAAGCGCCCGAGGCCCTGCGCTGCTACGAGCGGGCGCTCGCCGTGGACATCCGCTTCATGGATCTCGGCGAGCGGGTTCCCCGGCTTGCGGCCGAGCGCCACGCGTGAGCTCCCCGGTCGCCCCGGTGACGCTGGCGGGAATCCAGGCCCCCGTGCGGGGCGAGCTCGAGCGCGTCCAGAAGGAGCTGCGCCGGATCATCGAGGCGGATTTCCAGCTCATTCGCGACGTCAACGCGCACCTGCTCCAGATGCAGGGCAAGCTGTTCCGTCCCACGATCACGCTCCTCGCGGACCACGCGACCGGCGGGCCGACGGCACGCTCCGTGACCGTCGCCGCCGTGATCGAGCTCATCCATCTGGCCACGCTCGTGCACGATGATTCGGTGGATCATTCGGTGCTCCGGCGCGGGATGCCGACGATCAACGCGCTCTTCAGCCATCAGATCTCGGTCATCATGGGGGATTACCTCTACTCCCGCGCCGTGATCGAGCTGGTGCGGCTGGACGAGTTCGAGACCCTCCGGGTGCTGAGCCGGGTGACCAACGAGATGACGGTTGGCGAGATGCGCCAGCTCCTCGCGCACGATCCGCTCGCGTTCAGCGAGGAGCAGTACGACCTGCTGATCCGCGCCAAGACCGCCTCGCTGCTCTCGGGAGCGGCCGAGGTCGGCGCGCTGGCCGCGCGGCCCGCCGAGCGGGCGGCCCTGCGCCGGTTCGGCGAGGCCCTCGGCATGGCCTTCCAGATCGTGGACGACCTGCTCGACTATACGGCGGACGCGGCCGCGCTCGGCAAGCCGTCCGGGTCCGACCTCCGGGAGCACAAAGTGACGCTGCCGCTCATCTACGCGCTGCCCCGGATGGAAGAGGCCGAGCGGAAGGCGGTGGCCGTGCTGCTGCGCAGCGCCGAGCCCGCCGACGGGCAGATCGCCGAGGTGATCGGAGCGGTCGCCCGGGCGGGCGGGCTCGACTACGCGCGGGAGCGGGCCCAGCGGCTCGGCCAGCAGGCCGACACCGAGCTGGACCTGCTTCCTCCTTCGCCCGCCCGGGACGCGCTCCGGGCGAGCATCACCTATGTGCTCGATCGGCGCAACTGATGGCGAGCGGCCCCCACCGACCCGGCTTCTATATCGGCGTGCTGGTCACCGGCTTCATCGCCGGCGGCTTCCTCACGGCCTTTCTTCGCCAGTGGCTTCCCGACAGTGCGGCGAAGACCTTCTTCACGACCACCGCGTCGCCCACGTTCGGGCCTGTCTCGATCGATCTCCTGGTGGTAAACTTCACCCTGGGACCGATGGGGCTGCACGTGTCGCTCCTGAGCCTGGTCGGGGTCCTGGTGGCCTATCTGATCGCGCGGTCGCTCTTCTAGGAGGGCTTGTGGGAAACCTCGGGTTCGGGGAGATCATGCTCATCCTGGTGGTCGTGCTGCTCCTGTTCGGAGCCAAGCGGCTGCCGGAGGTGGGCTCCTCCATCGGCAAGGGCATTCGGGAGTTCAAGCGGAGCCTGTCCGACACCCAGGATGCGATTCTCAGCGACCCCAACGAGCGTCCGGCCGCCCAGCGCCAGGTGGACGCCCCGCCGTCGCAGAACGCACCCACCTCGGGCGATCCGAAGCGGCTCTCGCAGTAAGAGCCGTTCCATCTGACAGAGCCGCCCTCCGGCGTCCGGGACGTCGGAGGGCGGCGCGCTTCAACTGCAGTTAACCCTGGTAGCTCGCGCTCAACTCCCCACCGGTTGCTGCTGCAGCATCTTGCTCCGGTTATCCACGATCTTGGCCGTGCTGCGGAGGCCGGCCAGATAGGTCTGAACCCGCTCCTGGCGGGCTTCCTGCAGCGCCCGCCCCCGCTCCTGATCCAGCCCCTTCGTAAAGGCCGCGGAGTCCGCCGGCGCATGGTCCAGCACCTGGAGGACGTACAGTCCGTCCTTGGTGTCGATGACGCCGCTGTGCTTGCCGGGGGGGAGCCCGAACGCCACGCCGGTCACGAGCGGATCCCGGAGCGGCGAGGTCACGCGGGTGAAGGGCCCGTACACCTCGTGGGGAAGCTTCATCGCGTCGGCGGCCTGGGCCAGCGTGCTCCCGCCGTCGAGACGCTTCACCAGCTCCTCGGCTAGCTTGCGCGCGTCGCCCGTCTTCTTGGCGTCCCGCACGATGCGGGTGACCGTGTCCCTGGCATCGGTCAGCGTCGGAACGCCGGGCGGATGGATGCTGTCGACCCGGAACACGTACATCGCGAACGGCGTCTCGATGATCGGGCTGATTTGGCCGGCCTTGGCGTCCGCGGCCCACGTGCCCGCGTCCGGCAGCGTCAGGAGCCCGACCTGCATCTTGCCGCCGGCGGCGAGCGGCTTGGCGTGGCCGATCTGGAGCCCGAGCGCCCGGGCGGCCGTGTCGAGCGCCGCGGGGTCGGCGTGCTCCGCCGCCAGCTTGTCGAGCGAGTCGGCCTCCGCGTCGAGGCGGTCGCGATGCTTGCCGGTTACCTCGATCGGGATCAGGATGTGCCGGCCCTTGGCCTTGTTGCCCGTGCGGCTGGTCATCTCGATCAGGTGGAAGCCGAACTGGGTGAGGACCGGCTCGGAGAGCTCGTTCAACTTGAGGGAGAACGCCGCGGAGTCGAACCTGGGATCGAACGTACCCCTGGTCCACTCGCCGAGGTCGCCCCCCTTGTTGCCCGACACGGTGTCCGCCGACTCCCGTTTCGCCACCTCGGCGAACGGCGCACCGCCCAGGATCTCCTTGCGGACACCGTCGGCCCGGGCGAGCGCCGCCGCGGTGTCCGAGGCGTCCGGGATGCGGGAAATGCCGATGAAGCTCGTGAAGACGGTCTTGGGGCGGTCGAGCTCGCTCTTGTGCGCGTCATACCACGCCTGGATCTCGGCGGGCGTGACCCGCACCGCGGAGTCGGGCACCGCCGCCGCCGGGACGATGGCGGCCAGGTCCACGCGAACCGTCTCGTGCTCGTCCCGATACCGCTCCCAGAGCGCGGGGTCGGAGAGGTACACGTCCGCCGTCACCGCGCGGAACAGCTTGGCGCGCTCGAGCTGGTCCCGGTACTGGTCTTCCATCGCGGGAAGGAACTGCTGCGCCACGCTCGACCCCAGCCACTTCTGGTACTTGCCGAGGTCGAACTTGCCGTCGGTCTGGAATTCGGGCAGCCGGAAGAACTCCGGCAGCGGTTCGTTCCGGATCGCGTCGACGATCTCCTGCTCGGTGACGTGGATCGCCCGGCGCCGGTACTCGGACTGGAGCAGCTCGTTGGTGACGAACTGGTCCCAGACGTCGTCGCGAATGGCCTGGTAGTCGTCCAGGCCCAGGCTCTGCTGGCTCTGGCGCTGACGTGCCTCAGTGGCCTGCTGGACCTGTTGCTGGTAGACCCGGGCGTCGATCGCTTGTCCGTTCACCTTCCCGACGCTGGTGCCGGTGGTGAGCTTGCCCCAGTCAACGCTGGTGAGCATGAAGATCAGCATCAGCAGCGCGAACACGAACGCTGCGACCTTGACCGCGAAACCGCTTCGGAACCATTTGATCATACACGGCGGTGAAAAAGAGGCATAAGCTTAAGTCCGACAACGCCAAACCTCAAGGACGGGCGGGGGTCCGGCCAGTTGACACTGCCGCCGAGCCTTGCTACTCTCAGCGTAAGCCCCCCAACGACTTAGGCGCATCCACCCCCAACACCTCCTTACAACCCGGGACCGGGATGTCCACCAGCGAGATTGCGAAGCTCGAGAGCCGTTGGCGAGAGAACCCGAATGGCCTGACCTTCGCGCCGCTTGCCGAGGCGTACAGAAAGCAGAAAGACCCCCAGCGAGCCCTGGAGATCCTCCTTCCCGGTCTCGGGAAACACCCCGATTACATCCCCGCAAACATCGTCCTGGGCCGCTGCCACTGGGACCTCAACGATCTGCCGGCCGCCGAGCGGGCGTTCACGCACGTGCTCGGCCTGGACGGGGAGAACGTCATCGCGCTCAAGGCGCTCGCCGACATCACCGAGCGCCTGGCCCGATACGACGAGACGGAGCGCTGGCTGGATGCCCTGCTCGCGGTCGATCGCAGCAACGACGAGGCGCGGGCGCAGCTGACCCGGATCCGGGAGCTCCACCGGCAGCAGGCGGAAGGCAGCGCCGCGGTGCCGGAGGCCGCGCGCGCCGCCGATGCCGGCGCGGAGACGGTGGAGGCGCCGCCGCCCCCTGTGATCGAGTCGCCCGCCGCGGAGGCGCCCGCGCCCATCGAGCCGATGCCGGCGCCGGAGGCGTTCGAGCCGGCCCCCGAGCCGCCGGCGCTGGAGGAGGTCACTTCCGTCGAATATATCGGCTGGGTCGCGCGGCCGGACGAGGTCGCCGGCACGATCGCTCCGCTGCCGCTTGAGGAGCTGGAGCCCCCCCAGGCGCCCGAGCCGGAGGCCGCGCCGGAGTCGCCGGATGCGCTCGCCGGTGCCTTCGAGCCGCCTGAGCCGCCCGCGTATTCGGCGCCGCCGCCCGACGTCGATGCGTTCGGCTTCGAGCAGTCCGAGGACATCGTCCTCAACGTCTCCGGCCAGACCGAGTACCAGACGCCGAGCGCGGTGGACGACCTGATGGCCCACGTGGCGGGCACGCCGTCCGGCATCGACGATCTTCGCCGGGACCTCGCCCCCGAGGAGCCGATTACTTCGGCGCTGCCCGGCTTCGTGCCGCGGGCCGAGGAGTCGATCGCCGAGCCGGAGCCCGAGCCGATGCCGGGCCTCTCCGGCCACGACGACTTCGAGCCGCCGGCGATCGCGTCCCTCTTCGGGCGCACGGCCGAGTTCTACGCCCTGGACGAGCCCCCGGCTCGGTCGGAGCCCGCGCCCGGGGAAGTCCCGGACGAGCGCGGCGGCGAGCCCGAGCCGGTTGCCGAGGCGCCATCGGGCCCGGAGCCGTTGAAGGCTGCCGTGCCCGCCCCGGAGCCGGCCGCCGAACCGGAGGACGCGCCGGCCGTGGCGGAGCCGGAGCTGGTTGTTACCGAGACCATGGCCGAGGTGTTCCTGCGCCAGGGCCACATCGCCGAGGCCATCACCGTATATCGCGAGCTGGTGCGGCGCGGGCCCGGTACCGAGCACCTGCATGGCCGGCTGGCCGACCTCGAGATGCGCGCGGCGGCGGCCGCCGCGCCGCCGCCGCGCCCGGCGTTCGCCGCCCGCGACACCGGAGGCCAGTCGGTCGCCGCGTTCTTCCAAACGCTGCTCCAGGCGCGACCGGAAGACCCGGCGCCCCGCTGGCCGGCGCGGCCGGAGGCGTCGACTGCGGCGCCGGAGCCGCCCCCCGAGGACGCGCCGGCCACCCGGCCCGCGGGCGAGCCGCTCTCGCTCGGATCGGTCTTCGGCGACGAGCCGCCGCCCGTAGCGCCAGCCGTAGGGCGCCCGTCGGGGGAGACGCCGGCGCCGGGCGGCACAGGCGGCGGATCGTTCGACGATTTCTTCGGCGCGCCGCCCCGGAAGCCCGTGCCGGCGCAGCCGCCCTCGGCCGCCGCTCCCCAGGGGCGAAGTGGCGACGACCTGGACCAGTTTCACGCCTGGCTCCAGAGCCTGAAGCGCTGAATGCGCATCGCCGTGCTGAACGGCCCCAACTTGAATCTGTTGGGGACGCGGGAGCCGGAGATCTACGGGCGGGCCTCGCTGGCGGAGATCGAGCAGCTGGTCCGGGCCGAGGCGGCCAAGCTGGGCGCGGACATCGAGTGGATGCAGTCGAACCACGAGGGCGCGCTGGTGGACGCCGTCCAGGGCCTCAAGGGGCGGGCCGACGGGGCGCTGGTCAACGCCGCGGCGCTCAGCCATTCGAGCCTCCCTCTCCGCGACGCGTTCCTCTCGGTCCGCGTCCCCTTCGTCGAGCTGCACCTGTCGAACATCTTCGCGCGGGAGCCGGAGCGCCGTCAGTCGGTGCTGGCTGATCTCGCGGTGGGCCTGGTGAGCGGATTCGGCGCGCAGAGCTACGTGCTGGCGTTGCACGGGCTCGTCGGCCGGCTCCGTGCCTGACCGGCGGGCGGAGCGCCAGCGCGCCTTGCGCGCAGCCCTCGCCGCCGAGGGGCTGGATGGCCTGCTGGTCACCCATCTCCCCAACATCCGCTATCTGACCGGCTTCACCGGCTCGGCCGGGCTGCTGCTCGTCCGGGCCGACGAGGCGCTCCTGGTCACCGACTTCCGGTACGCGACGCAGGCTCCGCAGGAGGTCGGCGAGACGGCGACGGTCGAGATCGACCCGGCGAGCGTCTGGCAGCGGCTCCTCAAGCGCGTGGGCCAGCTGCCGCCCGCCGCGCTGGGCATCGAGGCGCACGCCCTCACGGTCAAGGATGCGGAGCGGCTGGGAGGTGCGGGCCGCGGACGAACGGTGCCGACGACGGAGCTGGTCGAGCGGCTCCGAGCGGTGAAGGACCCCGACGAAGTGGCGGCGATCCGCCGCGCCGCGGAGCTGGCCCAGGCCGCCCTCGCCGAGGTGCTGCCCGAGGTGCGGGTGGGGCGCAGCGAGCGGGACATCGCCGCCGACCTGGAACGGGCGCTGCGGCGCCGGGGCAGCGAGTGGCATCCGTTCCCGACGATCGTCGCGTCGGGACCGCGGTCGGCGCTTCCCCACGCTCGCACCAGCGGGCGTACCATCGAGGCCGGCGACTGGCTCCTGCTCGATTTCGGCGCCCAGGTGGACGGCTACTGCGCCGACCTCACCCGGACCGTCGTGGTGGGCCGCCGGGCGGACGACCGGCAGCGGGCCGTCTACGAGCTGGTTCGGACGGCCCAGCGGCGGGCCCTCGACCACCTGCGGGCCGGCATGACCGGGCGCGAGGGCGATGCGCTCGCGCGGGAGGTGATTGCCGAGCGCGGCTTCGGCCACGCGTTCGGGCATTCCCTCGGCCACGGACTGGGCCTCGAGGTGCATGAGGCGCCGCGGCTGGCCCCGACCGCCGAGGCCCCCCTGCCGCTCCACGCCGTGGTCACGGTGGAGCCGGGCATCTATCTTCCGGGCTGGGGCGGCGTGCGGCTGGAGGACGACATCTATCTAGGCCCGGGCGGACCGGAGTGTCTGTCGGACAACCGGACGGAGCTGGTCGAACTCGTGTGAGGCCACCAACCCCTTTATGACCCCTCAGGAAATGCAGCACCTCGCGGAGCTGCTCCAGACGGTACCCGGGATCAAGTCCCTCGACCTGAAGGACGTCCGGCGCCTCGCGCAGCTGCTGCGCGAGTCCCCCGAGATCGGGTCCATCGAAGTGAAGGGCTGGTTCGGCACGGGCATCGTCATCACCCGCACGTCGAACGCCGTTCACGCGGCCCCGCTGGCCGCGGCCGCCCCGCCGATGCCGGCGGCCGCGCCGCGGGCCGGCGAGCCTGCGGCGGGCGGCGCCGCGCCGGCCCATCCCGCGGCGGGGGGCCTCAAGGAGATCCGGTCGCCGATGGTGGGGACGTTCTACCGGGCGCCCGAGCCGGGGGCTGAGTCATACGCCCAGGTCGGCACCCGGGTGACCCCGGGCCAGACGGTCTGCATCATCGAAGCGATGAAGATCATGAACGAGATCGAGGCGGAGATCGCCGGCGTCGTCCGGGAGGTGTGCGTCGAGGACGCGCAGCCGGTCGAATACGGCCAGGTCCTTTTCCGGGTGGATCCGAATGGCTGAGCCGACCGGGGCGGGCGCCGCGGCGCCGTTCAACTTCAAGCAGGCCATCGCCCAGATGATCCAGCGCAGCGGCTCGGACCTGCTGCTCAAGGTCGGCCGCGCGCCGACCGTGCGGGTGAACGGCGAGCTCGCGACCCTGGAGATGGCGCCGCTCAAGCCCGAGGACCTGAAGCTGCTGGCCGAGCAGGTGATGACGCCGCGGCAGGTGAAAGAGTTTGCCGAGAAGAAGGAGGCGGATTTCGCCATCGGGGTGCCCGGGGTGGGGCGGTTCCGTACCAACATCTACCAGCAGCGGGGCACGCTGGCGTTCGCGTTCCGCGCCATCCCCTACGAGGTCAAGACGATCCGCGAGCTCAATCTGCCTCCCATCCTGGAGGAGATCTCGCTCAAGCCGCGGGGCATCGTTCTGGTCACCGGCATCACCGGCTCGGGCAAGTCCACCGCGCTCGCGGCGATGATCCACCACGTGAACCTGGGCCGCCGCTGCAACATCATCACGATCGAGGACCCGATCGAGTTCCTGCACCGCGACGTGCAGTCCAATATCTCCCAGCGCGAGGTCGGGAGCGACACCCTGAGCTTCGCCGCCGCCCTCCGTCACGTGCTCCGGCAGGACCCGGACGTCATCCTGATCGGCGAGATCCGCGACGCGGAGACGCTCGATACCGCGCTCAAGGCGGCGGACACCGGGCACCTCGTCTTCTCGACGCTGCACACCACCGACGCGACCCAGACGATCAACCGGGTCATCTCGTTCTATCCGCCCCACCAGCACCAGGAGATCCGCGCGTTGCTCTCGACGGCACTCGCGGCCGTGGTCTGCCTCCGGCTGGTGCCGCGGAAGGACGGCCGGGGCCGGGTCCCTGCGGCGGAGGTGCTGATCAACACGGCGGCCGTCGCCGACAACATCCGGGACATCGAGAAGGCGCTGAACATCCCCGACCTGATCGCCCAGGGGACCGTCTCGTACGGGATGCAGTCGTTCGATCAGTCGCTCATGAAGTGGTACAAGGACGGGCTGGTCACCTACGAGAGCGCGCTGTTCTACTCGTCGAACCCGAGCGAGTTCGCCCTCCGCGTCTCGGGCGTCGACTCGGCCTCCGACCGGACCTTCTCCGACGTGAGCGGCGAGGCGGGCGCGGGGCGGTCGCTGGACCTGACACCCTGATGTTCAAGAAGGTCCTCATCGCGAACCGCGGGGAGATCGCCCTGCGGGTCATCCGCGCGTGCCGCGAGCTTGGCCTCCAGACGGTCGCGGTCTACAGCGAGGCCGACCGCGAATCGCTGCACGTGCGCTTCGCGGACGACGACGTCTGCATCGGCCCTCCGCCCGGCCGCCTCTCCTATCTCAAGATCCCCAATCTCATCGCCGCGGCCGAGATCACCGGCGCCGACGCCATCCATCCGGGCTACGGATTCCTGGCGGAGAACGCGGAGTTCGCGGACACCTGCCGCGCGTCGAACATCACGTTCATCGGACCGACCGGCGAGCAGATCCGCCTCATGGGCGACAAGGCCACGGCCCGCCGCCTGGCGCAGGACGCGGGCGTCCCCACCGTGCCCGGCTCTCCCGGGACCATCGACGACCCGGACCAGGCGCTGGCCTTCGCGGGCGAGATCGGGTTCCCGGTCATCATCAAGGCGACCGCGGGCGGGGGCGGGAAGGGGATGCGGATCGCGCACGACGCCGAGCAGTTCGTGCAGCTCTTCGGCCTGGCGCAGAACGAAGCCCTGGCGGCGTTCGGCAACGGCTCGGTCTACGTCGAGAAGTACCTCGAGCACCCGCGCCACGTCGAGATCCAGGTGCTGGGGGACACGCACGGCAAGGTGGTCCATCTGGGGGAGCGCGATTGCTCGGTCCAGCGGCGGCACCAGAAGCTCATCGAGGAGAGCCCGAGCCCGGCCCTCGACGGCGACCTGCGCCGCCGGATGGGCGACGCGGCCGTGGCCCTGGCCTCGAACATCGGCTATCTCGGCGCCGGCACGCTCGAGTTCCTGCTCGACACGGATGGTAAGTTCTACTTCATGGAGATGAACACCCGGATCCAGGTCGAGCACCCCGTCACCGAAATGGTGACGAGCTTCGACCTGGTCAAGGAGCAGATCCGCATCGCGGCCGGCGAGCCGATCAGCTACCTGGGCGACGGGACCCGGCTCCGGGGCCACGCGATCGAATGCCGCATCAACGCGGAGGACCCCTACCGGAACTTCCAGCCGAGTCCCGGTCTCATCACGGCCTACCACCCGCCGGGCGGGCCGGGGGTGCGGGTGGACACGCACGTGTACGCGGGCTACACCGTGCCGCCCTACTACGATTCGCTGCTCGCCAAGGTGATCGTGCACGGCAACACCCGGCAGGAGGCGCTTTCGCGGATGGGCCAGGCGCTCGACAGCTTCATTCTCGAGGGGGTGACGACCACGATCCCCTTCCTGGCCCGGGTGATCCGCCACCCCGATTTCGTGCGCGGCCAGGTGGACACGCGGTTCCTCGAGCGGGAGGCGCGCCTGCTCCAGCCGGACGCATGAGAGTCGACGTCGCCTTCTCTCCCCTCGGGCTCGGCCCGCAGGACGTGCAGGGACGCACGGTCTTCGTGGTCGACATCCTGCGGGCGACGACGGCCATGTGCGCAGCGCTCTACCACGGGGCGCGCGCCCTTATCCCGGTCGCGTCCACCGAGGAGGCCCTCCGGCTGGCGCAGACGATCGGGAGCGCGGACGTCCTGCTGGCGGGCGAGAAGAACTCGGTGCGGATCCCGGGCTTCGCGCTGGGCAACAGCCCGCTGGAAATGACCGGCCAGGCGGTGAAAGGGAAGACGCTCATCGTCACTACGACCAACGGGACCAAGGCGCTGCTGGCCGCCCAGGGCGCCGCGGCCGTATACGCGGCCGCCGCGGCGAATCTCACGATGGCTGGACAGCGCGCGCGGCGGGCGCTCGAGGAGCAGCGCGACATCCTGATCCTCTGCGCCGGGCGGGAGAGCGCCTTCGGCCTGGACGACGCGTACTGCGCCGGCCGCCTCGCCGTTTCGGCCCTTGGAGGGCGCAAGCCGCGCCGGGGCCTCAACGACGCCGCGCTCGCGAGCCTCGACCTCGTGCGCCGCTACGGCGAGAACTGGCAGCGCCCGCTGTCCTACAGCCGCGCGGGGCGCGAGCTCGTCCGCCTCGGCTTCCGCGACGATGTGCTCGACGCGGCCCGGGTGGACGCCTACCCGGTGCTCCCCCAGTTTCACGAGCGGCGGGTCACCCTGGCCCACCTGCCGGAGTCCCACCCCGCGCCGCAGCCGCAGCCCCAGCCCCAGCCGTCATGACCGCGGACTCCCGCCGCCGCCTCGGCGCCGTGACGGCGCTGGTGCTCGGCGTTTTCGTCGGGCTGACGCTCCTGCCGTTGCCGGTCACGGGACCGGTGGGCGCGTGGATCGGGCACGCGCTCTGGCACACGCTCGGCGCGGGAGCGCTCGGGCTTCCGCTGCTCGGCATCGGACTGGCGCTGGCCGGGTTCGAGCGGCTGGGCCGGCTCGACATGAAACGCGCCGCCGCACTGATCGGCGGATTGAGCCTGCTCACGCCCTATCTGATCGGCGTGATCACCCGGGTCGGCCATGCCGATCTGGTGCCGGACGTCGCGCAGCGGACGCTGCCCGCCCGGCTGGTCGGGCTCCTGCCCGGCTTCTTCGCGGAGATGGTCACCGGGCGCGTCGGCATGGCCGGCGCCGTGCTCCTCGGCTTTCTGGCTCTCTCCGCGCTCACGCTGATCACGTTCGCCTGGCATCCGCTCCAGCGGCTGGAAGCCGGCCGGGAGAAGTCCGAGAAACGGGCGGGTGAGCCAACCCGCCGGGCCGCCACGGCGGCGCCGGCTCCGGTCCCCGTGCCGGCCCCGGAGACCGCCCCCGCCGTCGACATGCCGGGCCGGGGCGGCCGCGCGAGCGCCGAGCCGCGGCCGGCGCGCCCGAAGGCGGCGAAGAAGGCCGAGGCCCGGCGTACGGCGGGCGAGAGCCTGGGCCCGGTCTGGGAGGTCGAGCTCCTCGATCCGCCGTCGGGCAAGGCCGTGGACGCGGGCGAGACCGAGCTCAACGCGCTGCAGGAGCGGCTCGAGGCCACCCTCAGCGAGTTCAAGGTCGAGGGCGACGTGGCCGGCCGCACGACCGGCCCCGTCGTGACCCAGTACGGCGTGCGCCTGCGGCCCGGCGTCAAGATGAACCGGCTCGTGGCCCTGGCCGACGACCTCGCGCTCAAGATGAGCGCCCGCTCTATCCGGGTGGCGCGCATCCCGGGCCGGGACATGGTCGGCGTCGAGGTGCCGAACCCGAAGTCGCGCGTGGTCATGCTGCGCGAGCTGCTGGAAGACGATGCGTGGAGCGGCGAGGACCGGCTCCTGCCCGTGGCCCTCGGTCTCGATCTCGAGGGCCGTGCGGTCATCGCCGACCTGGCGAAGATGCCGCATCTCCTCATTGCCGGCGCGACCGGCACGGGCAAGTCGGTCGGGATCAACGCGATCATCACGTCGCTGATCTACCAGTACCAGCACAAGGAGGACCTGCGGTTTCTCATGATCGACCCGAAGATGGTCGAGCTCTCGATGTACAAGGACCTCCCGCACCTCCGGCACCCGGTCGTCACGAACAACCGGGAGGCGGCACGGGTGCTCAAGTGGGCGGTGGCGGAGATGGAGCGGCGCTACGCACTGCTCGAGGCCAACGGGGCCCGCAACATCGTCGACTTCAACCGCAAGGTGCTGGACGGGAAGCCGCTCCGAAATCCGGGCCCGCGGAAGATCACGCTCACCGACATCGCGGCGGAGCCTCCCGACAGCCCGCCCGCCGCCCTGGACGAGGCGTATTCCCAGGGCAAGCTGCCACTCATCGTGCTGGTGGTGGACGAGCTGGCCGACCTCATGATGACGGTGCAGGCGGAGATCGAGGCGCCGCTCGCTCGGCTGGCGCAGAAGGCCCGCGCGGTGGGGCTCCATCTCATCGTGGCGACGCAGCGCCCCTCGGTCAACGTGATCACCGGCCTCATCAAGGCCAACTTCCCCAGTCGCATCGCCTTCCGGGTGGCGCAGAAGGTGGACAGCCGCACCATCCTCGACCAGAACGGGGCGGAAGCGCTGCTCGGCAAGGGCGACATGCTCTTCCTTGAGCCGGGCAAGAGCGAGCCGATGCGGCTCCAGGGCGCCTACATCGGCACCGAGGAGAGCGAGCGGCTGATGGAGCGCTACCGCAAGTGGGTGGCCGAGCGGGGCGAGCGGGGGGTGGCGGAGCCGGTGGAGAGCAACATCCTGGACGAGGTGCCCGACACCGAGGCGGGCGAGGGCGGCGGCGAGGAGGGGCTGGACCCCTCCGAGCGCGATCCGCTCTTCAAGGATGCGGCGGTCGCCTGCGTGCAGAACCAGGGCGGGTCCACCTCGCTGCTCCAGCGCAAGCTCGGCATCGGGTACGGCCGTGCGGCCCGGCTGATGGATCAGCTGGAGGAGGCGGGGATCCTGGGCCCGCAGAACGGGAGCAAGCCGCGGGACGTGCGCATCGGGATCGAGCAGGTGGAGGAGTACTGCTCGTAGACGCCCGCCGGGCTCAGGACAGGTTCATCTTCTTCAGCAGGGCCGTGGACCTGGGGTGCGAGTGGAGCGGCGTGAACGGAACGACCCTTTGATGCCGTAGATCGAGCCCGCCCGCTCGGCGTAGGCCTCCAGGCAGTCCATCGCCCGATCGTAGTCGCCGAGCCCGGTGTACACGTACGCCAGGTGGTATGGCGACACGTATCGCTCCCGGGACAGTTCCTCGAGCTGACGCAGGATATGCCGCGCCCTCCCGACCCGCCCCGCCAGCGCATAGGCCTCCCCCAGCTGCCCGACAAATAGGGTATTCCCCGGCGCAGCGGTGGGACGGCGCGAGCAGTAAGGGTGCCGCGCGCGCCGAAACGATCCCGCTCCCCACGGGCGGCCGCGCCATCTTCGCCACTGTGTCAACCGGAAAGCGTTTCGTCCCCATCGCCGAGTGGCGCGACCGCCGCCACCGCCGCGGTCTCCGCGGGGAGCTGGCGGCGCTGGCCTATCTCACGGCCTGCGGCTGGCGGATCGAGGCGCACCGCTTCCGCCTCGGCCGGCACGACCTGGACCTCGTGGCCCGGCGGGACCGGATCGTCGCCTTCGTCGAGGTGAAGAGCCGGGGAGGCGTCCGCTGCGGGGCGCCGGCGGAGGCGGTGAGCCTCCGCAAGCGAATGATCCTGGCGCGGGTGGCCGCCTGCTGGCTGGCGCGGTACGGGCGGCCGGGAGACATCTGCCGGTTCGATCTCGTGAGCGTGCGGGAGGGGCGGGAGCGGACGGTGGTGGAGCATGTGGCGGATGCCTGGAGAATCTAGGATGGATCAAAATCATCCACCGGCGCACTCTTGATTCGGGAAGTGTTCGGCATTAGCTTGGCTGTCAGTATATCAGTGTAGCAAAATCATCCACATCGATACCGAGGTCACCCATGGCTGCCGAAGAGACCAAGCTCGATCACGATCGCCGCAAAGCCCTGGGCCTGGCCATCTCCCAGATCGAGAAGCAGCTCGGCAAGGGCTCCATCATGCGCATGGGGGCCGATTCGCCGCGGGTGCGGGTCGCCGCCATCCCCACCGGCGCCATCAACCTCGACGCCGCCACCGGCGTCGGGGGGGTGCCCCGCGGCCGCATCACCGAGATCTACGGACCGGAATCGTCCGGCAAGACCACCCTCTCTCTCCATCTCGTCGCCAACGTGCAGAAGGCCGGCGGCGTCGCCGCCTACGTGGACGCCGAGCACGCGCTCGACATCGAGTACGCCAAGAAGCTGGGCGTGGACGTCGAGAACCTCCTGGTCTCCCAGCCCGACACCGGCGAGCAGGCGCTCGAGATCGTCGAGATCCTGGTGCGCTCGGGCGCGGTGGACCTCGTCGTCGTGGACTCGGTCGCCGCGCTCGTCCCCAAGGCGGAAATCGAAGGCGAGATGGGCGACAGCCACGTCGGGCTCCAGGCGCGGCTCATGAGCCAGGCGCTGCGGAAGCTCGCGGGCGCCATCAACCGCTCCAACTGCGCCGTCGTCTTCATCAACCAGCTGCGCGAGAAGATCGGCGTGATGTTCGGCAACCCGGAGACCACCACCGGCGGCAAGGCGCTCAAGTTCTACGCGTCGCTCCGGCTCGACATCCGCCGCATCGGCCCGGTCAAGGAGCGCGAGGCGGTCATCGGCAGCCACGTGCGGGTGAAGGTGGTGAAGAACAAGGTGGCGCCGCCGTTCCGGCAGGCCGAGTTCGACGTGATGTTCGACGAGGGCATCAGCCACACCGCGCTCCTGGTGGATCTCGCCGCCGAAGCGGGCATCATCCAGAAGTCGGGCGCGTGGTACTCCTACGGCGACCAGCGCATCGGGCAGGGCCGGGAGAACGCCAAGCTCTTCGTGCGCGACAACCCGGCGCTCATGGCGGAGGTCGAGGCCAAGGTGAAAGAGGTGCTGGGCATGAAGGCGGTCGCGGGCGTGGGAGCGGGGGCGGGGCCGGAGGAGGACGAGTAGGGTGATCGTCACGGCGCTCGAGCCGGATCCGCGGCGGCCCGGCAGCGTGCGCGTCCTGGTGGACGGCCGCGCGTTCGCCACAGTTGACACCGCGGCCGCCTCGGGGCTGGAGCCGGGCGGCCCCCTGGCGGATGCCACGGCCGAGCGGCTGGCCCGGGCCGCGGATGCGGAGGCCGCCTACCGCACGGTCCTGCGCGCGCTCGAGCGCCGGCCGCACGCCCGGGCCGATCTCGCCCGCCGGCTCCTGCGGCGCGGTCTCGCCGCGGAGGCCGTGGAAAACGCACTGGCGCGCGCGGAGCGGGCGGGACTGCTCGATGACGCGGCGTTCGCCCGGCACTACGTCGCCACGCGGACCGAGCGCGGCCGCGGTCCCGCCCGCCTCGCGCGCGATCTGCTGGCCCTGGGCGTGGCCCGGCCCCTCGTGGACGCCGCCATCACCGAACAATGGCCGGCGGAGGCTGACCGCCGCGCGCTCCCGGCGGCGCTCGCTGCCAAGCGCGCCGCGCAGCTCGGCAACCTGCCGCGGCCCGCCAAGCGCCGCCGGCTCCTGGCGTTCCTCGCCCGGCGGGGCTTCACGGGAAGCGAGGCGCTGGAGGCGGTCGCGGGCGCGCTCCGGTAGCTGATAGCTGATCCCGGAGCGCCCGCCTATATTCTGGCCGATGCGCTCCGCCCAGATCAGACGTCTGTTCCTCGATTTCTTCGTTGCCCGGGGGCACCGCGAGGTGCCTTCTTCGTCCCTGGAGCCCAAGGACGATCCGACGCTCCTGTTCACCAACGCCGGCATGGTCCAGTTCAAGCGGGTCTTCCTGGGCCAGGAGCGGCGGGACTACACCCGGGCGACGACCTGCCAGAAGTGCGTGCGCGCCGGCGGCAAGCACAACGATCTCGAGCAGGTGGGCCACACCAAGCGGCACCACACCTTCTTCGAGATGCTGGGCAACTTCTCCTTCGGCGACTACTTCAAGCGCGACGCAATCGCGTTCGCCTGGGAGTTCGTCACCGGCCAGGCCTGGCTGGGCCTCCCGCCCGAGCGGCTGCGCGTCACCGTCCACCACAGCGACCAGGAAGCGCGCGCCCTCTGGCGCGAGATCGCCGGGCTGCCCGACCACCGCATCTACGGGCTGGGCGACAAGGACAACTTCTGGCAGATGGGCGACACCGGTCCCTGCGGGCCGTGCACCGAGATCTACGTGGACCTCGACTGGCCCCGGGCGCCGGGAGGCGGGTCCGCCGGCGACGTCGTGCCCCAGGCCGAGTTCGAGCGGTTGGCCGAGGAAGGGCGCTTCCTCGAGATCTGGAACCTCGTGTTCATGCAGTTCGACCGCGCGGCCGACGGCACGCTCACGCCGCTCCCCCGGCCCTCGGTCGACACGGGTGCGGGCTTGGAGCGGATCGCCGCGGTCATGCAGGGCGAGGACGACAACTTCCACACGGATCTGTTCCAGCCGCTCCTCGAGCGGGTGGGCGCGCTCGTAGGCGCGAGCTACGATCGGGATGCGCCGCACCGCGCGTCCTACCGCGTGCTCGCGGACCATGCGCGCGCGGTGAGCTTCCTCCTCGCGGACGGTGTCTACCCGGGCAACGAAGGCCGGGGCTATGTCCTGCGCCGGATTCTCCGCCGGGCCGTGCGCCACGCGTGGCTTCTGGGCCGGCGCGAGCCGACGCTGGCCCCGCTCACCGACGTCGTGGTGGCCGAGCTGGGCGGCGTGTACCCCGAGCTCGTGACCCACGCCCGGCACATCCACGACACCACCCGGGCGGAGGAAACGCGGTTCCTCGAGACCATCGAGGGCGGCCTCCGGCGGCTGGAGGAGATGTTCGCCGACGGGACGACCGTGATTCCGGGCGACGAGGCGTTCAAGCTGTACGACACCTTCGGCTTCCCGATCGACCTGACCCAGATCATCGCGGGCGAGCGCGGGGTCGCTGTTGACCTGGATGGCTTCGATCGCGCGCTCGCGGAGCAGCGGGCGCGCTCGCGGGCGGCCGCGCGCGACGTGAAAGGGCCGGACCGCTTCCACCTCACCGAGCGCGAGGACGGGCAGAAGCGCCAGGTGGGCAAGGGCCCTGCGGTACGCGTGAAGCAGCCGGGAGCCTGGAAGAGTCTAAAGCGCGGCAAGCAGAAGTTCGTCGGCTACGAGACCACCGAGGCCGACTCTGACCTGCTCGCCTTTCGGCAGGCGGGCCCGCGGGTGGAGCTGGTCCTCCGGGAGAACCCGTTCTACGCCGAGTCGGGCGGCCAGGTGAGCGACATCGGGTCCATCGCGGGGGAGGGCTGGACGCTGGAGGTGGACGAGGTCCGGAAGGATCCCGCCAAAGGCACCGTCGTGGCCGGGAGCTTCGGCGAGACGTTCGAGCCCACGGCGGTGGAGGCCATGGTGGACGCGCCCCGCCGGCGCAACATCGAGCGGAACCACAGCGCCACCCATCTCGTGCACCTGGCGCTGCGCCGGCACCTCGGCAAGCACGCGGGCCAGGCGGGCTCGCTGGTGGAGCCCGAGCGCCTGCGGTTCGACTTCACCCATCTCGGGCCGATCGACGCCGAAACGCTCCGCGCCATCGAGCGCGACGTGAACGAGCAGATCTGGGCCAACTACGAGACCACGACCCGGCAGATGCCCTACCGTGACGCCCTCGACCTGGGCGCCATGGCGTTCTTCTCCGAGAAGTACGGCGACGTGGTGCGGGTGGTGCAGATGGGCGACTCCATCGAGCTGTGCGGCGGCACCCACGTCCGGAGCACCGGGCAGATCGGCCTCTTCCGGTTCACCGGGCAGGGCGGGGTGGCGGCGGGCGTCCGCCGGATCGAGGCCGTGACCGGGCCCGGCGCCTACGCCGTGCTCCAGGACCTCGACGACCGGCTCGCGGGCGTGGCTGAGCGGCTGCGGGCCCAGCCCGAGCACGTCGCCCGCAAGGTGGAGCAGCTGCTGGAAGAGCGGCAGCGGCTCGAGGCCCGGCTCCAGGAGGCGCTGCGCTCGGGCGGAACGACCGCCACCCAGGGCGAGGTGGTGCAGGTCGACGGCGTCCAGCTCACGATCGCGGAAACGCAAACGGAGGACCGCGCCGAGCTGGGGCAGATCGCCGACAGCTTTCGCGAGGGAAAGCGCCAGGCGGTGCTGGTCCTCTTCGGCACCGCGGGCCGCGGCGCGATCCACGTGACGCTGAGCGACGACCTCGTGAGCGCGGGGCGCAAGGCCGGCGACCTCGTGAATCGGATCGCCGCCATCAGCGGCGGCAAGGGGGGCGGCCGCCCGCATTTTGCGTCGGCCGGCGCGGGCGATCCGGCCCGCCTGCCCGAGGCGCGGGCCCGGACCCCCGCGGTCGTCGCCGCCTGGCTCGGGAACGGCGGTTGACGGCGCGCGAGCCCGCCGCCTCGACGCTTGGTCCGTGGCTCGACCAGCACACCGCCCGGGCCCCGGACACGCTGCGGCGCCGGGTCAGGGCATACGCGGAGGCAGCTCCTCCCGGGTCCGGTCTCGCGGATACGCTGGCGCGGGCTGGCGGCGCGGCTCTCGAGCGCGTCCTCGCCGCGCCGGGCGATCGGTCCGTGGCGCTCGACCTCCTGGCCGCGGACGCGCTGGTGACGCTCGCCCTGCTCGCCCGGGCCGAGCACGCCCCGGCCGATCTCGGGCGGCTCGCGGGAGACATTCTCCGGGCCCACCAGGCCCGCTCGTGATCGACCTCCATTCGCATCTGCTGCCGGCCGTGGACGACGGCGCGCGCACGGTGGAGCAGGCCGTCGCCGCGCTGCACGAGATGGCCCGCCATGGCGTGACGGATGTCTGCCTCACGCCCCACCTCACCGCCACGCGTGCCGAGCAGGGGGTCCCCGCCCGGCACGACGCGGCGTTCGAGCGGCTCGCGGCCGCGGCGCCGCGCCTGCCGCGCCTCGTGCGGGGCGCCGAGGTGATGCTCGACCGGCCGCTCCCCGAGGCGGCGGCGGCGCATCCCGGCGTCCGGATCGGCGGGACCCGCTACATCCTGGTGGAGTTTCCCCGTCTCGTCGCGGGCGAGGCCGTGAGCCACGCGCTCGCGCACGTGGTCTCGCTCGGGCTGGTCCCCGTGCTCGCACACCCGGAGCGCTACAGCTGCTGCTCGGCGAACGCGGTGCACCGCTGGCGGGGCATGGGCGCGCTCATGCAGGTGGACGCGACCACCTTGCTCTCGCCCCAGGGCCGGGGCGACCGGGCGCGCCAGCTCGTCTCCGCCGGGCTGGCCGACCTCCTCGCCGCCGACAATCACGGGGACGCGCGCATGCTGCTCACGGGCCGCCGCCTGCTGGAGGAGCACGGCTGTGCGGCGCAAGCGGAGCTCCTCACGACCCGGAACCCCGCGGCCATCCTCGCGGACCAGCCGACCCAGCTCGCCGAGCCGCTCGAGCTCAAGACCTCGTTGCTCCAGCGGCTCCGGCGGCTGCTTCGGTCGGCCGACGAATGAGCCCGCCGACCCACCGGCCGAGCGCCCGCGCCGCATGATCCACCTGCTCTTCACCGGTGGCACCATCTCGATGCAGCACGACGCCGCCGCCGGCGGCAACGTGCCCGTGCACGGTGGCGAGCGCCTGGTGGCGCTGGTGCCGGGCCTCGAGCGGATTTCGCCCTACCGCATCGAGAACTGGGCCCGCCTCCCCGCCTCCCACATGGGTCCCGAGCGCCTCTGGGCCCTCCGGGAGCGCGTGCGGGAGCTGCAGACGAGCGCCGCCGGCGAGCGGCTGCAGGGGATCGTGATCACGCACGGCACCGACACGCTGGAGGAAACGGCGTACCTGCTCGCCCGGACGCTCGATCCGCTCGTTCCGGTCGTCCTGACCGGAGCCATGCGCACCGCGGGCGACCCCGAGTGGGACGGCTCGCGGAATCTGCAGGACGCGGCGGCGGTGGCGGCGAGCCCAGCCAGCGCCGGGCGCGGCGCGATGGTCGTCTTTGCCGGGTCCGTCTTCGCGGGCCAGGACGCGGTGAAGCTGGACACCATGCGGCTCGACGCCTTCGGGGCGCCCCATGGGCGGCCCGTGGGCCGGGTGACCGGGGGGCGCGTCGAGTATTCGGCGCCCGCGCGGCCGCTCGCGCCGGTTCCCGCGCGGGGGCTGGATGCGCGCGTGGCCCTGGTGCCCGTGGTCGTCGGTGACCGGGGCGAGCTGCTGGATCTCGCGCGTCCGACTCACGCCGGTCTGGTCCTCGAGGCCTTCGGCGCCGGGAACGCTCCGCCGGGGGTGGTGCCCGCCGTCCGGCGCTGGCTGGACGAGGGCAAGCCGGTCGTGCTGGCCAGCCGCTGCGCCAGCGGCGCGGTCGCGCCGGCCTATGCGTTCGAGGGCGGTGGTGCCGGCCTGGTGGCCATGGGGGTAGTGCCGGCGGGCCCCCGCACGCCTTCGCAGGCGCGCATGGAGCTGCTCCTCTCCCTCTCGGCCGGCGTGCCCTACCCGGCGGCGTGAGTCCCTCCGCGATGCCGTTTCCCGAATCGCTCGCCATCCCGGACGACGTCCTCGAGATTCCGCGGGTGCTCGACGCCGCCGGCTACGAGGTGTGGTGCGTGGGCGGGGCGATCCGCGACGCGCTGCTCTCGCCGGCGGAGGCGGAGGAGAGCCTGCGCGTCGCGGTGGACTTCGCCACTTCGGCGATCCCGGAGCAGGTCCAGGCGGTTTTCGGGCGCAAGCGCACGGTCGCGGTGGGGCTCAAGTACGGCACGGTCGGCGTGCTCGATCGCGGGCGGGTGCTGCACGAGGTGACGACGTTCCGCCGGGACGTGACCACGGACGGCCGCCACGCCGTCGTGGCGTACGGAGCGTCGCTCGAGGAAGACCTGGCCCGGCGCGACTTCACCATCAACGCCATCGCGTACCATCCGCTTCGGCACGACTGGCGCGATCCGTTCGGCGGCGCGGCCGATCTCAAGCTCGGCGTGGTGCGAGCCGTGGGCGATCCCGCCCAGCGGTTCAGCGAGGACTACCTCCGCATCCTCCGCGCGCTCCGCTTCGCCGCCCGCTTCGGCTTCGCCATCGATCCGCCCACGTGGCACGCCGCCCGCGCAGCGGCGGGCGGCCTGGCGCAGCTTTCGGCGGAGCGGGTGCACGACGAGTGGTACAAGGGGCTCAAGACCGCGCGATCGGTGGCTCATCTGGCGGAGCTGTGGCGCGAGGTCGGGGCCGCGGCGGTCTGGCTGCCCGAGCTCGGCCCCGACGCGCCGCGGACGGCGGAGCTGGATCGCACGCCGCGCGATCCGGTCCTGCTCGTCATTCTCCTTTGCTCGCCGCCGGCCTCGGTGCTGCAGCGGCTCCGGGCCAAGAACGCGGAGATCGCCCGCGCGGAGGCGGCAACCCGCGCGCCGGCGGCGCCGGCGGACCCATCGCCGGCGGGCGTGCGGCGCTGGCTCGCGGCGTGCGGCCCGGCGGCCGGCGATCTCCTGGCGCTCTGGCGCCTCCGCCACGACGCCGACGCGCCGTGGGCGCCGGAAGTGGCCGAGATCCGGCGGCGCGGCGATCCGGTGACCCGGGGCGCGCTGGCGCTCGACGGCCACGATCTGCTGGTGTTGGGCGTGGCGCCCGGCCCCCGCGTGGGCGAGGTGCTGGATCGGCTGCTCGACCGGGTGCTCGACGACCCGTCGCTCAACACGCGCGAGCGCCTGTCCGCGCTGGTTCGAGAGCTCGCGTGAGCCCCATACTGTTCGCCCTGGCCGCCGCCGCGGGCAATCTGATCGGGGCGCTGGCGGTGGTGCGGCACCTGAAGCGGAGCCTGCACGCCATCGACGCCGGCATCGCCTTCGGCGCGGGCTTCATGATCGCCGTCGTGGTCCTCGGGGTCTTGCCGGAGGTGTTCCGCGCGGAGCCGGATGCCGCGTTCTACGTGCTCGCCGGCTACCTCGGCGTCCACGCGGCCCAGCACGTCCTGGTACCGCACTTCCACTACGGCGAGGAGACCCACCGGGTGAGCGCCGTGACCGGCATGACCGCGCTCGTCGGGCTGTCCCTCCATACGTTCTTCGACGGGGTGGCGATCGCCAGCGGGTTCCTGGTGTCGGGGCGGCTGGGCGTCCTCCTCTTTCTCGCCGTCCTGGTTCACAAGCTGCCCGAGGGTGTCACCATCTCGAGCATGATGCTCGCCGGCGGCCAGAGCCGGACACGGGCCGTAGCCTCGGCGGCCGGCCTGGGCCTCACCACGCTGCTGGGCGTGGCCCTTACCGAGGCGGTGGGGCCGCTCGCCCGGCACGGGCTCGCGCTGGCCGCCGGGGTGACGCTCTACGTGGCCGCGTCGAATCTCGTGCCCGAGTTCCAGCAGCGTCGGCGCGGCCTTCCGGCCGCGGCCTTCTTCGGCGGCGTGGCCGCCTTCGGCCTCAGCGAGTGGTTGCTGGCCCGTTGGCTCGCGTGACGCCCCGGGGCTGCGGGGTCATCCGCCCATCGCAGCGGCGGCCGGTCTAGGTTTCCCCATGGCCCAGAAGCGTGGAACCGTCGAGGAGGCCTCGCTCTTCCCCGGGGCGCGGGAGGCGGAGCCGCTGGCGAACCGGATGCGGCCGCGGACCCTGGACGAGTTCGTGGGTCAGGAGCACTTGCTCGGGCCGGGCAAGCCCCTCCGGGTGCTCATCGAGCGGGGCGCAGGGGGGTCGCTCATCTTCTGGGGCCCGCCCGGCTCGGGCAAGACCACGCTGGCGCACCTGATCGCGGGCGCCACCCGGCGCACGTTCGTCCCCTTCAGCGCGGTGAGCGAGGGCGTCCCCCGCATCCGAGAGATCGTGGCCCAGGCGAAGGCGCGGCTCGCCGGCGGCGGACCGCAGACGATCCTGTTCGTGGACGAGATCCACCGGCTCAACAAGGCCCAGCAGGACAGCCTCCTACCGCCGGCCGAAGACGGCACGGTGAGCCTGATCGGGGCCACGACCGAGAACCCGAGCTTCGAGGTGAACGGGGCGCTGCTCTCGCGCACCCGGGTGTTCGTGCTGGAGCCGGTACGGGCGGCGGACACGCTCGTCCTGCTCGAGCGCGCGCTGGCGGACCGCGAGCGCGGGCTCGGCGGGATGGAGGTCACGGCGGACGCGGACGCGCTCGGGCTCATTGCCGACGAGGCCGACGGCGACGCCCGCCGGGCCTTGAACGTGCTCGAAGCGTCCGCGGCGCACGCCGGTCCGGGCGGCTCGATCACGGCGGCGCTGGCGCGCGAGGCGATGCAGAAGCGGTTCGCCCGCTACGACAAGGCGGGCGAGGAGCACTACAACCTCCTCTCCGCCTACCACAAGTCGCTGCGCGGCAGCGACCCGCAGGGGGCGTTGTACTGGATGGCGCGGATGCTGGACGGGGGCGAGGACCCGATGACGCTCTTCCGCCGGGCGATCGCCATGGCCGCCGAAGACATCGGGCTGGCCGATCCCAACGCCCTGGTTCTGGCCGTGGCGGCGCGAGACGCGTTCCACATGCTGGGGCCGCCCGAGGGGTATCTTCCGCTGGCGGAGATGACGATCTATCTGGCCACGGC
>Ga0187822_10000007_pt1 | contig 30000 bp, 21 predicted proteins | sample NC_wetland_sal_i_18_FD_132967 | JGI IMG/M metagenome (GOLD analysis project Ga0187822, IMG submission 132967) | Wetland sediment microbial communities from Neuse River Estuary, North Carolina, USA - SourceSoil_2 | ecosystem: Environmental > Aquatic > Freshwater > Wetlands > Sediment | place...
GTCGGCGAGATGAAGAATTTCGATCTCGGCCCGGGCACTTCGGTGCGCCTGGCGGAACGCGATCTGGGCGATGAAATTGGCCGCTATCTAAATCTGGTGGGTTCCTCCCGCGCCCGCGACCTGCGCCGCATGACCATCTCGGCCACGGGCACGGGTGACCGCGATATTTTTGTCAGTTACATCAGCGAAGTGCCCATCTGGAAGAGCACGTACCGCATCATTCTGCCGGACAAGCCCAACGAAAAGCCGCTGCTGCAGGGCTGGGCCATCGTGGATAACACGGTGGGCGAAGACTGGAAAAATGTTCAGCTCTCGCTGGTGGCGGCCGCGCCGCAATCTTTCATCCAGGACATTTCGCAGCCCTATTACGCACGCCGCCCAGTCGTGGCTCTGCCCGAGTCCATGATGCTCTCGCCCCAGACCCACGAGGCCACCATGAGCGCCCCCGGCCCGCCGCCCCCGCCTTCCTTCGCAGGCGGCACGGGCGGTCTGCAGGGTACGGTCAAGGACCCCTCCGGCGCATTCGTTGCCGGTGCCCGGGTCACGATTCGAAACGAGGAGACCGGCTCTTCCCAGACGGCGGTTACGGACGCGGGTGGCACCTACCATCTGTACAACGTTCCCGCCGGCAATTCTGCGCTCTTTGTTGAGGCTTCGGGCTTCCAGAAATATGTGCTTTCAAATTTCTACTTGGGCGTGGGCCGGACCAATGAGATTCACGCCACCCTCCAGTTGGGGACGGCGAACGAAACGGTGGAAGTTAGAGCGGAGCCGGCAACCATTCAGACATCAACGGCCATGATCTCGAGCGCAATGCGCAAGCAGGGAGCCGAGGCCGAGGGCAAAGACGTTGGCGAAATGTTTGAATACGATATCAAGCAGAAGCTCACTATCGGCAAGAACCAGTCCGCCCTGGTGCCAATTCTGCAATCCCACATCGACGTCGAGAAGGTGAGTCTGTGGAGCGCAAGCGACAACGACAGCAACGACGATGATGACGGGAAACCTTCGCGGGCGCTGCGGGCGCTCTGGGTCACCAACTCGAGCGGTCTCACTTTGGATTCGGGCACCTTCAACATTCTTGAAGGGGACACCTTCGCCGGCGAGGGGCTGATCGATACGGTTCATCCCGGAGAGAGACGCTTGCTTTCCTACGCCACCGACACTGCCATTCGCGTTGCCACCGAGCAAGAGTCCAGCGAAAAGCCCATCAGTCATGTTCGAATCGCGAAGGGCCTCATGATCATGACCAGGGAAGAGCGCGGGACGGTCAAGTACAAGATCCGCAACGCCGATACATCGCCGCGCCAGGTTGTGATCGAGCACCCTCTGCGCGAGGGCTGGAAGCTGGCCGAGGGCCCAAAGGCAGAAGAGACGTCGGCTTCGTTCTACCGCTTTCGCGTCAGCGTAGAGCCGGGGAAATCGGCGGAGTTGCCGGTTGAGGAATATCATCCTCTTGAGACCAGTTACCAGCTCAGCAATCTGAATAACGATCAAGTCGTGCTGCTCACTCAACAAGGCCGGATGACGCCCGCGCTGCAGGACGTCTTCCGTCGTGTTCTCGATCAGCAGAACCAGGTTGCCGCTCTCGCGGCGCAGCTGCAATCGCATCAGCAGGAAGTCGAGTCCATCACCAAAGACCAGGCCCGCCTCCGCGAGAACATGAAGGCGTTGAAAGGCAGCGCGGAGGAGAAGGCCCTGTTGCAGCGTTACACCCGCCAACTCGACTCTCAGGAAGACCGCCTGAACACGCTGACCAAAGAGATTTCGGACGTACAGGAGAAGCATGCTCAAGCCCAGCAGCAACTTGACCGCATGGTGCAGGAGGTCACGCTGGACGAGAATTTCTGAGGGCCCTGATTCTTACCATATGTGGTAGTAGCCATTCCGCTGGTCCACCTCCACTTTCGTCTTAAACAAACCTTCGAGGCGATGAGCCTGGAGCATCAGCTCTTTTGCCCCGTCCGCGATAATCCGCCCATTCGACATCAGGAGCACGCGCTCGATTTCCGGAATCAGGTCGGAAAGATCGTGCGTAACCAGAATGATTCCGATGCCGGCTTTTGCCAGCGCGCTCATGCCCTGGCGCAGGCTGTGCCGTGCGAAGACATCGAGAGAATTGCTGGGTTCGTCGAACAACAAGGCCCGCGGCTTGTGGACCAGCGCCCGGGCGATAAGCACGCGGCGGGCTTCGCCCGAAGACATTTCGCAAACCGGACGCTCCGCCAGGTGCGATATCTGCAGTTGGGCCAGGGCCTCGTCGGCGAGCGCCCGGTGCCGGGGATCGACCACGTGATGCGGGAAGATGCGAGCGCTGCTGAAGAACCCGGACAAGACCACGTCGCGCCCGCTGGCGTCGCCGGAGCTGCGAGACAGCTGGTCGTTCGCCACAATGCCGAGCATTGAACGCAATTCGAAAACGTCCCACCGGTCCTGCCCCAGGATGGTCATGGACGAACCTTCGCGCGCCACGGGATAGCATTCGCGCGTAATCGTCTTGATGAGCGTGGACTTGCCGCAGCCGTTCGGTCCCAGGATGGCCACATGTTCATCGCCGCGAATCACCAGGCTGAAATCTTCCAGGACAATCTTCTGTCCGCGCATCACCGAGATATTCTGCAAATCCAGAAGAGCAGGCTCGTGCCGGTTCATGGTGTCTTGAGTTTAGACGATGGCGGCTGTGCCCTCCACGCACCTCGTAGGGGCGGGTGTCTCACCCGGCCGGTCGAGCGCAGCTCGACTATGTGTCGCTTCACGCAAAAACTGGTCGGCTTTCGTTCGCCCGGACAGCCGGGGCGGCTGTGCCCGTGGCCTGCAAGCCATAGCTGGCGGCCCCGCTTCAAGTAGACTTAACCTTAAGGATGGCACTCCAGATTTCCCAACTTCGCCGCTGGTTTGCGGCGAGCGCGATCGCTCTCGGGCTGCTGGTGGCAGGTGTGTATTTCTACGCCCGCAACAAAGTGGAGAACGCGCTGAAGGAAGTGCCCGCGAAAATCGGGACTGAAATCCAGCAGAGCGCCCAGGGTTTCACCTACTCCCACTCCGAAGGCATGCACACCATATTCAAGATTCAAGCCAGCAAGTCAGTGCAGTACAAAGAAGGTGGGCGGGTCGAACTGCACGACGTCACCATCACGCTGTTCGGGCGCGATTCCAGCCGCTTTGACCAGATCTACGGCGCGGATTTTGAATATGATCCGCGCTCGGGCGACGTGGTGGGCAAAGGCGAAGTTCAGATGGACCTGGAAGCCAATCCGGAAGGCCTGGTTCATCCTGACCAGGCGACTCCCAAGGAGCTCAAAAATCCGGTCCACCTGGTGACCACGAATCTGCTGTTTAACCAGAAGACCGGAAACGCGCTCACGCAGGAAAAAGTGCAGTTCAGCCTTCCCCAGGCCGAGGGCTCCGCGATGGGCCTCAGCTACGTGGCCAACACCACGGTCCTCACCCTGCAGTCGCAAGTCGATGTGGTGTTCCATGGCGCGACTCCGGCGCGGCTCACCGCGATTCATGGCACCATCACCAAGAATCCGCGGATCGTTGACCTCGATCTCCCGCGGCTGCAGAACGGCGCGCGCCGCGCCACCTCCGACAAGGGCACGCTTTTTCTGCGTCCCGACAACACCGTGGAGCGCATTCTCGCCTCCGGCAACGTGCGAGTCGAATCGGAGGATTCCGGATCGGAGAAAGTCCAGTCCAACCAGCTCGAACTGCTCATGGCAGAAAAGCAGGACACGGTGCGTTCCGCGACTTTTTCGGGGGACGTCCGGGTGGAGAACTCAGGGCTGCAGCCCATGCAGGCGGAGGCCGGACGGGTCGTGCTGAATTTCACCGGGAACAATGTCTTGAGCACGGTGCACAGCCAGGACAACGTGAAGATGGTGCAGCATCAGAAGCCGGCTTCAGCTACTGCCAGTGCGCAGGATGTCGAGGTCACGGCGTCGGTCATCGACTTTGTGGTAGCTGACGGCCGGCGCCTGCACCGCGCCAACACCGGCGGAGCGGCCCAGATCGCGCTCCGCCCAGTCCCGGGCAACGGGCAGCAGACGCTGGTGACGGCGGGCAAGTTTACAGCCGGCTTCGATGACCTGGGACAGCTGGCCTCGGTTCACGGCGCCCCGAATGCCCGCATCGTTTCCCAAGCCCCGGGGCAGCCGGACCGGGTCAGCAACAGCAACATGCTGGACGCGTCTTTCCGTCCGGGCAGCGGCATCGACACCATCGTGCAGCAGGGAAGCGTCGCCTATACCGACAGCGATCGCAAAGCCTGGGGCGACCATGCGATTTATACCCCCGCCGACCAGATGCTTGTCCTGACCGGCTCCCCTCGCGTCATCGACGGCGGCATGACCACCACCAGCCGGAACATGCGGCTGAACCGCTCAACCGGGGACGCCTTCGCCGAGGGCGACGTCAAAAGCACCTACAGCGATCTGAAGGCTCAACCCAATGGGGCCCTCCTGGCAGCATCGGACCCCATTCACGTGACCGCCCGCGCCATGACGGCCCATAGCAGTCCGGCCATTGCCCTCTATACCGGAGATGCGCGCCTCTGGCAGAACGCCAACGTCATCCAGGCGCCATCAATCCAGTTTGATCGCAACCAGCGGTCGGTGGTGGCCCAGGGATCCCCCGCCCAGCCGGTATCGACGGTGTTGGTGCAAGTCGAAAAGAGTGGAAAAGTCACCCCGGTCAAGATTACCTCCGATCGCTTGACCTACACCGACAGCGAGCGCAAGGCGCACTTTGAAGAGGCCGTCCAAGCTAAAGGGGCGGAGCTGACCATCACCGCCAAAGTAATGGATGTTTTCCTTCAGCCTCGCGAGCAAGGGAACTCGAATCAGTCGGTTACAGGAACCAGAGGAGGGACGGCAGGAACAGGCGCCGGGACAGGCGCCGGAACAGGTAAGATCGACCATATCATCGCCACCGACCAGGTCGTGGTCGTCCAGCCCGGCCGCCGGGCCACCGGCCAGCAACTGGTTTATACCGCGTCCGACGACAAGTTCGTCCTGACCGGCGGTTCGCCTAGCATTTTTGATGCCGAACGCGGCAAGATTACCGGGGTTTCGTTGACTTTGTTCAGGCACGATGGTAGGGTTTTGGTCGAAGGCAACAGCACATCCCCAACCGTCACGCAGACGCAAGTGGCACGTTAAATGCGTACCCTGGCCACCGACGAAATCGGCAAATCCTACCGCGGTCGACGGGTTGTGAACGGGGTCAGTATTCGAGTGGGGCAGGGCGAAGTTGTTGGTTTACTTGGACCTAACGGCGCCGGCAAGACCACGACCTTCTACGCCATCGTCGGTCTGATCCCTCCCGACACGGGCCGGGTACTGATCGACGATGAAGAAATCACCGATGTGCCGATGTACTTAAGAGCACGTCAGTACGGCATAAGCTACCTCCCTCAGGAAGCTTCGGTATTTCGCAAGCTTACGGTTGAGGAAAACATCCTGGCCGTGCTGGAAGCCCAGCCCATCTCCTGGCATGAGCGCCGGGAAAAAATGGAAGAGCTGATCGACCAGCTGGGTTTGGAGCATATCCGCCAGAATCGGGGATACGCTCTGTCCGGGGGAGAACGGCGGCGGGTGGAAATTGCCCGTGCCCTGTGCATCAATCCCACGTTTATTTTGCTGGACGAACCGTTTTCGGGGATCGACCCGATCGCCGTACTCGATCTGCAGAAGATCATCAGCGATCTGAAGACCGGCGGAATCGGCGTCCTGATCACTGACCACAACGTCCGCGAGACGCTGGCCGTGACAGACCGGGCCTACATCATTGATGGTGGACGAATTTTAGCTTCGGGCATGCCCGAGCAGTTGGCCAGCGATCCCCAGGTTCGGAAAGTGTATCTGGGCGAGAGTTTCTCGCTGGTGTAAAGCAGTCGTCAGTCGTCGGTCTTCAGTCGTCAGCCCAAACCCGCTGTCGGCCAATAGATGACGAGCAACGTAAGGTCTTGCTGACGACTGAAGACTGACGACTATTTATGGTTCTACTCCAACCCAAGCTCCACCTGAGACTCTCGCAGAGGCAGATCCTTACGCCTGGCCTCGTGCAGATGGTCAGTGTGCTCGCGCTCAACAAGCTTGAGCTGCGCGACATGATCACCGCCGAGATGGTGGAGAACCCGGTGCTTGAAGAGCTGGAGGATTCCGTTCCCCTGCTGGACGACGCTGCCCGTCAGGAGGAAGATCGCGAACGGATCAAGCCGGAAGAAAACACGGTCACCGCGGAAGAGAAGAAAGATCCTTTCGAAGAAATCGATTTTGGTTCGTTCTTTCAGGAATATCTCGATCCCGGCTATCGCAGCCGCAGCGAGATGGAAGAAATCGAGCGGCCGTCATTCGAGAATTTTCTCTCCAAGCCCACGACTCTTTCCGACCACCTGGCCTGGCAGCTGGGGGCGTTATCCGTCCGTCCGGAAGTGCGGGAAGCCGCTGAAATCATCATCGGCAATTTGAGCGAAGACGGCTACCTGATCGCCAGTGACGATGAGTTGCTGGGCATCGCTCCGCCCGCTCCTCCGGAAGTTGACGCGACCATCGCGGAAAATGTGGTCAAGGAAGCCGCCGCCCTCGGTCTGGCCACCGAGCTCGAAGAGCCTGAATTGCCGGTGGATGAGACCGGCGTCGGACTCTCTTCGGAATGGGACGAACTCGACTCCGCGAATCTGGCCGCGGACGGAGCTGCCGCCGCGCCGGCTCCGGAAGCCGTCGCACCTAGCCCGCAGCCTGCGCCACCGCCCCCCGCTCCGCGAAAGTCGGCGCAGCCCGTGTTTCAGCCCAGTTTCAATCTTGCTGATCTGCACGAAGCGCTCGACCTGGTCCGTCAGATGGATCCTCCCGGAGTCGCCTGCCGCGACCTGCGCGATTGCCTGCTCTATCAGTTGCGCTATCACCAGGCGCAATTGGCCGCGCAAAAAAATGGCAACGGCGAGGCCACCGCGCAAGTGCTGGCGGATGCGGTTGCCATTGTCGACCAGCATCTGCGCGCCCTGCAGAACAAGCAGTACAAGGAAATTGCCCGCACCCTGAACCGGACGCCGGAAGCGGTGCAGGAAGCTCTGGACTACATCCGGACCCTCGATCCCCGCCCCGGCCTGCGTTACAACAAGAGCCAGCCCCGCCTGATCGAGCCCGACGTCGCGTTCATCAAGCATGGCGACGAATGGCTGGTGATGATGAATGAAGACGATGTCCCGGTGCTGCGCCTGAACCCCGCCTACAAGCGCCTGCTCACTCGCGACACCAACGACAAAGACACGCGCAACTACGTCAAGGAACGCTACAAGAGCGCTATTCAGCTCATCAAAAACATCGAGCAACGCAAGCAGACCATCACCAAGGTCTGCTACGCCATCGTGACCCGGCAACAGGATTTCCTGGAAAAAGGCATCGACCAGCTCAAACCGATGATGATTAAAGAGGTCGCCGAAGAAATCGGCGTGCATCCCTCGACAGTAAGCCGGGCGGTGGCCAGCAAATACGCTCACACCCCCCAGGGCGTATTCGAGTTGCGCTATTTCTTCAGCGAGAGCGTGAACGGGCCCCAGGGCGGCAACACATCGTTGCTCATCCTCAAACGCCGGGTCAAAAAGCTCATCGAAGAAGAAGATCCGAGCCGGCCGTTGACCGACGAGCAGATCACTCGTATCTTGCAGTCACAAGGCATCCAAGTCACGCGCCGCACGGTGGCGAAGTACCGGGAAGACATGCGCATTCCCAGCACCCACCAGCGGAGAGTAAAGAAGTAAAAGCAGCGTAGCGCCGGCGTCCCGCCGGCTGTCCGGACGGCATCTTGCCGTCCGAGCCGAAAGCGCTACCGTAAGAAATGCGGTGCCCAAGGTTGAGCAGCACGAATCAGGAAAGGGGCGCTCATGAACGTAGAATTTACCGGCAGACACTACGACATCACTCCCAACATCCGCAAGTCAGTCGAAACCGGCCTGACAAAGATCCGCAAGATCCTCAACGACAAATTCGATACCAAGGTCATCCTGGCCATCGAGAAGCGCCGCCACAAGGCCGAAATCACCATCAGCCCGCGCAACGGACCGCTCGTCGGTGAAGCTCAGGCCGGCGACATGAAGTCTGCCGTCAACGAAGCCCTCGACCATCTGGAAAAGCAGGCGGTCAAGTACAAGACCCGCTGGCGCAGCAAGAAACGCCACGACCTGAAGAAATGGAATGGCAAGGAAGCGCAGCAGGAAAGTCTGCCGGTCGCGGTCGGAATCGTCGACACCGCGGAGATTTCCCTGGTCGTGCACAAATTCCCCGCCGTGGCCAAGTCCACCGAGGTGCATCTGGTGCGCTCCGAGGACGCGGTCGCCCTGCGCCCGATGACGCTCGAGGAAGCCATCAAGGAAGCCCACTTCCGCGACCGCGACGTGTTCGTATTCCGCGATCCCCAAGGCCGGGTGATGGTGCTGCACCGCAACCGGGATGGAAAGCTGGAGCTGATCGAAGCGCCTTAAAGGCGGACGTCGGACCCCGGACTTCCGACCTCAGCCAATCGGCAAGGCTCGTGTGGGGACGGAGCAATGTGGGGCGGGCGCCCTCGCCCGCCGCGTTTGACGTTGTCCAGCTTGGGATCTCCGGTTGGTTTATCTGACGGGTCAAGGGCAAAGACAAAGACAAGATCAAAGTCAAAGGCGTCGGACAGGAGTGTCCGACCCACACATAAGAGCCAATCACGCTTCCGTCACTTCTTCTGTGACTACCGAAAATCCCGTCAGATTGGCAATCCCGAAGGACGTCGTGATGGCTACGTCAGAAGCATCGCGGCCCGTGGCCATCAACACCCGCCCGATCCGCGGTTGGACATGACGCGCATCAAACGTCCACCAGCGATTCTGCAGATAGACTTCGAACCACGCGCTGAAATCCATGGGCGCGGGCCCTTTGGGGACGCCGATGTCGCCCAGATATCCCGTGGCATAGCGGGCGGGAATGTTCAGGGCGCGGCAGAACGTGACCGCCAGGTGCTGAAAATCGCGGCAGACGCCGGTGCGCTCCGTAAACACATCCAGGGCCGTCTTCGATGACCGAGCGTGCTGATACCCGAAGGCCACTTTCCAGTTCACCCAGCTGCAAATTGCCTGCACGCGGGTCCATCCCGGCTTCAGGTGCCCGAACAATTCGACCGCGATATTCGATAGCCGGTCTACTTCGCAGTACCGGCTGTTCAGCAGGTAGCGCAGCAACTCGGGAGGCAATTCATTTACCGGATGCTCTTGCGCCTCGGGATCACCCTGGTCCGGCGTTCCCGGGTCCTCAATCAGGGTGGAACTGGTCAACCGGAGCGGACCAGCCGGCGCCAGCCATCGCGCACAGCGGTTGCCGTAGCTATCCATATAGCTCTCTACTTTTACTTCAGGACTGATGCTGACCTCGTCGGGCTCGCGCAAGTCAGCAACCCGGGAAGGATGCACATGCAGCATGCCGACCATCGCTACTGTTTCCGGGATCTCGAATTGAATGTCATATCCCAAACGTATGAGCATGTGAAGAACTTCCCCTGCTCCGGCAGCACCCGCAGCCGTGCGCTGTTGGCGATCATTATCACTCAGGGAACAGCTTAGTTCGGATTCAAAATCCTAATCGGCTTGAGCACTGGGTAGCGCCGACCTCCGGCCGGCTGTCCTGGGGGCGTCCCGCCCGCAGTTGCGTCGCCGCGAGCGACGCTAAGAATATACTTCCGGACATCGGCGATATGATCCCCGCCGGAAGAGGGCCCACTCTGATTCGACGGCGAAAACCAGTTGTTTCTTGGCTCTTGGCAGTCAGCCTGACTCTCATTCCTGGGCCGCCTTCCCGCGTGGCGCAAACATCGCCCGACTCTGGTTCGAACGGGGTTACGGATGCCAAAGCCTGCCGACTCATGCCCACGCCGGATCTGGAAGCGGCTTATGGCGGCAAGGTCACCAACCCGCACGGCGTTGACGGAGAGTCTTCGGTTTGCACGGTGAACATCGGCAGCCTCGCGATCAAGCTGCAGAGCGCACCGCCGGGTGCGGACGGAGTGCCGGCCTCGATCCAGCAAGCTCTTGTGGGAGCTCGCCTGATGTCCGGCGCAACCCGGCAATCGCCCAAGACCGAAACCAGGAACTTTGGGAAAGTCGGGTGCCTGAGCATGAAGATGACCAAGGGATTCAATGGCCAACCGCTGGCCAAGCCCTTGCTTACCACTTCGTGTTTCCAGATCGAGGGCGGCTACCTGAACATGTCGGTTGCCGGCGAGAATCGCAAGCAGGTGAGATTTGATGTGGTGAAGGGTCTGCTCGAAAAAGCAGCGGCGCGCCGCTAGCAATCTCGCTACCCGGCAGCGTCGCGATGCACGGTTTCCGGGGCGAAAGCCGGGAGGCAGACGGCGATGTATTCGGCGCCGCCTTCTGCGGGCGTGGAATATTGGATCCATTCACCCTTGTGGGCAATGACGGCCTGGCCGGCGGCGACGTCCAGTTCGCCGCTCTTGTGCTTTACCCGCAGAGTGCCCTTCAGAACGATGGTGAATTCGTCGAACTCCGGAGACTGGCCCGGCTCCTCCCAGCCCTGCGGACTGCGCATGTGGGCAACGCTCACGCCGGAGGTCTGGGTGTTGACGCGGCCGATGAATTCGTCGATCAGTTTCGGTTTGGTGCCGGCGGCGCGGATGCGTGTCGGCTGAGCGACCAGGGTGGGCATCGCTTCTCCTTTGGAAAAGATGACTCCCAATCTATCAGGAATCTCGTGTGGGGCGGGCGCCCTCGCCCGCCGCTTTTGATCTTGAAGTTGACTTTCAGAAAAACGGTGAAGTGTGGCCGGATAAACCGAAAGGAATAAGCCCAAAATTTTTGATGATCAAGAAGCTTAGGTCAAAAGCGGCGGGCGAGGGCGCCCGCCCTACACCGACAGCAGACGTGCCTTCTCCGCCTGGCTCGCGGCCAGGACATCGAGCGCTGGAATCGAAAGCGGGGCGGTCAGGGTATTTTCCGGGGGCATGGTTCCCGTGTGCAGGGCCTTCACCAGCATCTCCATCGCTTCGCCGGTGTTGGGACCGGCAAAGATGGTGGCGGTGAGCAGTCCGCGCTTTACCCAGGCCTGGCCGGTCTTCGGCAGCCCGTCGCATCCGATGAAGGGCAAGCTGAGCCAGCGCTGCCGCGCCGCGTTGTCGGGCAATTCCTGGAAGGCCTTTCTGGCGCCGAGCGCCATGCCGTCATCCTGGGCGGCGATCAGGTCGATACGGGTCTGGTGCGAAGTAGACAGCCGCAGCCAGGAACTTACCGCCCGGTACGAACTGGTTTCGGTCCACTGCGCACGCATCACCTTTACCTGGACATCGGCCGGCTTGGTCTCGTACATCCCGGAGGTGCGTTGCTTGGCGGCCAGGCTCTCGGAGGGGCCCTGAATGTGCAGGACCGTTCCACCCTTGGGCAGAAGAGCGGCAAACTGATGCCCCTGGATGCGTCCAATTTCTTCGTGATCCGAGCTGACGCCGAAAATCGGCACCCGGTGGGTCTTCCGAATCTCCGCGATGTAATCAACATTGCGATTGAGTACGACCCAACTGATGCCGGCGGCCACCGCCGCCCGGGCCACCTGGGGCAGCGCGGTCCCGCCCACGGGTTCGAAGATGATTCCGTCCGGGTGAGAATCGGACCGCGATTGAATGACGTTCAAAATCTGCTGACTCTGGGTGATCGAGTCGTTTTCGGCGTAAATAATCTGGACCTCAGCGCCCAGGCGCCGCGCCGCTTCTTCAGCCGCGGCGGCTTGTTCGATCTGATAATCGTTGTCGTTGGTGGTCAGCGAAACCAGAAATTTTAGTTTCTTCATTGAGGTCACGGTCGAGAAATCATACCTTGCGCTCCGTACCGGCGCACGGTGACTGAAGTAATAGTGACCAGGGCAATGCTAAAATGCGCAACCGCGGGAGAATTCCGATGATCACGATGCGCCAGGCTGTCACTAGCAGGGTTATGTCTCCGAAACTCATGATTTTGGCTGGATTGCTGGCCGTTTGTGCCCTGCCGGGCTGGGCGCAAGCCGGGTTGTCCGTGCACTGGGAAGAACTTACCGCGCCCGACTTCCGCTCCGCCATCCAGCGCTCCCAGGGCACCTGCCTGTTGCCCTTCGGCATTCTGGAGAAGCACGGTCCGCACCTGCCCCTGGGGACCGATCTGCTCGACGTGCGTTATGCCGCCCTGCATGCCGCCGAACAGGAATACGCCGTGGTGTTTCCCGAGTATTACTTTGGCCAGATCTTCGAGGCCCGGCACGAACCCGGCACCGTCGCCTACAGCCGGGGACTGCAGTTGCAACTGCTGCAGGAAACTACCGACGAGATGGCGCGCAACGGCTGCAAGAAAGTCATCATCGTGAACGGCCATGGAGGGAATGAACATCTGTTGCCCTTCTTCGCCCAGAGCCAGTTGGAAAAGCCGCATGATTACGTGGTGTACGTGGTGGAACCGGGCGAGCCGCCGCCGGGCGGCCCCAAGGCCAGGAGCACCGGCCCCGACTGGCACGCCGGTGAGAGCGAAACCTCCGCCATGCTGATCGCGCATCCCGAACTGGTGCACCAGGATCGCGCCAAACTGGAATCTGGGGCTGATCGGGGCCGGCAAAAGCTGCCCGAAAATGTCTACACCGGAATCTGGTGGTATGCCCGCTTTCCCAATCACTACTCCGGGGACGGTTCGCTGGCCACTCGCGAATTCGGCCAATTCAGGATGGATGCGTGGATTGGCGGAATCGTGAAGGCCACCCGCGCCGTCAAGGCGGACCAGGAAAGCCTGAGGCTGCAGAACGAGTTCTTCGAAAAAGCGGCCCATCCCCTCGAGACCCAGCCCGAATAAACATCGGCTGAACCGGGTCACTGGTTGACGTAACTAGGGTAACGTTGGCCGCTCTCCGCGCGCATGCTACGCTCCGTTATACGTAGGAAAATCAGCAGTTTGCACGGAGTGGAAAGCGCATGCGGGTGCCCACGCCTGGGCTCTCTCAGACGAGCGATGCGGAAACGGAAACTGGCTTTCCGCCACTCCGCTCCTGCCTGATCAATCCATTACGCGATTCGTAGCGAACCGGAGACCCAGAACCGCCGCCGATGCCACGCATACCTATCTTCAGACTGGGACGCTCCGCCGAGGAGCCGCTGCCTCCGCAGCTCGGCAGTTACACGCCGCAGCTCACCCTGGAAGGCCTGCAGCTGGGCGTCGATAACCTGCGGCATGACGTACATCTGAGCCCGAAATTCGTCGAACAGGCCCGGTTGCAGATTGCGCGGCTCATCATGCGCCACGGCGACATGGAAGGCCTTCTGGCGGCGGAGAATGCCGACCGGCCCTCGGGCAATCACTTCATAGGATCGACGCCGCTTTCGAAAACCCAGCCGGCCAGGGCGGGCGCGTCGGAACTCAAACCCCTGCTGGCCGAACTGCATGTGTCGGCCTTGAATCGCGCCAAGGCCTCCGAGAATCTTTCCGTCGATGTGCTGGCGCGGGCGGCGATTATCAAGTTCCTGCGCGTCGAGTTGAACTCGCAGTTTGCCCAGGTACTGGAACGCGGCCGCATGATGCTTAAGAGTTATGAAGGCGTGCGCCAGCAGAAGGCCCTCGAGTATCGCGAGCGGGTGGCCAGTTTTCAGGTGGCCAAAAAGATCATCCTGCGCAAAACCGGACAGGAATTGTTCCGCATCCTGCGCGAAATCGAGAAAGAAACGCTGGCCCGCATGCGCCGCTCCCTGTTTGGCAACCACAGCGAAGTGGAGTACAAGCTGTTTCTGAACCCGCTGATCTTTACCGAGGACGGCTGCGACACCTACCTGAATGCCGAGCACTACGTCATGCTGGGCAACTTTGATCGCGACCCCGACCGCTTCTCCAATGTGCGCCGGGTGGTCCGCGACTTCCTGCTCTCGCTGCATCTCGGCCCGCAAGCCGAGGATGACGCCGTGGTCGATGGCTGGCTGAACGTCCCGGAAAATGCCCACGAACTGGTGGGCGCGGGCCAGCCCGACGAAGGCACTCACGAAGGACGCAGCCAGAAAGCGCGATTGCAGGCCTGGGTCGAATGCCTGGAGCGCGAGAAGCTCATGGACCACGTGATCGCCTCCTACGAAGTTGTACCGCTGCTCGCCGAGTACTCCCCGCGCATCAATGCCCAGCAGCTGAAGAATGGCCTGATCTCTCGGGAAGAACGCGACCGGGTTGAAAAATTGATCCAGGAGCACAGCAAACTCTCGGCCCAGAGTTTGTACGCCGCCATGGTGCGCGTGGCCGCCTGCCGCGGCAGCGAGCGGGCCAAAATGGCGGCGCGCTTTTTGCGCGACTTCCTGCGTTATCACCGCGATCTGCGGCGCCTGGAAGCGCTGAATTCCATCATGGACAGTGGAAACCTGATCGGCAACTGGAAAATCCGTGAACTCTCCGCCATGAACGGCACGCTGTACGAATTCCTGTTGCCGGAGGAGCAGAAGCCGTCAGAAGACAAAGTCCTGCGCCATGTGGTTCTCAAAGCCGATATCCGGGATTCCTCGCGGCTCACCCGGTCGCTGCTCGAGCAAGGTATGAATCCGGCGTCCTACTTCAGCCTGAATTTTTACGACCCGGTCAACAAGTTGCTGGCCAAGTACGGCGCCCGCAAAGTATTTGTCGAAGGCGACGCCATCATTGTTGCGCTGCTGGAACACGAAGGCGAAGCCCCGCTGGCGGTGAGCCGGGCGTGCGTGCTGGCGCGCGAGATTATCGACATCGTCCGCGGCTACAACCACCTGCTGGAGCGGGCCGGCCTGCCGGCGTTGGAGCTGGGGACGGGCATTTCGTTCCAGGATGCGGCACCCATGTACCTCATGGATGGCGACCAGCAGATCATGATCTCTGACGCGTTGAACGAGAGCGATCGGCTGTCTTCCTGCAACAAGCGTGTGCGCAAGGCCATCGCCGGCGTCGAAGGACCGTTCAATGTTTACGCCTTTCAGACCGTCAAAGACGCCGACGCCGGAGAGAGTCCGGAAGATTTCATCCTGAAATACAACCTGAACGGAATCCGCCTGAGCGAAGCTGCTTTCCAGCGCCTGCAGCAGGAAATTTCCCTGGAGCCGTGCCAGCTGGACTTGCCCAAATTGTGGGGCAGCGAAGACTTCCAATTGCAAAGCGGTCTGGTGCCGGTGGGTAACGAGATTTTCAAGAAACTCCTGGTGCGTTCCAGCCGGATTCCTCAAATCGATCCGCACAAATTCTCACTGCAGCACTGGACCGAGAGCCGCTACTACGAAATCTGCACCAACCCGGCAATCTACGCCCTGCTGGAAGGCAAAGCCGCGAAAGGCAGTTTTTAGTTTCTGGTTTCCAGTTGAGGTCGGTCTAGAAGCTGGATTTCAGCCGCGCCGGCTTGAACGGAATCATGACCACGGCCTCCAGATCGACCGCCGCGCCGTTCTTGGTGGCGGGCCGAAAGTGCCAGTGCGCGAGGGCAGTGCGAGCGTATTGATCGAGCTGGTCGTCGATGCCGCGCAGCACTCTTACATCGCTCACCGATCCATCGTTCCGGATGACCGCATAAAGCGTCACCGTCCCCTGCACGTTGCGGCGCATCAGCTCCAACGGATAGGCAGGGTCGACCTTCTGGATGGCCTCCGGCGCGGTGAGATCGCCCTGGGTTTCATTGAGCGTGGGATTGAGTTCGGCAAAACGAATGACCCAGCTTCCGCCGGCGGAGTTCAGGTTCGGCATGTTGAGGGTCATGGCATAAAACTTTTTGTCGCCGAATATCCATCGATCCACGTCCGTGGCCCGGTCCTTGGAGACTTCGGTGAGCGCATGCGGTGGAGTCGCCGTCACTCGCGGCGGCCTCGCATCCGCGATCAGGCGCGAGTTGTCGGAACCTTGTCCCGGGGCTGTACCCTTACCGCTACCGCTTCCGTTTCCCAGGCCAGCCACGGCGGAGCGGCCCTGGTTCTCCGGGCCCGCGCCAACCGTGAGTCCGGAAGGGATGCCGTCATTATTCTTGCCGGACCCGGAACCACTCCCGCGGTCTGTGCTCTCGGCCACATCGGGAGTGCCGGGCGCGCCGCTCTTTCCTCCCGGAGTCGCGGCAAAAGTGCCGCGACGATTGCCGGCTGGAAGCTCCACATCCGTCATCGCGGCCGGGTGAATGCCCAGTGAAATGATTCGCCCGCCGGGATTCGAACCGGCGTTGCCCGGAATCGAAGGCGGAGGCGGGACCGCCGCCGAACCTGCGCCGCCGCCGAGCTCCGCAGGAGCCCGGCCCGCCGCGGCGTATTGCTCGGCCATGGGCAGTTCCGGCGCTGGCGCGACCACTTGCGAGTGTCCAATGTTGATATCTCCCAAACGGCGCTGCGAAGCTGCGTCCACGCTGGGAGGAGGTTGGACCACCGCAGCCTGCGGTCCCCGCAGAGTGCGCGAAGACTCGGTGTCCAGTTCCGGAGCGGGCGCCACCGCCGTCTGCGCCAGCATCGGCGCGGGCTGGCGGTTCGCGGGCATGGTTTCCGGTGCGGGCGCGACCACGGTCACGGGCAGCGCCGGCAGCCTCAGGTTGGCGGCGGCGGTGGTTGAAGCCAGCGGCACCGCGGGCTGGGCTTTATTCTGCGACCAGGCCACGATATTGGGCAGAGGCACATCATGATTCAGCTTGATGTCGGACGGAGTGACGATGGTCTGAGTTCGATTGTCTGCCTCCGCGGGCACCGAAATGATTGGCTGCGCCGAATGTTCTGGTTCGCCTTTGCGGGGGAGCGGCCTGCGCCTGCCGCCCGTATCGAGCGGCGGAAGGTACTCTGACGGGGCGTAGTAAATCACGTCGGCGCGATTGAACACTGGACGATCCAGCACCTGCGGTCGCTGCGGCCAGAGGCGCACCGACCCCCACAGCGCCACGACCACTGCGGCGTGGCAGATGGCAGATTGCGCAAAGCGGTTCCAGGGAAGGCGAGAGGGGACGAAAACATCCGGCCAGAAAGATCCTGGCGGCGATGACACCAGAAACGGGGTTCGCCGGCGGGGTCTAAATAGATCGGTGAGGTTGCGAAGAAAGACGGTGTGCCAGGGTTCCAGATTGACCAGGAATGCCGGCGCGGGCCCGGCTTTCAACCTTGATTCCGACGGCGATTCCAGGAGTACCGGGGCTGGCTTCATTCAGTAGACCGAAGACGCGAAACCCCAATTATAGCGTGCGCTCCCCGCCCCCCCATACCCACCAGTTCATGGAAAATGGAGGACGGGCGTCTCGCCCGTCCCCTTTAGAAACGGGGCGCCGAGGAAATGCGAGCGCCGCCGAGGGCAAGATGGCCTCGGGGACTGCCGGCGAGACGCCGGCGCCACGCAGACGTGGGCCGCGAAGGGATGAGGCTGCGTCCCGCGCAGTTCCATGCTCTAATACGCCCATATGGTCCGAGTCCGCATCCTTGCCGCCATGCTGCTGACCTGCCTGCTCGCCGCCGGGCAGAATACCGCGCCCCAACATCCCCCCGCCGCCAAACCGGCCAACGACTATTCCGGCATGTATTCCTTTCTGCAGGACGGCGAGTTCGTACAACTCACGGTCGAGGAAGCGGGCCGCGTCACCGGCTTCATCTCGCGTTATGGCGACCTGGAAAGCGATCGCGGCCAGTTCCTCGATCAGTTCTTCAAGTCCGGCAAACTGGATGGCAGGAACTTGACCTTCACCACGCAGACCGTGCACGGCGTGTGGTACGACTTCACCGGCGTGGTCGAACGCGGACCGGGAAAGAATCCCGGCGACGAGGCTTATTACGTGCTCAAAGGCACGCTGACCCAGAACACCACTGATGCCGACAAGAAGACTTCTTCCAAGTCACGCGATGTGGCCTTCAAGTCTTTCCCGCAGGACCTGGGCGAGCCTGCTGAGAAGCGCTGATCTGTCATCCTAAGCGCAGCAACGGCTTCGCTTCGCGAAGCTGCTGCGGAGTCGAAGGACCCCTATCAGCTCTACGAACGCTGCCTGCTTCGGTTTTAAAGCAACACCAACTTCCCAGATCTTCCGCGCCCCGTATTGCTACAGGGGTCCTTCAACTCCGCGGAAAGTTCGCGCCGCGAACTTTTCGCTCCACTCAGGATGACCGAGGCTGGCCCAGTGGAAGTTGAAGCCAGCGCATTGTATCCTCGGTTCGTGCCGCGTCCACATGCGCCTCATCGGTCGCCGACCCCGGGACTCGTCTTGGGACTCATCATTACGCTGGCCGCCGTGGTGGCCTACTCGGGATACATCACCCGGCAGATCTCCGGCCTGCGGGAATTGCAGAACAACCTGGTCGACCGCAACCGCAAGGACTCGCTGCAACTGCTTCGCATTCAAAACGATCTCAACACCCTGGCGCTGGCCATGCGCGACATGCTGGACAACAACGAACCTTATCCCCTGACCGCGTGGACGTCGCAATTCCAGCGGGTGCGGGATGATTTGAACGACGCGCTGCGCCAGGAGGAGCAGGTGGCGGTCGCCGACCGCACTCCGGAGCAGCGCCAGTATCTGAAAAATTCCATGGCGCAATTCTGGGACGCAGTCGATCGGACATTTGCCGTGGCCGCGAGCGGCCGGCCCGATGAAGCGAGGACCCAGATCCAGCTTTCCTTGCAGGCGCGGCAGGCCGCCCTGAGCACAGCGGTGGCCCGGCTGCTGGTGCAGAACAACGAAAGCGAAGAGCAGGCGGCCCAGCGCATCGCCGCGATTTATGACCGGGTACAGCGCCAGGTCTATCTGTTTCTCACGCTTACGCTGGTGGCGATCCTGCTCACCGGCCTGTATTCGATCCGCTCCAATCGGCAGTTGTTTGCGCAACTGGCGGCGCTCTCCGCGCAACGCAGCGAGCTGGCGCAGAAACTGATTTCGACCCAGGAATCCACTCTGCGGCATGTTTCCCGCGAGCTGCATGATGAGTTTGGCCAGATCCTGACCGCGGTCGGCGCCATGTTGTCCCGCGCCGGAAATCAGGTGCCGGAAGGTTCGCCGTTGCGTGCCCAGCTCCGCGAGGTGGCCGAGATCGCGCAGGCCGCGCTGGACAAGGTTCGCAGCCTTTCCCAGGCGCTGCATCCCGTCATGCTCGAAGAGACCGGCCTGGAAAGCACGCTGGACTGGTATTTGCCCGTGGTGGAACGGCAGGCGGGCATTCACATATCCTATGAAAAATCGGGTACCGCCTATCCCGTGGATGGAAATGCTGCTATTCATGTATATCGCGTCGTACAGGAAGCTCTGAACAACGTGACGCGGCATTCCGGCGCCGGGGAAGCCTGGGTGCGTTTGCGATACCTGCCCAAGTCCCTGGAACTGGAAGTGGAAGACCACGGCAGCGGGTTTGTGGCGCAGTCCGTGAAGCAGGGCATCGGGCTGGTGGCGATGCGGGAGCGAGCGGAACTGCTGGGCGGCGCCATCGAATTTGCCCGGCCCGTGCCGGGCGGTACGCTGATTCGTTTGACCGTCCCGAGAGAAAAACTGGGGGAGAAGCTGGAGACGCATGCCGGATAAGATTTCTGTCTTGCTGGTGGATGACCATAGCCTGGTGCGGCGGGGATTCCGCCGCATCCTGGAAGACGAGCCTGATATCGAGGTGACGGGTGAGGCCGGCGACGGCGCCGAAGCCGTTCGCCTGGCGCAGGAACTGCTGCCCAACGTGGTGGTGATGGATTGTGCCATGCCCAACATGAATGGCCTGCAGGCTACCCGCAAGATTCTCGAGCAGCAGCCCCAGACCCTGGTGCTCATGCTGAGCATGCATCCCGAGGAAACCCTGGTGCGCCAGGCTCTCGATGCCGGCGCCCGAGGTTACGTCCTGAAAAATGCCGTGGACCTGGAACTGGGCGCTGCCATCCGCCGCGTGGTGGCGGGAGAAACCGTGCTGGATTCGCAACTCAGCCGTCCGGCCGCGCTTAAAGGTGATCGCGACCAGCATCTCACCCCCCGTGAGCTTGAAATTCTGCAGATGATCGTCGAAGGGAAATCCAACAAAGAGATCGCCACGGCACTCGAACTCAGCGCAAACACCGTGGCCGTGCACCGCGCCAACATCATGGATGCGCTGGGCATCCACAAGACCGCCGAACTCGTGGTCTACGCGATCCGCAATGGCCTGGTAAATCTTCCGTGAACCGGCGGCACTTTCTGTGTGGCATGGCGGGCCTGGCTTCGACTTCAGGTCTGCTGCGGAATGCGTTCGCTGCGCCCCCCGGCCCTCCCGGCTTCCGCCTGGTCGACGTGTCCGCCGCGGCCGGCGTTCAATTCCGCCACCACAGCGGCGCCTACGGCGGCAAGCTGCTGCCTGAAACCCTGGGCGCGGGCTGCGCTTTTCTCGATTACGACGGCGACGGCTGGCAGGACATTCTAGTGATCAATGGCATGGACTGGCCGGGCCACAAACGTGAACGCAGCACTTTGAAGCTCTACCGCAACAATCGGAACGGAACTTTTTCCGACGTGACCCGCGCCGCCGGGCTCGAGGTTGAAATGTACGGCATGGGAGTGGCGGTCGGAGACTATGACAACGACGGCTATCCCGACATCCTGGTGACCTGCGTCGGACAGAACGTTCTTTTCAAGAACACCGGGAAAGGCGCCTTTCGCGATGTAACCCAGGCCAGCGGGCTGGGCGGACGGCAGGCCTTCAGCACCTCGGCGCTGTGGTTTGATTTTGATCGCGACGGCTTGCTCGATCTGTTCGTGTGCAACTACGTGAAGTGGTCTCCCGAGCACGATGTGTTCTGCAGTCTCGACGGGAAAAACAAGCCGTATTGCACGCCCGAGGCCTACCGCGGAGAAACCTGCTGGCTGTTTCACAATCTGGGCAACGGAAAATTTGAAGACGTCACGCCGACCAGCGGAATTTTCGACAGCAGCTCGAAGTCGTTAGGCGTGGCCCTGCTCGATTACGATCAGGATGGGTGGCCGGACCTGCTGGTGGCCAACGACACCCAACCCAACAAGCTCTACCGCAACCAGCGCAACGGGACATTCAAGGACGTTGCCGTCGAGGCCGGGATCGCATTCAGCGCCGAAGGCAAGGCGCGTGCGGGCATGGGCGTGGACGTCGCCGACTTCACCAACTCGGGAACTCCGGGTGTGGCCATCACCAACTTCGACAACGAAATGATCGGTCTCTACCGCGCCTCCGGCAGCGGAAATTATGCCGACGTGGCGGCCCAGAGCGGGGTCGGACTGGCCTCGAAGGACAAACTGGGATTCGGATGCGTATTCCTGGATGCCGACCTCGATGGCGCGCTCGACCTGGCCGTCGTCAACGGACACATCGATGACACGGTGCGGAATGTTCGCGGCGTCGGCTACGCGCAGTCTCCACAGTTATTCCTCAACGACGGCCAGGGGAAATTCCACGACGTGGCCGCTCAAGTCGGCGGTGGTTTCGCGCAACCCAAGGTCGGCCGCGGCTTGGCCTACGCCGATTTCGATCGCGACGGCGATCTCGATCTGCTGATCACCACCAACAACGGCCCTGCTTACCTCTATCGCAACGATCAGCTGGCCGGAAACAGGAGCATTCGCTTCCGCCTGGTCGGCACAAAATCCAATCGCGACGCCATTGGAGCCAGGGTCCGAATCTTTCTCGGCGAAGCCGGCCAGGTGCGCATGGTGAAGGGCGGATCCAGTTACCTTTCACAGTCGGAACTCCCCCTGACCTTTGGTCTGGGGAAACGAGACAGGATTGATCGTCTGGTAATTGACTGGCCCAGCGGCGGCACCGAAGAATACAAGAACCTGGCTGCAGGCCGCGCCTACCAATGCGCAGAATCCAAAGGAATTACGCCCCTCGCAGGCTTCTAGTATTTTCTCAGTATTGTGGCGCCTCATCACAAGGATTAGTTTGGGATCAACTTTTGACCTCACGCGGCCTACCCCGGTCGCGCTCTTGAGGAGTTCACCCCACGAAAGAGGCAGGTACGGCTACCTGCCTCTTAATTTTTTGCCGGTCCCGCGTTTCCAATGTGCAATTTGCAGGCCAGGAATAGCCAAAGACCACGTGGGGACAGCCGCCCTCGGCTGTGCCGTCGAGCGAAGCTCGACCGGTTCTTGCCGGAAGGCCAGATTGCGGAGCTGCGCTCCGCCGGACAGCCGGGGGCGGCTGTCCCCACGTGGTCTTTGGTAGTTCGACGAGCGGGGCGCTCGCGCCTGCATTGTTTTACTTCTTCATCACATCGTTCATACGCGACTGCAGGTTGCCGGCTGTTGCCTGGCCCTCCGGCTGGTGGATCAGGTCATTTGCCTCCGCCGGATCGCGCACCCAATCGTAAAGCTGATTGCCCCTGGTTTCGTGTGTGATGAACTGCCACTGCGGTGTCACCAGCGACTTCATCGCGCCCGTGCTGGCGGTGGGAATCAGCGTTCTCGCCAGCTGGTCTTCTTTGTCGGAAATGGCGTTGCGCGCCAGTTCCGACAGCGGATCGGGCCAGTTGGGCGCGCCCCCGGCTTGCCAGAGAGCACTCAGAGACGCTGGGGGAAACGGGCTCTCCGTGCCGGCGCCCAGCAGATCCATGATAGTCGCCGGAATCGCGGCGTTGGTCACCGGTGTCGCAACCGTCTCCCCTGCCGGGACGTGGCCGGGATACCAGATCAGCAGCGGCACGTGGATCAGTTCCCAGTAGAGCGCTTTGCCATGCGTCCGGAGATGGTGCTGCCCGAGCGATTCACCGTGGTCAGAGGTGATGATCACCAGCGTATGCGCCGCTAAACCGCGCCGCTCCAGTTCCGCCATCAGCTGCCCGATGTGATTATCGACATACTTCACGCCGTTGTCGTAAGCGTCGATATCGCTCAACTGCGGCCATGGCGGTTTGGGATAGTCCCGCGGCCCTCCGTAGGGATCGTGCACATCGAAATAGTTCAGGAAGGCGAAGAAAGGCCGCTGGCGATCGCGGTCGATCCAGTCCGTCACTTCCTGGTTGACCGCGTCGGCGCGCTTGCGAACGCCGAAAGCGCCGCCATAACTGCCGGAACCTTCCGCGTCCTGATCGAGCAGGGAAGTAAAGCCGAGCTTGCGCAGGGTGCGCTTGACCAGGCTATGGTCGCTGCGCTTGAGATAGATGCGGGCAAACTCCCGGCCAAACAGCGTGCGTACAAACGCGTCGCTGGGCGATTGAAAATAATCTTCGAAGTGGAGAAAGCCCCGCCCGAAGCCCAGGTCGCGAGAAAAGTAGGTGCGATTGGCCGAGAACGCTCCGGTGCGATAGCCCTTACGCTCTAACGCCTCGCCCAGCGCGGGAAATCCGCCCATGCCCTTCTTACCCCACCCTAGCCACGGCTCGGGCTGCACGCTGCCCACACCATGCTCGAACTGGTAGCGTCCGGTCAGCAGCGAAACATGCGAAGGCAGGCTCCAGGAGCAAGCCGAAATCGCATTCTGGAAGCGCACGCCCTGCTGTGCCAGGCGATCGAAGTTCGGGCTGGTGGGACGAGCATAGCCATAAGAAGAAACATGATCCGCGCGCAGCGTGTCGACGACAATCACCAGCACGTTGGGCGCGCCCGCCGCAGCCGGCGGAAGATGCGCCACCGCAGTTCGTTCCTCGAGCCACTTGCCACCTTGAATTCCGGCGAAGGCGAGGATCCATGCCGCCACCATCCAGGGCGTGATTCTTTTCCAGAACTGCACGAACGAGCCTTCCCGTTTGCCGTACCAGCGAGTGAACGCGACGGCGACGCCGAAGGCCAGCAATAGGCAAGCCGCGTGGAACAGGCGGCTGGTCAGAGTGAGCCAGTCATAGACGCTCAAGAATGTCAGCAGAAAGACGACTGCCCGCAGGATGGGAAGACGGGGCGCGAGCCGGGCCGCGATGCCGCCGATCAGCGCCAGCATCAGGAAAAAAATCGCGTCCACGATGGGCGAAATCCAGACGATCTCCCAGGACACGTGCATCATGGGTCCCCAGCGCACCCAATTGATTCTCTGAAAGACGAGGAGCCCGATGCTCTCGACGAAACCCGCAAAAATTCCGGATCCCAGGCCCACAATCAGGAGCGAGCCGGCAGTCCAAGGCGCCGTGAGGGACGATTTGTCCATGCGTTTGTGCTGGCGGAGAATCGTGTTCAGTCTAGCAGTTCATGCTCGCCGGAAGGGCCGTCGCGAACCGCCCCGCATGAGACGGTGTGGTCGCGGGCGACTCGCCCGCGGGGTTTGGAGACAAGCGGGCGACTCGCCCGCGACCACATTCACAGTGAGTGGAACTTTCCCGCACGCTGAAGTAAAGTGAACTCCCGCGAACGCGGCGGGCCCAGAATGACCCGGCCGGAAAATCTTCAACCGACATCTCCCGCGCTCCCGCCGAAAATTCTTCCGGCTGCGGCGGTCCGATGGCTTTTCCCTTTGCTGCTGGCGGCCCTCTATTTGGCGCAGTGCGCCTGGTTCATTCGTACGCAATCGTTGACTTACGATGAACCCGTACACATCGCGGAGGGGCTCAACGCCTGGCGTTACGGAAGATTCGAACAGTACAACGATCATCCGCCCCTGGCTCGCCTGTGGTGCACGCTGCCACTGATCGGCCCCCAGTGGCAAGTGGAGGTCGAGCCGCTGTTTGATTCATTTCGCGTCCCCCACATTGCGCCCGATCCGGTAGCGCTGGCCTGGCGGGCACGCGCCATGAACGTTTTGTTTGGCCTGCTCCTCGCCGGGATCGTCTGGCGGGCCGCAGACCGTTTATTTTCCCGGGCTACCGCAAATTTCGCGCTGGCCTTGTTCGCCTTCTCGCCCGCGCTGATCGCTCATTTTTCGATTGCCGCCACCGACGGCGCGGCCACGCTATTCATTTTTGCCACGGCGTGGGCGCTGGTGCGGTGGCGAGCGCGACCGACCTGGAGAAGGACATTCGGCTTCGGATTGCTGCTCGGCGTGCTGCTCCTGGCCAAGTTCTCGACTGCGCCTTCATTCCTGCTCGCCCTGCTGTGGATGCTTCTGTTGGGCGCGGACAGAGTAATCCAGCCGCCCGCGCGCTGGAACTGGAGCAAGACGGCAGCGGCTCTGCTGCTGGCGTCGTCGGTCGTCTGGGCGGGATACTTTTTTCACGTCTCGCGTCTGACGGTGCGCGATGGCACTTTGACTGCAACCTTTCCTAACTGGAACGCCCCCATCGTCAAGCCGGTGCGAGGCGATAGAAATTACAGCCTGCTCATTCCGGCAGGGGAGTACATCGAAGGCTTTCGCGAGCTGGTGCGGCACAACCGGCAGGGCCAGCCAGCATTTTTTCTCGGACAGGCTTCAACTCACGGCGGATGGAAGCTGTACTACCCGGTGGTGATCCTGCTGAAGTGGCCGACGATTGTGCTGGCCTTGTCCCTGACCGGCCTGGCGATGGCTCTGAGAAGAATCACAAGAAAACTGCAGGTCCCACCCGATCTCTGGATTATGGCATCATTTCCCGCGCTCTACCTGGCCATGGCCATTCCCGCCCGCTTCAACCTGGGAGACCGGCACGTGTTGCCCATGTATCCCTTTGCGATCTTGTTTGCGGGAGCGCTATGGGAATGGGCCGCTCCCAGACGCACGGTCGCGGCAGTCCTGATTTTGTTGGCTGCTCTGAATGCGGCGGACGCATTGCGTTACGCCCCGGGGTATCTCTCCTACTTCACGCCCTTCGTCCGGCCGGCGGAAAGCTTCCGCCTGCTGACCGACAGCAACCTCGATTGGGGGCAGGGTTTGCTGGCATTAAGAGAGTATCAGCGCGACCACCCCGGCGAGCGCATCTGGTTGTCATACTTCGGCAGCGTCGATCCGCGGGTGTACGGAATCCAGTCTGATTCATTCGCCGGAAACAGGAACGTGTCGGGGACCGTAGTCGTGAGCGCAACCAACCTCTCGGGACAGTATTTGGCCGAACCGGAGAGATACCGCTGGCTGCTCGAGCAGAAGCCGGTGACCATCCTTGACGACTCGCTTTATGTCTTTCAGATCCGGGACTCGGGCCCGCAACCATGATGTGTAAATTGAATTCCGCTGAGAAGCGCTGGTGGGTTAATCAGGAACCGGTGGCGAGTAGAGCATCGACGGCTGCCTCAACTTTTGCGAAGGGTTGGTCCGGGCCGGGCGCAGGCTGCAGCCGTCCCTGCCGGTCGATCAGGAAAATCGCCGGATAACGCACGATGTCACGATACAAGTTGGGGATGGTTCCGCTGACCGTGAGAAGCGGGTAAGTGACCGGGACTTGTTCCACGAACTTTCTCTGTTGATCGATGCTCTCGTCCGAAAGCCCGAACACGATGAACCCTTGACCCTGATGCTCGCGGTATAAGCGGTCGAGCTTCGGCATCTCCTGCCGGCAGGGACCGCACCAGGTCGCCCATATATTGACCAGCACGACCTTGCCTTTCTGATCGGCCAGGCGCTGAGTGTTTCCTTGAAGGTCAGGAGTGTCGAAAGGCGGCGCGGCCACATCCCGCAGCGCCATGTTTCTGGACTGCCGGGAGCGGAGGATGCCGTCGCTCACTGGCTTCCAGGCAAGTCCCAGCGAGAGAAAAGCGATGACCAGCCCTGCCTTTCCAGCCAGCGAAAGTGCGTGCCGGCCGCGATCCTTTATCGCGAGAGCCAGGGTAAGAAAAAACGGCACCGTCATCGCGAGCGTTGAAACGGAGAGCCGGAAGAGCCAGTCCTTTTCGAGATCGGCACTGTAGCGTGTGAGGGTGCCGTAGACAACCAAGTACAGGAAGAGGGCTGCCAGCGGCGAAAGGATACCGGCAATGAGCACACGGTATTTGGACAATCGACTCACCAGAAGAGCTTACTGGCCGGCGCGTAGAGGCGAAATCAAAAGCCTGCCCGCGGACTTCTTGGGATCAGCTTTGTCATCCCGGTACGACAGTTCGAGGGAGCCTTCGGCGGTCGGAGAAGCCTGCGCCAGCGCGGTCGCCAGAGAACGGAAAGAACGGCCAATGTCGGTATTTTCCTGCATCGCAACCGGAACTCCCTTGTCGATGGCGGGCGCGATCGACTGGTAGTTGTTGGGAATCTTCCAGAGCAGTTTGCAGCTGGTGGCTTTCTCCACATCCTCGTCGGTGAAGCCGGGAATTTTCTTGTAGCGGTTGAGGACAATTCTGACCCGGTCGCGGGTGGCGCCTTCTTCCAGAAAAGCGCGAATGCGGCTGGCGCTCCACAGCGAAACCACGTCCGCCTGGGCGACCAGCAGGATGGCATTCGAATGATCGCACAGCAACCGCGCCGTCTGGTCCACACGGCCCGAGCAGTCGACAACCACGTAGCGGAAGTGCGCGACCAGCAGATCAAACAGCCGCGCCAGTTCTGCCGCGGTCGGCGTCAAGGGCTGGGGCTGTTGCGGGCCGGCCAGCAACTGCAGTCCGCCCTTGCACTGGGTCATCAAACCTTCCAGCAGGGAAGCGTCGAGACGGTGCAGATTTTGCAGGGCATCCACCACGCCGAAGGTGGGCCGCACGTTGAGATGAAGGGCGCAGTGTCCCAGGGGAGCAAAATCCACCAGCAAGACTCCGCCCTGGGTTTCCTGCAGCGCGATGGCAGTGTTGACGGCAACGCTGGTGCCGCCCGCGCCGCCTTTGGAATTCATTACCGTGAAGATGCGCGCCCGGCCCGAAGAAGTGCGGACTTTGCTTCGGGTGGCGCTGAACCGCGTCAGTGCCTCGATCAGCGCTTCCGAGGTCGCGTTGCGGTCCAGAAATTCGCCCGCTCCGGCACGCATCGCAGCCACGATGGTGGGCGGATGGTTCATTTCCCCGAACGCAAAAATAGCGATGTCCGTGGTGTTCGCCTGGATCAGTTCGATGGCGCTGATGGCCCGCGCGGCGCCGGCGGTATCGATATCGACCACGACTACTTCGGTCCGGACGTCCTGAATCTGGCGCAGCACCGGGTCCGTGGGGCTGGTCGGGAAACCCACGTGGCTAAAGACGTTGCGGCCCATTCCGGTTCCTTCCAGACGATGCTGGAGTACCGACAGCCGTTCCCGGTCTTCAGTCAGAAGAGTTACAGCTACACCCTGCATGGCTTCACTCTGTTTCTTGCATCAGTATGTTATTGAGATATAAGGGTTACGCCAAGTGACGACCGTAACTCGCTCGGGCTACCCGGGAAGATTCGAATTCTCCTGACTGCAGCGCACACTGCAAGCGTAACTTCAACGATCGCTGGGGGACAGGTGCCAGGAGGAATCCGAAGCCAATCTTCCATCTGTAACCCTATTTTATGCAAAAAGGTGGGCCTTGGGAAGGAGTAAAAACCGTGGAAAAACCGGCCTTTGCGGCCTTTTCGACGCTGGAAGCCGGTTCTGCGCTCCGCCTGGCTAGCCCTCAACCGCGAGGGTAGGCGAACCTGGGACGAGAGGATCTTTTCGCGTTGGATGCGCATCGCGCGCGCCGGAAACCCGGGGGAAGCTGGCTGAAACCTGGGCGGCGGTCTCGGCCGCGGAGAGATATTCGTATCCTTCGAGATGTACCGCCACGCCAAATTTGCTCTCAGCCGGCAGCACTCGCACGACCCGGCCGCGGCAGCGCACCCGCATGTTCTCCGTCAGGGTGATTTCAGCCGGCATCATCAAAGTGAGTTCGACCGCATCGCCTTCCGCTACCCGAAAATCGGTGTAGAAAAACGCTCCGCGTCCGCTCAAGTCCTGGGTAAAGCCGCAGCCCTCGCGATCGGTTCCCGCCAGGCGGACTGCAACCGGGAGCTGGAAGTCGAAGCGCTGCGAGGCGCGGCGCTCAAGATGGACTTGATCGGTGCTCATGGGTTTCTCCGATAGCCGGCATTCCAACATCAGGACGGGCCAGCGTCGAACATCGAATACTCTACTCCACGGCGGAGCAGCGCGGAAGGCGGAAGTTATCACCGATCGTCGATATTCCACTTTTGGGCCTCAAATCCGGAAGATGTGTCGAAAAGTTGCAGGCGATTGTCAAAACAGCGAGACTGAGAGCTGCCAATTCGGGCGTTTCCGCCGGATCTATCAGGTAAATATCGGTGAACTCGGGACCAGCGGCGCATAAAAATCGATGGCTACCTGCCACTCTTCGGGCCTTGCACCACCGTAACTTCCAGCTCTTCTTCAGCGGACAGCTGGTCTCCCTCATCGGCACCTGGATGCAAAATATTGCAGAGTCATGGCTGGTTTATCGCAAGACCGGCTCGGCGCTTAAGCTGGGCGCCGTCGGGTTCGCCAGCCAGATTCCCGTGTTCCTGGTAGCGCCGCTGGGCGGCATCGTGGCGGACCGGTTCAATCGACGGCGAATTGTGATTGGCACTCAGATCTCGTCCATGATTCTGGCCTTGATCTTTGCCACGCTTACCCTCACCGGACTCATACAGGTGTGGCATATCTTCGTGCTGGCGGCTCTGCTGGGAGTGGTGAATGCCTTCGACATTCCCGCGCGACAATCGTTCCTGGTGGACATGGTAGGCAAGGAAGACCTGATGAACGCCATCGCGCTGAACTCCACCATGTTCAACGGCGCGCGTATTATCGGCCCCGCCATTGCCGGGATCCTGGTAGCCCGGATCGGCGAAGGCTGGTGCTTTCTGGCCAACGGTATCAGCTATGTCGCGGTGATCAGCGGCCTGTTGATGATGCGAGTGGTGAAGCCGGCGCGGCTCGCGTCACACGGCCCCGCGCTGGCCCATCTGATCGAAGGCTATCGTTTCGCCCGCCACAACACGCCCATTCGTTCCCTGTTGCTGCTCTTAGGTCTGGTGAGCCTGGTGGCGATGCCTTACACCGTGCTTATGCCCGTCTTCGCGGACCAGATTCTGCACGGCGGCGCCCGCGGCCTGGGAATTCTGATGGGAGCGACCGGCGTGGGCGCGATGCTGGGAGCGCTTACCCTGGCCACGCGCTCCGGCGTCGTGGGACTGGGCCGCTGGGTGGCATTTTCATGCGGCGGCTTCGGGTTCTTCCTGGTGCTGTTTTCCTTCTCGCATCATTTCTGGCTGTCGGCTGCTCTGCTGCTGCCGGTGGGATTCTGCATGATGCTGGGAATGTCATCTTCGAACACCCTGATCCAGGCCATGACTCCCGAC
>Ga0187822_10000008_pt1 | contig 29184 bp, 28 predicted proteins | sample NC_wetland_sal_i_18_FD_132967 | JGI IMG/M metagenome (GOLD analysis project Ga0187822, IMG submission 132967) | Wetland sediment microbial communities from Neuse River Estuary, North Carolina, USA - SourceSoil_2 | ecosystem: Environmental > Aquatic > Freshwater > Wetlands > Sediment | place...
GCGCGATTGCCGTACCCCTTGAGAGAGCTACCCGCCTTGGCGGGACCGCGCATGCTCCGGCGTTCGGAGCACGCTGCTCCTGCACCCGAGCCCCCTCGCGCCGATCCGAACATGCTTCGTCAGATTCTTTCTTTCTTCAATAAACCGAAACTGGAGGCAGCTATGGCCGCGGACTTCTTCATTGGCGAGTCCCTCGTCGGGGACGGCAACGAAATCGCCCACGTCGACCTGATCATCGGGTCGAAGTCGGGCGCGGCCGGGCAGGCTTTCACACAGGCGCTGTCGCGGAACACCGACGGGTTCACCACCCTTCTCGCCGTGGTGACGCCGAACCTCCCCTGCAAGCCCGACACCCTGCTATTCAACAAGGTCACGATCAAGGGCGCCAAGCAGGCCGTCCAGATGTTCGGCCCGGCGCAGGCGGCCGTCGCGCGCGCCGTCATGGACAGCGTCGCCTCCGGCGTCATCCCGAAGGACAAGGCCAACGACTACTGCATCCTGGCGGGCGTCTTCATCCACTGGCAGGCTGAGAGCGACAAGAAGATCTACGACTTCAACTACCAGGCGGTGAAGGAGTCGATCCAGCGCGCCCTCGCCGGCAAGCCGTCGGTGGACGACGTGCTCGCCAAGTACAAGGCCGCCCGCCATCCCTTCGCCAGCGGCGCCGAGGGCTGATCGCCGACAGCAGCCCGGCCGACAATCCAACGAGGGGCGGCCCGGATGGGGCGCCCCTCGTCTTTTGCCGACCTTCCTTTCGAGGAGCTACAACCCGCGATGCGCAAGCTCTTGCTTCAGCTCGACAGCTCCCGTCTGCCGAGCGCGTTCGACCAGGTCGTCGCCTACGATGCCGGGGCCGACGACATCATGAGTTACGGCGGTGTGACCGAGGGCGACGTCCGCGACCTGATCCACGGCTGCATCTTCACCCGCGCGCCGAAGGACCTCAAGAACACGGCGGTCTGGATCGGCGGGAACAACATGTCGGCCGGCGAGCAGCTGCTGGCGATCGCGCAGGACTCGCTCTTCGCCCCGTTTTCCGTGTCGATCATGCTCGACTCGAACGGCTCGAACACGACCGCGGCCGCCGCGGTCGTGAAGATCGAGCAGGCAGTGGGCGGCGTTAAGGGCAGGCGGGCGGTGATCCTGGCAGGCACCGGGCCCGTGGGCCAGCGTGCCGCGGGACTCCTGGCTCTCGGTGGCGCGCACGTGACGATCACGTCGCGCAAGCCCGAGCAGGGCGAGAAGGCGCGCCGGTCGATTCAGGAGCGGTTCAACGTTCCGGTGGACATCGTGGGAATGGTCGACGCCTCTCACGCCGCTGACGTGCTGGAGGGCGCCGAGATCCTCCTCAACTCGGGTCCCGCTGGCGTCTTGATGGTGCCGAAGGGAGCGTGGGCGCGGCGCCCGAGTCTCCTCGTAGCAGCAGACCTGAACGCGGTTCCTCCGCTCGGCATCGAGGGCGTGGAGCTCAATGACGCGGGTATCGATCGCGAGGGCGTCAAGGTCTTCGGCGCGTTCGGCGTCGGAAACTTCAAGACGAAGCTGCACAAGGCATGCGTCGGGCGGCTGTTCACCCGGAACGATCTCGTGCTCGACGCCGAGGCGATCGCCGACGTCGCCCGGCAATTGGTCGCCGAGAAGAAGGACTGACGTGACATGCCGCGGGTCGTCGGAATCGACCCGGGCACGGTCTCGATCGACATCTGCGGCCTGGAAGACGGGCGGCTCGTGCTCGACCGCTCGTGGCCCACGGCGGAGGCTCTGGGCGAGCCCGACGAGTTGATCCGGGCGCTTCGCGCCATGGGCGAGCCCGACCTGGTAGCCGGTCCATCGGGTTACGGGCTGCCGCTGGTCCCCGCCGAGCAGGCGACGGAAGACGACTGGCGCCTGGCGTTCCTCGCTCGGCCGGGCGAGGAAGGCGGGCTCGGCGGGCTCCGGCGCCTCGCGCGCCGCATGGTCGAGTCGGGGCTTCGGACAGTCTTCCTGCCGGGCGCCATCCACCTGGACACGGTCCCACCCCATCGCAAGCTGAATCGGGTCGATCTGGGCACGGCCGACAAGGTCGCGGCCGCCGCGCTCGGCATCGCCGACCAGGCGCAGCGGTTCGGCTGTCCGCCGAGCGAAGCGTCCTTCCTGCTGCTCGAACTCGGGGGGGCCTTCAGCGCGGCGCTGGCCGTGCACGGCGGCCGGATCGTGGACGGACTCGGCGGCACGAGCGGTCCCATGGGATGGCGCTCGTCCGGTGCACTGGACGGCGAGGTGGCCTATCTGTCGGGCGAGGTGACCAAGGCGATGCTGTTCCGCGGCGGGGTGCAGTCGCTCGCGGAATCAGGCGAGGGGCGCCGCGCGCTCGGGCTCGAGGCCTTCGTGGAGGGGGCGATCAAGGCGCTGCGGAGCCTCCTCGTCCCGGTCCCGGCACCCCGGGAGATCCTGCTCTCGGGACGGGCCCTGGCCGAGACCGGAGTGCTCGAGCGGCTGGAGCCGAGCCTGGCGGCCGTGGCGCCGGTCCGCCGGCTCCAAGGGTTCGCTCGCGTCGCCAAGGCGCCGGCGCAGGGTGCGGCGGTCATCGCGGACGGCCTGGCGGGGGGTCGCTGGCAGCCGCTGGTGGAGACGATGCGGCTGCGTCACGCGAGCGGCACCGTGCTCGATCACCTCGTGGTGATCACCCCGGACGCCGGCCGCCACCGGCTCGGGCTCGCCTGAGGCGGCGCGGCCGCCGTTCAGTCGCGCTGCGCCAGCCAGGCAACGGCCACCGCCGGCGCGCAGTCGGAAACCCGCGCGGCGCCGGCCTTGCCGTCAGGCAAGAGCCTCGCGAACTCGAGCGCTGGGCGACCGAGCCGCCGGGCAAGCTCGGGGGCGACAAACCGTCCCACGCCTGCCGCCACCAGCGGAGCGTCTTCCGGTAGGCCCACGCGTGAGAGTATGCGGCGGCAAGCGTCCTCGATGCGGCGCAGCTGTACCTCGGCCAGCCAGGCCGCCAGCCCGCGCCACGCCGCGAGCGGCGCGGACGCGCAATCGCGCCCGATCATCCGGGCCAGCCGGCGGGCGCTGCCCGATTCGGTCTTGGCGCCCCCGTCGGCCGCCGGATGCTGATCGGCCTCCGCAGGCAGCCGGCGGGTCAGCCGATGCACATCCGCCGCCGTCGCGAAGTGCTCGGCCATCACGGGCACCCACTCCCCGGCGAACGGGACCCGTTCTGCGATCGCCATGACAGGCGTCCGCACGACGCCCGTGTAGACCAGCTCGCCGGCTACGAGCCTCCCCGGGTCGTCCCATCCGCGCGCACAGACACGGCCCGCCAACACCGGCACCAGATCGGTCGTCGTACTGCCGATGTCGGCGAGCAGCGCGGCCGGCATGCGGGCCGCGATCAGCGTGGCGGTGGCCAGCCAGTTGGCGGAGGCGATCCGTCCGGCCGCGGCTGGCGCCCGTTCGAGATCAAGGAAGCCGTCGGCGCCCGCATAAATGCGAAGTGTCGCATCGGGCAGCCGCTCCTGCATCGCGCCGAGCAGGCGGGCCACGCCCTCCGGACGGTCCGCGAACAGATCGACCATCTCTCCCGTCATGGTCACCGCGTGGACCGGAGCGCTGCCCAGGGCCAGGAGCGCCTGGTCCAGCGCCGCCTCGAGCTGCCCCATCCCCTGCCACAGCGGGCAGGGGAGCTGCAGCGCCAGATCTACCGCGCCGGATCCGTCGACCCGCGCGGCCTTCAGGTGAGCGCCGCCAAGATCCCAGCCTATGACCGCGCTGCGCACGCAGCGTCTCCCAGGAAGAGTTCGGCGGTTCCCTGCGCCGCCGGCGGGCGCCAGTCATCGCGCCGGTCCGGCCGCAGGAGCCCAAGCACCAGCTCCGCGGCATTGACCTGCAGGGCCGCCCGCAGCCCGCAATAGGACGTCGTGAGCCGCGGGTTGATCTCGAGGACCACCGGCCCGCTGGCCGTCGCCACCAGGTCCACACCGACGTACCCCCAGAGGTCCGGAATCGCGGCCGCGATCCGGCCGCCCAGCGCCGCCAGCTCACCGTTCACATCGGGAACCGCGTTCACCGTGATCCCCTCGAGAGCGAGGCGCCCGTCGGCGATGCCGAGGTGCTGACGGTTGCAGGACAGGAGCCGCGCGAGGCCCTCCGCGCAGAGCAGCGACAGGCTCAGCGCCGGACCGTCCATCCACGGTTGCGCGACCAGGCGGCCGGGCGCCTCCGCCATGCGCTCGATCGCGGCCTGCCGGCCGGGCAGGACGACGGCATCGTCACAGCCGGCGCCGTCGTCGGGCTTGACGACCCAGCGCCCCGGAAGCGGGGGGACCTCGTCGGTCGCAGCGAAGGTGGGGACCCCCGCGATGCCGGCCTGCCGGAGGCGTTCGGCAGTGGCACGCTTGCTCGCGGCGAGCCGGACCGCGTGCGGACGGCAGCCAAGCAACACTCGGCCGGCAGCGATCGTCGCCTGCGCGAGGCGCTCGAGCGTTCGATCGGTCTCGGGAGCGGTGGGCCAGGCCGCGTCGGCCGCGGCGACCCCGCGCGCGTAGAGCGCGAAGGCGTCCTCGCCGGGAAGGGGAGCGAGCGTCTCGAGGCCGGCCAGCGGCGGCAACCGGGCATCCCGACTCGCCAGCAACTCCACATCGCGCAGCTCGGCCAGGTCCCGGAGCAGTGCGCGGACCATCATGTCGCCCTCACCCGCCAGACTCGGCGGGAGGGGACGCCCGGCGAGGCCGCCCCCGCTGAAGAACTCGTAGACGAAGATCTTCACGGCTCAGCGGGCGGCCCGGGGCTCCATCAGATCCATCACCGCCGCCGCGGGCGGGGGCGGCTCGAGCGTTCGATGCGCGGCCTGGGCGCGCCCGCACCGATCCAGAAAATCATCGGCCAGCAGGCTCGCGATATCCACGTGGGTCACGCTCTGCAGCCCCTTCCAGGCAGGCACGCTGTTCACCTCCAGCACCTGCAGGCGGCCGTCCTGGGCGCGCAGCAGATCGACGCCGCCGTAGTCGGTTCCTACGGCCGCGCAGGCCTCGACGGCCAGGCGCACGAGCTCGGGCTCCAGCGCGGCGGTCTCGCACCGCGCGCCCTGGGCCACGTTGTTGACCCAACTGGCGCCGCGCCGCACCATCGCGGCTACCGCCATGCCTCCGACAACGAACACGCGCCAGTCGTGCCAGCCCGCATCGCCGGGGCCGGTCTCGACATAGCGCTGCAGGTACCAGACGCCGCCGCATTCCGACGGGTCGGGAATGTCCGCACCCGCCTTGAGCCGGCGCAGGCCCACGCCCTGAGAGCCGAACAGCGGCTTGGCCACGACGTCGTGTCCCGCGGCGGTTTCGGCCAGCAGGAACGCCCGGGCCCGGGCGGCGGTCTCGGTGACACAAGTCGGCGGTGTCGGCAGGCCCGCGCGGTCTACAAGGAAGCTGGTCATGCCCTTGTCTACGGTCCGCTCGATCGCGCGGGCGTCGTTGTAGACCGGAATGTCCAACTCGCGCAGGGCATGAAGCACGTCGAGTCGCAGCACTACCTGCTCCAGGGTGCCGCCCGGAACGCCCCGCACGAACACCCCGTCGGGGAGGCCGGTTTCGAAGCCGGGAATGCGGACGCCGTGGCCGCCCGCGCCGAGGTCGAGGTGGCAGTCGCGCAGACTGACGTACCTGGCCTCGACCCGGCGGGCCTCGAAGGCCCGGCGCAGGCGCGCACCGTGCCAGCCCGGGTCGTCGGTCACGATCGCGACGCGCAGCGTGGCGCTCACGCCGCCGCCGCGCCCACGGCGCTCTCGATGAGTGCCCGCCGGCGCTGCAGCCGCGTGATGGCCCGGGCAGCGTCGCGGCCGGCGGCGTGTACGGTGCAGATCGGGTCTCCGGCGGCGAAGCAGGAACCGGGATGGGGAACGTCGCTGCACCACGAGGGGAACGTGCGTCCGGGGCCGACCCGGCCGAGTCCGGCGGAGTAGACCACTGCGTGGGCCCGGACGGCGCGGGCCTGCGCAGGCTGCTTCGGCAGCTCCCCGCGGCACGCGCGGAGATGCCATTCGAAGAGACCCCGCGGATAGTCCTCGTCGTACAGATCGAGCGTCGCGGTGGGGCGCGGGTTTACCTCCAGCACCAGGCACTCCTCGTCTCGCAGCAGAAAGTCGATGCCGTTGAGCCCGACGAGGCCGGTGGCCGCGACCAGGGCATCCAGATTGGCGCGGAGCCGGGCTGCCGCCGGGGCCGGCAGGCTCACGCCGCCGACGGCGCCGCCGTAGAGGAAAGGCCGACCCGGGCGCGCAGGCGCGGTCCATTGCTCGTTGACGCCGACGACGCACGCGCGGCGGCCGTCGGCCAGGAACAAGGCGGACAGCGTCCGCCCCGCCTCGAAGCGCTGGAAGTACGCGCCGGCCCCGGCGCGGCCACCGGCGGCGAAACGCACCTGCGCCCCACCCGCGCCTCCGGCGTGCTTCACGAGCCACCCCGACGGGCTTCGAGGGGGCTGGCGCCGGACCCGGGGATGGCCGATGCCGAGCCGGTCGAGCAAGCGGAAGAAGCGTCCGGGGTCACGCACGGCGGCGACGACGGACGGATCGTTGCCGTAGAGCCGCCGGCCGGCGGCGAGCTGTGCGAGCAGCTCGGCCCGGCCCTCGAACCCGGCGCCGTAGACAAGTCCGGCGCAGCGCCCCACCGGCGCCAGCGTTCGCGCCGCCCCAAGTAGAACGCGCCCGTCGAACCGCAGTCGACGGGGCGCCCTGACCGAGCGGGACAGGACCGCCGCCGCCCGGGTGTCCCGGTCGTCGAAGAGATCGAGCACGACGACCGGAAGCCTGCCCCGTGCGGCCGACCCGGCCAACGCTCGTCCGGTCACAGCGACGACGAGAAACGGGGGCTCAGAAGACACGGCGCTCAGGTCGGAAGCGCATTTCATCCTGGCGTCGAAGGGGATCGAGGAGGGCCTCGTAAGAATATGCAGTGCCGCGCCGCGCCCGGAAGTGCTCCCAATGGGCGTGTGTTATACTTGTCCGACCATGCCCAAATCACCGGCGCCGGACGACATTCGCGATGTCACCTGTCCCTTTTGCGGGCTGGCGTGCGATGATCTCGTGATCGGCGTGTCCGGGGAGCGCCTGGCGGTGCGCGCGAACGGCTGCGCCATCAGCATCCCCGCATTCGAGGCCAGCCCGCCTGCCAAGACGACGCCGCAGATTGCGGGCCGGGACGCCACGCTCGCACAGGCAGCGGCGGAGGCGGCCCGGCTCCTCCGGGACGCCCGCGAGCCTCTCTTCGCGGGTCTCGGCACCGACGTCGCCGGCGCCCGCGCGATCGCCCGGCTGGCGGAGCGGTGCGGCGGCAACCTGGACCACATGAACTCGCCCGCCACCATGCGGAACATGTTGGCCTTGCAGGACCGGGGCTGGATCACGACGACGCTCGCGGAGGTGAGGAATCGTGCGGACCTGCTGGTGGTCGCGGGCAGCGACATCGGCCGCCGGTTCCCCCGCTTCTACGAGCGCTGCCTCGCCAACCGCGAGACCCTCTTCGCGGAGGACCGCCGCTGCGAGATCGTCTTTCTCGGATCGGCGCTGCCGGAAGGAATGCCCCGCCAGGAGCCCCCGCCGCGGCTGCTGCCTTGCGACCCGTCCCGCCTGCACGAAGCGGCCGGCGTCTTGCGCGCCCTGGTCGCGGGACGGACGCTCCAGGCGTCCGAGGCCGCCGGGGCGCCGATCGGGGCGTGGCGGGAGCTGGCGGACCGGATGCTCGCGGCCCGCTACGGCGTGCTTGCCTGGGCGGCCGCCGACTTCGATCTCCCCCACGCCGAGCTCGCCGTGCTCGCCCTGTGCGAGCTGGTCCGCGACCTCAACCGCACCACCCGCTTCAGCGGTTTGCCGCTGGGCGGGAGCGACGGCGACGTCACCGCCGACGCGGTGCACCTGTGGCAGACGGGCTTCGCCTCCCGGACCGGGTACGGCCGGGGCTACCCGGAGTACGACCCCTACCATCTCTCGGGCACGCGGCTCCTGGCCCGGGGCGAAGTCGACGTGCTGGTCTGGGTTTCCGCGTTCGACCCCGCACGCGGGCCCCCGGCGAGCGCCGCGCCTGCGGTTGTGCTCGGCCGGGCCGGCATGATATTCGAGCAAGAACCGGCCGTCTTCATTCCGGAGGGGACGCCCGGGGTGGATCACGCGGGCCACCTGTTCCGGACCGACCGGGTCATCGCGCTGCCGCTTCGGCGCCTGCGCCCGTCCGCGCTGCCCAGCGTGGCGGATGCGGTCGCCGCCATCGAACAGGTGCTGTAGCCGCTATCCCGACCCACGGACACACCTCCCGAACCGCGGGGCCACGTACATGTTGCTGAAGTTGAAAGGCGGCAAGGTCTACGACCCGGCCAACGGCGTCAACGGCGAGGTGCGCGACCTCTACCTGCGGGACGGGCGGATCGTCGCCGAGCCGGGAGGCGACGTGCGCGTGGACCGGGAGTACGACCTCACGGGCCGCGTGGTGATGGCGGGAGGGATCGACCTGCACACGCACATCGGCGGCGGCAAGATGAACCTGGCCCGTGCGATGCTGCCCGAGGATCACCGGGCCGACCCGGTCCGGCGCACGGGCGTCACCCGCGCGTCCTGCGGCCATGCCGCCCCCGGCACGCTCGCGGCGGGGTACCGCTACGCCGCGATGGGGTACACGAGCTGCTTCGAGCCCGCGATCCTGCCGGTGAACGCCCGCCAGGCGCATCTCGAGATGGGGGACACCCCGATCGTGGACAAGGGCGGCTACGCCATGCTCGGCAGCGACGACTTCCTGCTGCGACTGCTCGCGGCCGGCGAAGACCAGGCGCTGATCAACGACTACGTGGCCTGGACGCTCCACGCGACGCGCTGCATCGCCATCAAGGTCGTCAACCCGGGCGGGATCTCGGCCTTCAAGTTCAACCAGCGCAAGCTGGACCTGGACGAGCCCCACACGTTCTACGGGGTCACGCCCCGCGACATCATCCGCGTGCTCACCCGGGCGGTGCACGAGCTGGGGGTGCCCCATCCGCTGCACGTGCACGGCAGCAACCTGGGCGTCCCCGGCAACGTCGACACGACGCTGGCCACGATCAGCGCCGCCGAAGGGCTGCCGATCCATCTCACCCACGTCCAGTTTCACGCCTATGGCACCGAGGGGGACCGCGCGTTCTCGTCGGGCGCGGCCCGCGTCGCGGAGGCGGTCAACCGGCACGCGAACGTGAGCTGTGACGTCGGCCAGCTCATGTTCGGACCGACGGTGACCGCGTCCGGGGACAGCATGGCCCAGTACCGCAATGCGCCGCACGGCCGGCCGCGCAAGGCGATCGTGATGGACATCGAGTGCGACGCGGGTTGCGGCGTCGTGCCGTTCCGCTATCGGGACCGGAATTTCGTCAACGCGCTCCAGTGGGCCATCGGGCTCGAGCTCTTCCTACTGATAGCCGACCCGTGGAGGGTGTTCCTCACGACGGACCATCCGAACGGCGCACCGTTCACCAGCTATCCGCAGCTGATCCGGCTGCTCATGGACCGGGGGTTCCGGAACGAGCGCCTGGCCCAGATCCATCCGGACGCCCGGGCGATGACGACGCTGGGGACGATCGACCGGGAGTACTCGCTGTACGAAATCGCCATCCTGACCCGCGCCGGCCCGGCCCGCACCCTCGGACTGGCCGACCACGGGCATCTCGGGCCCGGGGCGGCCGCCGACGTCACCGTCTACCAGGATCAGGCGGACCGGGAGAGCATGTTCGCGACGCCCGAGTACGTGTTCAAGAACGGCGAGCTGGTGGCGCGCGGCGGCGAAGTCGTGAAGGTTACGTGGGGGCGCTACCACAAGGTGGCGCCGGCCTTCGACCGCGGGATTGAGCGCCGGCTCGGGCCGTACTTCGAGCGGTTCCTCACCATGCGGCTCGGCAACTTCGTCATCGCGGAGGACGAGATGCAGGCATTCGGGCACGGGGCGGAGCTCGTGACCCATCCCTGCCGGCGTTGAGGGCGATGAACATCAACGGCGTCTTGATCGAGGACGCGTTCGCGGAGGCCTTCGCCATGAAGGCCACGCGCCTCGTGGTGACGGCCCACAACCTCGAGTGGGCGTACCACGCCGCCACTGCCGCCACCGGCTTCGCCACGTCGGTGATCGGGTGCGGCTGCGAGGCCGGAATCGAGCGCGAACTGGCGCCCGGCGACACTCCAGATGGGCGGCCCGGGCTGTCCGTCCTGCTGTTCGCCATATCCGCCCACGAGCTCACGAAGCAGCTCGAGCGCCGCGTGGGACAGTGCCTGCTCACGGCACCGACCAGCGCGGTCTTCGCCGGCGTGGAGGGAGGCGAGCCGCTCCCGCTCGGCAAGCACCTGCGCTACTTCGGCGACGGCTACCAGACCTCCAAGGTCATCGGCGGACGGCGGTACTGGCGGATTCCCGTAATGGATGGAGACTTCCTGATCGAAGACACCACCGGGATGGTGAGCGGCGTGGGGGGAGGCAACTTTCTGGTCCTGGCCGAATCCCAGGCCCAGGCCCTCGCGGCGTGCGAGGCGGCGGTGGCTGCGATGCGGCCCCTGCCGAACGTGATTCTTCCCTTTCCGGGAGGCGTCGTGCGTTCCGGCTCGAAGGTCGGGTCCAAGTATCCGTCGCTCCGCGCCTCCACGAACGACGCGTTCTGCCCCACGATCCGCGGAGTCACCGCCACCAAGCTCACGGCCGAGATCGAAGCCGTGCTGGAGATCGTGATCGATGGCCTGACCGCGGCGGATGTCGCCGCCGCGATGCGCGCCGGAATCGGCGCGGTGGTGGCGCAGGGCGCGGCGCGGGGCATCCGGCGCGTCAGCGCCGGGGACTACGGTGGCAAGCTGGGCAAGTTCCATTTCCGCCTGCGGGAGCTCATGGCCTGATCCGAGGAGAGCACTATGACGACGGTCGTCACCGCCAACTGCCAGAAGTGCCGGTTCACCGACTGCGTCACCGTCTGTCCGGTGGCCTGCTTCCACGGCGACGACGAGATGCTGTACATCGACAACAACGTCTGCATCGACTGCGGGGCCTGCGTACCGGTCTGCCCCGTGCACGCCATCTTCGAGGAAGCGGATCTGCCGGAGGACATGCAGATGTGGGTCGCGATCAACGCCGAGCGCGCGCCCGGTTTGCCGAGCGTCACCGAGAAGGAGGATCCGCTGCCGGGCGCCGAGGCTCGCAAGGCAGAGCTGGGGTACTGATCCGATGAGCGTGCTTGGCTCGGAGGAGCATCCCCTCAAGGTCGCCGTCGTCGGCTCGGGTCCGAGTGGGTTCTACGCCGCGGAGGCGCTGGTCCGCTCGGGGCACACGGTACGCATCGACATGTTCGAGCGCCTCCCGGCCCCGTTCGGGCTGGTGCGCCACGGCGTGGCCCCCGACCATCCGAAGCTGAAAGAGCCCATCCGGGTCTACGACGGCATCGCGCGGAATCCGCAGTTCCGCTTCTTCGGCAACGTGACGGTGGGCCGCGACGTGACGGTGGACGCGCTGCGGGCCGCGTACCACGCGGTCGTGTTCTGCTCCGGAGCCGAGACCGACCGCCGGCTGGGCATCCCGGGGGAGGACCTGCCGGGCAGCCACACCGCGACCGAGTTCGTGGGCTGGTACAACGGCCATCCCGACTACCGGGACCGGTCGTTCGACCTCGGCCAGGAGGTGGCCGTGATCATCGGCCAGGGGAACGTCGCCATCGACGTCTGCCGGATCCTGGCCAAGACCGTGGACGAGCTCAAGCACACCGACATCGCCGAGCACGCCCTCGACGCCCTCGCCGAGAGCCGGATCCGGGAGATCCACCTCGTCGGCCGCCGGGGCCCGGCACAGGCCAAGTTCACCAACAAGGAGTTCCGGGAGCTGGGAGAGCTCGCCGACTGCGATCCGGTCGTCGATCCAGCGGATCTGACGCTCGGCCCCGAGAGCCTCGCCGAGCTGAACGAACGGTCCGGCACCGTCGCGAAAAGGAACATGGAGATCCTGCAGGGCTTCGTCGCCCGGCCCAGCCGCGCATGCGGGCGGCGAGTGTTTCTCCGGTTCCTGCTGAGCCCGGTCGAGCTCAAGGGCGGGGGGCGGCTCGAGTCCGTCGTCTTCGAGCGAAATCGCCTGGAGGGGCCGGCCGGCCAGCAGGCGGCGCGGGGAACGGGGGAGCGGCTCGAACTGCCCTGCGGCCTCCTGTTCCGAAGCATCGGCTACAAGGGCATCGCCATGCCGGGACTGCCATTCGACGCCAAGCAGGGAGTCTTCCCCACCCGGGACGGCCGCATCCTGGACGATGGCGGCGCGGTGATCCCGGGGCTCTATGCGTCCGGGTGGATCAAGCGGGGCCCCACCGGCATCATCGGCACCAACCGGGCGGACAGCGTGGCCACCGTGAACGCCCTCCTCGCCGACCTTCCACAGCTCGACACCGGGCCCAAACCCGGGGCCGACGCCCTGTCCGGCCTGCTGGCCGCGGGGAACCGACGGGTAGTGAGCTACGCCGATTGGCTGGTGATCGACCAGGCGGAGGTGGACCGCGGGGTGGCCAAGGGCAAGCCACGCGCCAAGTTCACCCGGGTCGAGGAAATGCTGGGGCTTCTCCCGGTCACCACCCCCTGAATCCCCGGTTTGTGCTATACTAGGGAAAGACCCCCTTCTCCGGGTTTCTCGGAGGTCCCTATGGTTCAGACCATGACGCTCATCGGCGGGCGCTCCAGCAAACAGGGCACGTCCCTGTGCGCCGGGAAGCTCGGGGCTGAGTACATCCAGCTCACCTCGACCGTCGAAATGAACGTCGAGGACATGGCGCGCCTCGGCCTCCGCAACGACAGTCGGGTGCGGCTCCGCACGCCGACCGGCGAGGCGATCCTGCGGTGCAAGGGGCGCGAGACGAAGGACCTGCCGCCCGGGCTCCTGTTCATGGCCTACGGCCCGTTGTCGAGCCAGCTGATGGCGGGCGACACGTGCGCCAGCGGCATGCCCATCTCCAAGAATCTGGACGTCGAGGTCGAGCCGGTCCTGGAAGAAGGCGAGTCAAAGGAGGGGTAGCCGATGGGCGACGAGATCAGGACGGTGAGGGACGCCACCTGCACGTTCTGCGGCTGCGTGTGCGACGATATGGTCCTCACCGTGGACGTCCAGAACAAGCGGATCACCAAGGCGGAGAACGCCTGCATCCTAGGCAAGGCGTGGTTCCGGGAGCATGCCATCGAGGAGCGGCCGTTCGCCCTCATCGGCGGACGAGAGGCGACCACGGAGGAAGGGGTCGAGGAAGCCGCCCAGATCCTGGCCGGCGCCCGGTTCCCGATCATCTACGGCCTGTCGGACACAACCTGCGAGGCGCAGCGCGTCGCGGTAGCCATCGGCGACATGATCGGCGGCACCGTGGACACGACCACCTCGGTGTGCCACGGACCTACGGGCATCGCGTTCCAGGGCGTGGGCGAGAGCACGGCGTCACTGGGCGAGATCAAGAACCGGGCGGATCTGATCATCTTCTGGGGCGGCAACCCCGCCGAGGCTCACCCGCGGCTCTTCACCCGCTACGCCGTCACCCCGAAGGGGATGTACATCCCGAACGGGAAGAAGGACCGCACCATCGTGCTCGTCGACGTGCGCCGCACCCCCAGCACCCCGGTGGCGGACATCTTCATCCAGGTGAAGCCCCGGACCGATTTCGAGGTGCTCCGGGCGTTACGGGCCCTGGTGAAGGGGCGGAAGGTGGACCCCTCGATCGAGCAGCGTACAGGGGTCGCGCTGGCGGTGCTGGAGGACCTGGTCGCGCGGATGAAGAGCTGCCGCTACGGCGCCCTGCTGTTCGGGATGGGGCTCACGATGAACCGCGGGCGGCACTTCAACGCGGGGGCGCTGCTGGCTCTGGCCACCGACCTGAACGAGTTCACGCACTTCGTGGCCAAGCCGGTGCGGGGGCACGGCAACGTGACCGGAGCCGACAATGTCGTCTCCTGGCAGACCGGGTTCCCATTCGGCGTCAACTTCAGCCGCGGGTATCCGCGCTTCAACCCCGGCGAGTTCACGACCGTGGACGTGCTGGCGCGGGGCGACGCCGACGCGGCGCTGATCATCGCGAGCGATCCCGCCTCCAACTTTCCCAAGGCGGCGATCGAGCACATGAAGCGCATCCCGGTCATCACGCTCGACCCCAAGGCCACTCACACGAGCCAGCTGGCGCGGGTCGCGTTCACCACTGCCACCTACGGGATCAACGTAGCCGGGACGGTCTACCGGATGGACGACGTGTCGCTCACGCTCCGGCCGGCCTTCGACTCGCCCTATCCCAGCGACGAGCAGGTGCTGTCCGCCATCCGGGACCGGGTGCGCACGCTGTTGGGCGGTAACCGGCTCCCGCCGGTCGCTCCGCCCGCTCCCCCCGCCGCCGCGGCCCACTAGACCGGCCGCCGAAAGGAACAGCGTGGGATCGTCGCTGCGCATCGTCAACGGCAGGGTCTTCGACCCGGCGAACGGTGTGAACGGCGCCGTGCGCGACGTGTGCATTCAGGACGGCCGGATCGTGGCCGACGTCCCGGCGGACGCGAAGAAGATCGACGCCCGGGGCCAGGTCGTCATGCCTGGCGGGGTCGACATCCATTGCCACATCGCCGGGCCCAAGGTCAACCTCGCCCGCAAGGTCCAGCCGGAGGACCACCGGCTCGACGTGCACCCGCGCACCCGCTTCACCCGTTCCGGCACCGGGGGCACGGTCCCATCCACGTTCGCGACCGGCTATCGCTACGCCACCCTGGGTTACACCTCGGCCATGGAGGCGGCGGTCACGCCCCTGGGCGCGCGCCACACGCTGGAAGAGCTGCACGACACCCCCGTCATCGACAAGGGGTTCTTCGTCCTGATGGGGAACAACGTTCTGCTCTACCGGCTGCTCCAGGAGGGGCGGCGCGAGGAGTTTCGCCAGGCCCTCGCGTGGTGGATTTCGGTCACCAAGGCCTACGCCCCGAAGCTGGTGAACCCGGGGGCAGACGAGATGTGGAAAGGCCACCGGAACGCCAATATCACCGCGCTGGATCAGAAGATCGATTCCTTCGACCTCACTCCGCGCAGGGTGATCGCCGCGTTCATCGAGGCCGCGAACGATCTGGGGCTGCCGCACCCCGTGCACATCCACTGCAACAACCTCGGCCATAGCGGCAACTTCGAGACCACGCTGGAGACGATGCGGGTCGCGGAGGGGCGGCGCGCCCACATCACCCACATCCAGTTCCATAGCTATGGGTCCGTCGCCGGGAAGAGCCGCGACAACCCGACCTCCCGGGCCCGCGACATCTCCGAGTTCGTCAATACCCATCCCAACATCAGCGCGGACGTGGGCGCCGTCATGTTCGGGCGCTCCACGAGCATGACGGCCGATGCCCCGCTGGCCTACATGCTCCGCCAGTTCAGCCACGGCAAGTGGGTGAATGCCGATACGGAGCACGAGAGCGGCTGCGGCATCATCCCGTTCACGTATCAGGACCGGAACTACACCAACGCGCTGCAGTGGGCCATCGGCCTGGAGCTGTTCCTCCTGTCCCAGGACCCCTGGCGCATGGTGTTCTCCACCGATCACCCGAACGGCGGCTCGTTCATGAGCTATCCCCGGCTCATCCGGCTGCTGATGGATCGCGAGTTCCGCAAGGAGCAGATGGCCAAGGTGAACCAGCGGGCGCTCGAGCACAGCGGGCTGCGCGACTGCCAGCAGCGCGAGTACTCGCTCTACGAGATCGCCATCATCACCCGGGCCGGGCCGGCGCGGCTGCTCGGGCTCGCGCAGAAGGGGCACCTCGGACCGGGCGCGGACGCCGACGTGACGATCTACGACGAAGACGACGACAAGGAGCGGATGTTCTCGACGCCGCGGTACGTGATCAAGGACGGCGAGCTCATCATCGAGGACCACGAGTTCCGCGCGGACCACGAGGGGCGCATCATCCACGTGGCCCCCGACTACGACCCGGACATCGAACGGGTGATCGAGCCGTTCTTCGAGGAGTTCTACACCATCCGCTTCGCCAACTATCCGGTCGCCGACCGCTATATCCGGCACGGTCAGGTCGTTCCGACCGCCGGCCAGAGCGCGCCGGCGGGCCGCTAGGCCGGGAGCCCAGCCATGAGCCTCGATCTCACCCTGCATACCGCGCCGGCCGTGCCGCTCGAGGCCGAGGTTCTGAGCCCGGCCCGGCTCGGCGGTTTGTCCGCCGTGGAGGCGGCGAAGCTCAAGGTGGTGCACGGCAACCAGTCCGCGGAGCTGGGTGAGTTCTTCAAGGTCGTAGGCGCGGCCAACGGCGAGCTGCACCTCACGGGCGACCTGTCCCGGCTCAAGCAGATCGGCGCGGCCATGAGCGCGGGGCGGATCGTCGTGCACGGCCCCGCCGGCATGCACCTTGGCGCCGGCATGACCGGCGGCGAGATCGTGGTCGAGGGCGACGCCGGCGACTGGGTCGGGCCGGAGATGGCCGGCGGCCGGATCGTGATCAAGGGCAACGCCGGCCACATGATCGGCGCCGCCTGCCGGGGCAGCGCCGTCGGCATCCGGGGCGGCGAGATCCTGGTGTTCGGCAACGCCGGCAACGAGATCGGGGCGGGGATGCGCCGGGGGCTGATCGCGATCGGCGGGGACTGCGGCGATTTTGCCGGCGTGAACATGCTGGCCGGCAGCGTCATCGTGCTGGGGCGCCTGGGCTGGCGGGCCGGCGCGGGCATGAAGCGCGGAACCATCGTCTCCATGCATCCGGCGGAACTGCTGCCTACCTTCGGCTACGCCTGCACCTACCGCCCGGTATTCATCCGCCTGTATCTTCCCTACCTTTGCCGGCTCGGCCTGCCCGTGACGGATGCCCAGATCGCCGGCCCGTATCAGCGTTGGTGCGGCGACGCCGTCGAGCTGAACCGGGGCGAGGTGCTGTTCCTCGACACCGGCGAGCCCGCCGCGCGAAACTGACCCGATCCACTGCGTTTGTCCGACGCCGGGACGGCATCGTCCCGATCACTCGATTCGCCCGACCGATGAACGCCATTCCGCCGCGGGACGCGCGCCCGGATCGACGCCCGGAGGCTCGACCGTGAGTGCCCTGTGCCTCACGCTGCGCGAGCCACCCGCTCGGCGGGTCGATCTGTCGCCGCTCACCGCCGACCACCTCGCCGGGAAGACCCCGGCGCAGGTAGCCGCGCTCCCGCTGCGCAGCGGCAACCGGACGGTGCGAGTCGACGAGTTGTTCAGCCTCTCCGGCGCCTCCATCACCGAGATCGAGATCCGCAACGCGTGCGACCGGCTGGACCGCATCGGGGAGGGCATGACCCACGGGCGGATCCTGGTGCAGGGCGCCGCCGGCGGCTATCTCGGCGCCCGGATGGCGGGCGGCGTGATCGAGGTGCAGGGCGACGCGGGCGCATATGCGGCGACCGGCATGAGCGGCGGCCTGATCCGGGTCTCGGGCGCGGTGGGCGATTTCCTCGGCGCCGCCATCCCGGGCGACCAGCGGGGCATGCGGGGAGGCACCGTCCTGGTCGCGGGTGACGCCGGCGACCGCGTGGGCGACCGGATGCGGCGCGGGCTCGTGCTCATCGAAGGCCGTGCGGGCGACTATTGCGCGAGCCGCATGCTCGCCGGCACGATCGCGGTCTGGGGACCGGTCGGACGGTTCCCGGGCATGGCCATGAAGCGGGGCACGCTCCTGCTGCGCCAGCCGCCGGCCCTCCTGCCCACGTTCACCGACTCCGGCCGGCAGTCCCTCGGCTTCCTTTCCTTGCTGGTCCGGTCCTGGCGCACGCTCCCCGGACGATTCGCGACGATCGCGGACTCGCAGGCGCAGGTGCAGCGATACATGGGCGACCTCGCGAACGACGGCCGCGGTGAGATCCTGGTCTGGCCCTGGGGGAACTGAATATGCAGATACGGGGCGTGCTGATCGAGGACACGTTCGCGGAAGCGTTCACGATGCGGGTCGCACGCATCTTGATCACCGGAGCCACCCCGCGGTGGACGATGGCGGCGGCCCTCAAGCTGACCGGGTTTGCCACCTCAGTCATCGGCTGCAAGGTCGAAGCGGCGGTAGAGCGGGAGCTGCCGCCCTCGGAGACGCCCGACGGTCGGGCTGGCGTCGCGGTGCTCCTGATGACGATGAGCAAGGACGACCTCGCCAAGCGCCTGGTGGAGCGGGTGGGCCAGACGGTGCTCACCTGCCCAACGACCGCCTGCTTCGACGGGCTGCCCGAGGCGCCGGACCGGGTCGGGGTGGGATCGGTGCTCCGCTTCTTCGGCGACGGATTCCAGAGCAGCAAGCTGCTCGGTGGCGAGCGCTTCTGGCGCATCCCCGTGATGGAAGGCGAGTTCCTGATTCAGGAGAAGTTCGGGGTGCAGAAGGCGGTGGGGGGCGGCAACTTTCTCATTCTCGCCCGTACCGCCGAGGCGGCGCTCGCTTCAGCCGAAGCGGCGGTCGACGCGATGACCGGCCGGCCGGGGGTGATCATGCCGTTCCCCGGCGGGGTGGTCCGGAGCGGGAGCAAGGTCGGGTCTCGCAAGTCCAAGACCATGATCGCCTCGACCAATGACGCCTTCTGCCCCACCCTCCGGGCCGTCACGGAGACCGCGCTGCCCGCCGACGTCAACTCGGTGCTCGAGATCGTGATCAACGGGGTGGACGCACCGGCCATCGCCGGCGCCATGCGGGCCGGGATCGCCGCAGCGTGCCGCGAGGGCGTGGTCGCGATCAGCGCCGGCAACTACGGCGGCAAGCTCGGCCCCCACCATTTCTACCTGCGACAGATCATGGCAGAGGAACAACCGCAGTGAGCGACCAGATCGCCCCACCGAACCTCAACGCGCTCGCCGCGGAGATCGCGGACGGCATGGAAGCCCGGGCCGGGCATCTGCGCGTGTGCGCCTACGTGCTGGGGAACGGGGCGCGCATCATCGACGCCGGCATCCAGACCGACGGCGGCCTCGACGCCGGGCTCGTGCTCGCGACCATCTGCATGGGCGGGCTCGGCAGCGTGACCTGCACCCCGGTGCAGCTCGCCGACGACGTCTGGCCCGGCGTCACCGTCCGCACCGACCACCCGGCCCTGTCCTGCATGGCCTCCCAGTACGCGGGGTGGGCGATCTCGGTCGGCAAGTACTTCGCGATGGGATCCGGGCCCCTGCGCGCGCACGCGCGGGTGGAGAAGGAGCTGTTCGAGAGGCTCGGGTACGCGGAGACCGCCGAGCGGGGCGTGCTGGTGCTCGAGGGGCGCACGCTCCCGACGCCCGAAGTCGTGGAGTGGGTAGCGGCTAAGGCACGGGTCAAGCCGTCCCAGCTCACGTTCGTGATCGCGCCGACCGCGAGCCTGGCCGGGTGCGTGCAGATCTCCGCCCGCATTCTGGAGACCGGACTGCACAAGATGGAGACGCTGGGCTTCGATGTGCGCAAAGTGGTGAGCGCCCTCGGCACCGCGCCGATCGCGCCGGTCGCCAAGAACGATATCCGGGCGATCGGGCGCACCAACGATTGCATCCTCTATGGCGGCCGGGCGCGCTACACGGTCCGCGCCTCCGACGAAGAGCTGGCGGCGCTGGCGGAGAAGGTCCCCGCCTCCGCCTCCCGCGACTACGGCACGCCGTTCTACGAGATCTTCCAGCGCTACGAAGGCGACTTCTACAAGATCGATCCGTTGCTGTTCAGCCCGGCCGAAGTCTGGCTCACCAGTGCCGTGAGCGGGAGGACCTTCCGCGCCGGACGGGTGAATCCCGACGTGCTCGTGCACTCGTGCTTCGCATAGCCCCTCCACCGGAGACTTCCATGCACCGTTCGACGCTCGCGCTCGCGTCCCTCATCGTCGTGGCCGCCTGCACCAAGCCGGCCGAAAAGCCCGCCGAGGCCGCGGACACGGCCGCGCCCGCGGCGGCACCCGCCCCGCCGCCGCCACCGCCCGCGCAGGCCATCGTCACCGTCATCTACAAGTGGCCCAAGAGCCCGGCCGCCTTCGAGAAGTACTACGCCAAGAGCCACCTGCCGCTGGTGAGCAGCCTGCAGCAGGAGATCGGGTTCACCAAGGCCGAGCTCACGAAGTTCACGACCAGCCTCGACGGCAAGAAGCCCGGGTTCTACCGGCAGGCGGAGCTCTACTTCAACTCGCTGGACGACGCCAAGAAGGGCATGGCGACGCCCGGATTCAAGAAGGTGGGCGACGACCTCAAGAACTTCGCGACCGGCGGGTTTCTCGGGATGGTGGCGGTGGAGACCGGCGACAAGAGCGAGACGGCCTGCCCCGCGCTCGTGGCCGTGATCTACAATCAGCCCAAGGACCCGGCCGCGTTCGAGAGCTACTACTCGGCGACGCACTTGCCGCTCGTGGGCGGCGGCCAGGCCGAGATCGGGTTCGTGCGGGCGGACCTGACGAAGTTCGAGTCCAACCTCGACGGCAGCCCGCCGGCCGAGTACCGCCAGGCAGAGCTGTGCTTCCCCTCCATGGCGGCGCTCAAGAAGGGGACGGCAACCCCGGCGTTCAAGAAGGTGGGCGACGACCTCAAGAACTTCGCGACCGGCGGGCTCTTCGGGCTCATCGGCGAGCAGAAGTAACAGCGCGGTCGGAGCGACCGGCGTGACGCCAGCTGAGGTCGGTGCAGCGGCCCAGCTGGCGTGCCTGCTGGAGGTGAGCGCCCCAAAACCGGGCAATGTCTCGCCCGGGCGCCACTTCCACGATACCCGGTACGAGGACTTTCTGGTGAGCGCCGTGGCGATCGGGCCGGCCATGGCGGCCGCGGGAGAGACGCCCCTCGGCGGCGCGGTACGGGCGGCGGTCGCCGCCACCCACCGGCTCACCCCCCGCAACACCAATCTCGGCATCATGCTGCTGCTCGGCCCGCTGTGCCGGGCCGCACGGCGGGACGACGAGGGTCCGCTGCGCGACCGGGTGCGGCGGGTCCTCGCCGAAACGACCGTCGCCGACGCCGCCGCGGTGTACGAGGCGATCCGTCTCGCGGCACCGAGCGGGCTCGGCGCTGCCCGGGCCCAGGACGTCGCGGCGTCCCCGACTGTCACGCTCCGGGAGGCCATGGCGCTCGCCGCGGACCGGGACAGCGTCGCCCGCGAGTACGTCACCGACTTCGCGATCACCTTCGAGCTCGGTGCACCCGCCCTCCGGGCGGCCCTGGCCGACGGGCTCGCCTGGACGGACGCGGTAGTCGAGGCGTACCTTGGCATCCTGGCCGCCGTCCCGGACAGTCACGTGGCCCGCAAGCTGGGCCTGCCGGCGGCCGAGGTGATCTCCGGGCGTGCAGGCGAGGTAGGGGCGTTGGGCGGGGTCCGGACCGGCCCGGGGCGGGCCGCGCTGGCCGCGTTCGACGCGGAGCTTCGCGACGAGCGGAACACGCGGAACCCCGGGACCAGCGCCGATCTCACGGCGGCGGCGATCTGCGTAGTTATCTTGGAGGATGGCTGGCACCCATCCGGAGAGCATGCCCGTGCAGAGTAAGTTCCGCGTCGAGGTCAGCAAGGACTATCTGGTCTTCGCCTCGGCGCATTTCATCACGTTCCGGGGCCATCAGTGCGAGTCGCTGCACGGCCACAACTACCGCGTCGGCGTGGCCGTGGAGGGGACGGTGGACGGGGAGTGCCTCTTCGTCCTGGACTTCAGCGTGCTCAAGCGGATCGTACGGAAGCTCGTGGACGAGATCGACCACAAGGTTCTGCTGCCGACCGGCAACCCGAAGCTGGCGTTTCGCGAAACGGAGGGCTCTCTCGCGGTGGATTACTTCGGCGAGCCAACCTACGTGTTTCCGAAGCGGGACTGCGCGCTGCTGCCGATCCCGAACACGACGGCGGAAATGCTGGCGGAATACCTGGGCCGCTCGGCGCGGGCCCAGCTCGTGCAGGAAGGATACACCCACCTCACGCTCCTCGAGCTCGAAGTCGAGGAGAACTACGGCCAGTCCGCGACCTATCGCGAGTCGCTGGTCCCCGACTGACCCGCCCCCGCCGCCACATGGCGGAGCGCGGCGACATCCTCCGCGGTGATCCGCCCGGCATGGATCGCGCTCGCCACCAACGCGGCATCGCAGCCCGCGTCCTCCATCCGCTCGAGGTCCTTGCGCGTGAGCACCCCGCCGCCGGCGAGGAGCCGCGCGGCCGGATGCCGGCGGCGCAGATTTTCGAGCAGGCCGAGATCCGCGCCTACGCCCGTGCCCACCCGCCCCAAATCCAGCACCAGGAGTGCCCCCACGCCGGCGTCCGCAGCCTGCGCCGCGAGCGTCAGCGGGTCCGGAGCGGGCCCGGCCGCGTCCTGCATCAGCGGGTGAAGGATCGGGGTGCCAAGCTGGAGGTCGAGGCTGAACACCACGCGGTTGGTGCCCACGCTGTCCACGACGTCCGCCAGCGCCGCGAAAGAGCGAAGGGTCTCCAGGCCCACGACGACGTCCGACGCACCCGCCGAAACCACCTCGAGCGCGCCATCAGGATCGGCCGCGGCGGCGTCCACGAGGAGCTCCCCGGTGAAGCCGGTCTGGAACTCCGCGAGGTCCCGGATCAGACCCCGCTGGACCGGCCCGCCCAGAATCGCGTCGAGATCGGCGACGTAGCAGGCTTGCACGCCGAGGACGTCACGATAGGCTCGGGCGAGCGCCAGCGGGTCCCCGGGCGCGTCGGGGGCCAGCACGGATTGAACCGGAGCGAAATCGGCCCGTACGCGCCCCTGCGCATGCACGGCCACGCCCTGCGTGACGTCCAGCACCGGTACTATCTCCATATCGTCCCCCTTTCTCCTGAAGCTTACACGATCGGGTCGCCGCGTGAATACCACGCCCGGCACGGCCGGGTCGCGGCGGCGGGAGGACCGACGTGACCGGCCTGGTCGTCGTGAAGCTCGGCGGCGGGCTGGGCCGGGTGCCCGGCGCCCTGGCCGAGGCGGGCCGGGCGGTCGCGGAGGCCGCGCGCGGCCAGCCGCTGCTGATCGTGCCGGGTGGAGGCGCGCTCGCCGACGCGGTGCGGGCGCTCGACCGCGAGCTGGCGCTCCCGGCAGCGACGGCCCACTGGATGGCGATCCTGGCAATGGACCAGTACGCCCAGGCCCTCGCCGCGCACGTGCCGAACGGCGTGGTCGTTCACGACCGAGTGGAGATGGGGTCCGCGCTCGAGCAGGGCCGGATCCCCGTGCTGGCGCCCTACCGCTGGATGCTCGCCGCCGACGCGCTGCCTCACCGCTGGGAGGTGACCAGCGACAGCATCGCCGCCTTCGTGGCGGGCGCCCTCGACGCGCGGCTCCTCGTGCTGCTCAAGCCGGTCGGCGGCCCCGTCGAAGCGCTGGTGGATCCCTGCTTCGGCGAGATTTGTCCCGTGGGCCTGGAGGTGGCGGTCGTGGGGGCGGCCGAGCTGGGCCGGCTGGCGAGCGTGGTAGCCGGCCGGACCGGAGCGGCGGAGGGCGACTAGCGACTCACGCGGCTGGCGCGGTAGCCGGGGCGGGTGAGGCGGGTGCCCGGCCGGCCCCGCGCGAGCCATTCGGCAAAACGTTCGGGGGGTACGGCACGGCCCACCAGGTGGCCCTGCACTTCGTCGCAGCCCTGGCCCCGGAGAAAGGCCAGGTGCTCGTGCGTCTCGACCCCCTCGGCGACGACCTTGAGCTCGAGCGCATGCGCCATGGCGATGACCGCCGCGGTGATGGCCGCATCGTCCGGCACGGAAATGAGGTCCCGCACGAAGCTGCGGTCGATCTTGAGCGAATCGACCGGGAAGTGCTTGAGATAGCTGAGCGACGAGTACCCGGTCCCGAAATCATCGATGGCGAGCTGGAGGCCCATGGCCCGCAGCCGGTGCAGGGCCGCCACGGCCTCGTGCTGCCGCTCCATGAGCACGCTCTCGGTCAGCTCCAGGCCGAGCCACCGGGGCTCGAGCCCGGCCGCGTCGAGCGCGCCGCGCACCGCGGTGGCGAGCGTGCCCTGACGGATCTGCCGGCTGGAGAGGTTCACCGCCACGCGGATCGGCGCGAAGCCCGCATCCTGCCACGCCCGGTTCTGGGCGCAGGCCGTCCGAAGCACCCACTCCCCCAGGGCCACGATGAGGCCGGTCTCCTCCGCGATCGCGATGAATTCGCCTGGGAGGAGCAGCCCGAGCGACGGATGCTGCCACCGGATCAGCGCCTCCGCCCCGGTGAGGGCGCCGGTGTCCGCCCGGACGATCGGCTGGTAATGCAGCACCATCTCGTCGCGCTCGAGCGCCCGGCGAAGGTCGTTCTCCAGCGTGAGCCGCTGCATCGCCGTCGCGTTCATCGCCCGCGCGAACGCCTGATACCCGTTCCCGCCCTGGGCCTTGGCCTCGTACATCGCGGTGTCGGCGTGGGTGAGGAGCGTCTCGACGTCCTCGCCGTCGTCCGGGTAGATCGCGATCCCGATGCTCGCGGTCACGAAGACCTCGTGCGGGCCGAGCGGCACCGGCGGCGCCAGCGCCGACGACAGGCGACGCGCGAGCGCCGTCGCGTCGTCCGGGTCGTCGATCCCCGCCAGGAGCACCGTGAACTCGTCGCCCCCGAGACGCGCCACTTCGGGGCAGGCAGCTCCCAGCGTGTGCTCGCTCTCCTCGTCGGCGCCGGCGCAGCAGGCCCGCAGCCGCTCGCCGACCTGGCGGAGCAGCTGGTCTCCGAGCTCGTGCCCGAGCGTGTCGTTGATTCGCCCGAAGTTGTCCAGGTCGATGAAGAAAGCGGCGACCTTCCGGCGCTCCCGCCGCGCATCCTGCAGCGCGTGGGCGAGGCGGCTCTTGTACGACGGCCGGTTGAGCAGGCCGGTCAGGCTGTCGTAATAGGCGAGAACCCGGACCTGCTCCAGCATCCGCGCGTTCGAGAGCGCGACCGCCACCTGGTCCGCGAGCCGGCGCAGCTGCACGAGGTCGTCCGGGGCGGCGGCCGCCTCGGGCCGCATGCCCAGGGCCAGCACACCCGAAAGCTGGTGGTGCGAGGAGAGCGGCAGGACCACGAACGTTCCGAGCCCCCGCTCCGCCATCGGCCGGAGGTAGCCCGGAAGCGGGTCGCCCGCGCGAAGCTCGATCACCTCCGCCCCCGCCAGCTGCCGGAGATCCGCGACGCCTACCTCCACCCGAACCGGCTCGGGCCAGCCGCCATCAGCCTCGTGCCGCACCCAGCTCGTCGCGCCGGCGCCGCGGTCCGGAGGCAGCAGCGTGACGCCGGCGGCTGCGCAGGGATGAACGTCGCGAATCCGGCTCAGGACCGCGTCTACGATCGTCGAGGCATCCGTCGCGGCCAGCACCGCGCGGTCGATGTCGGCTGCGGCCGCGAGGGCTTTGAACTGGCGTCCGAGCTGCGAGGCCATGGCGTTGAACGAGTGCGCCACGTCCGCGAGCTCGTCCCGGCTGGTCACGGGCACGCGCCAGTCGAAGTCCTGCAGTGCGATCCGCCGGGTGCCATCCTGAAGCCGGACCAGCGGCGCCAGGCTCCGCCGGATCTGGCTCATGCTGAGCATCAGCACCGCCAGGGTGCACCCGGCGACGATGACAAGGAACGTGTTGGTGAAGTCCGTCATCGGTCCGAGCACGGTCCACTGCGCCTCGCTCAGCACCAGGGTCCAGTTGAGCGCGCCGAACGCGTCCTGGAGCACGACGGGCCAGTAGGTCGACAGGTAGGGACGGCCGTCGATCGTGGAAGTGAACCCGCCCGAGGCCGCATGGCGCGCCAGCTCGCGGACCTCGCTGGCTCCGGCGTCCGGGACCGGGGCCGCGCCCAGCAACACCTCGCCGGCGTCATCCACGACGGCCATCTCGGTCGTGGGAGACGGCATCGTCTGGTCCCGCGTTCCCCAGAGGTAGTCCGGGCTGACCTCGCCGATCAGTATGCCTTTGGGACCAGCTCGCTCCGCCAAGCCCCGGACCAGGTAGATCCGCGTGAGCCGGGGGTTGCGGTCGGCCAGGAGACGGGTGAGACCGGCATCCACGGCCGCGCTGTCGTCCCCGGTGAGCCGCGGGATCCGCTCCAGCCGCCCGAACACCGCGGTGCGCTTGCCATCGTCTCCGAAGAACTCCACTGCGGTGAAGCGGCTGCGGGCCAGCAGGTCGAGCCCGGCGATGATCGTGCGGCTCGCCTCGGGATCCTTGGGCGGCGGCGCAGGGCGTGCGGCCGAGCGGTTGCGGGCGCGATCCAGGACGACGCCGCCGATGGCGATCCGCCCGTCGGTCCGCGCCCCCTGTATCCCATTGCCCGGGTGATACGGCTTCTGCCGCGGGGCCGGCGGGGCCGGGGCCGGTACCGGCTGCAGGCCGGCGGCGAGTTCGGCCAGGGCGCGGGGTGGGATGCTCTTGAGAGTGGCATCGAGCAGCAGGAGCCGCTCGAACACAGCGCGGGCAAGCGCCCGGTTGGCCTGGAGCAGGCGGTTCTGGGTCTGGCGCTCCAACTGGCTGGACATGTGGCGGACCGACAGAAAGGCCAGCAGACCGATCGGGACGAGCGCACAGCCCACGAAGAGCCCGAGAAGGCGGCGCCCAAAGCGACTGGCGAAGAGACTCGACCGGAGGGGCAAATGGTGCTCGCGTCGGCGGACGGGACATGCTTCCGGGTGGCAAATGACATGCCCAGCAGAGCCATGCGAGCAAGCCTAAGTGCAAGCGCTACTTAGAAATGACCTCCTTCAGGCCGGGGAGCCGATCGGTCTGGTCGTTCGCGACGATCACCCCCGGCCCCCGAGGGATGGCGGCCCGGAGCGCCCGCACGCGTGCCGCCTCCACCGAGCCGGTCCGGCCGCCGGCACAGACTGCCCCGCGGACCCCGACCACGTCCGGCCCCAGATCGGCAACGCGCCCGAGGTCGGTCGCACCAAGACTGCCGGCGAGGGCTGCTTCAAGTCCGTCGGCACGCACAGCTTGGATCCAGTGACGCAGCCGCTCGACCGACCACCAATCGAACAAGGTGCGACCGTCCTTCCCCACCGTGTCCACCAGGATCCCGGCGACCCCGGCTCGCCCTGCCGCTCGGCGGATGCGGTACGCCGCCGGCTCCCCTCCCGCGTCATCGGCGTAGACCACGGCGATGATGCGCGGCGCCGCGGGGTGGCGCGCGGCCGCCCCGGTCGCCGCCCGCAGGAGCATTGCGACCTCGGGCTCGCCGCCCTCACCGGTGAACGCCAGCTTCAAGTACAGCCGCGCGCGCGGCCGCAGCGGCAGGCCGGCGATCGCCCCGTCCACGGAGCGGGCCGACGCGGCGTCTCCGAGCGCGACGCTCAAGGGTACGTCGAGGGGGACCCGGCCGTCGATCGCCGTCAGAACCTCGGGCGCGACCGGGCCTAGCGCTCCGAGCCGCGGCTCCTTGGCATCGATGATGTCGGCGCCGCCCTCCAGGCTGGCCGCCACCTCGTCCGGGCTTCGCACGCTCACCAGCAGTCGCACGGACATCTCCCTTGTGAGTTGCTAACGCAATGATATGTTAGCGCTTAGAACTTATTATCGCGGGGTCGTCCGCGGGAGGCATGGTGGCGCAGCGGTCGGGAAACGGGAACGCCGAAGATCGGCGCCTGGCGGACAAGGTGGTGCTGGTGACCGGCGCGTCGAGCGGGATCGGCCGCGCGATCGCGGTCGCCTGCGCCCGCGCGGGCGCCGACCTCGCCATCACCTACCGCAGGAACGCCGAGGGCACCGCGGAGACCGCGCGACAGATCCGGGCGTACGGGCGGAAGGTGGAGATCCGCCAGCTCCACCTCGGGAGCGTGCAGGAGATAGAGGAGCTGCCGGAGGCGTTGCGCCGCGCCTTCGGCCGGGTGGACGCCTGGATCAATAACGCGGGTGCCGACATCCTCACCGGCGAGGCCCGGTCGCTGTCCCGGAGCGCCAAGCTCGACCTGGTGCTGGAGGTCGACCTCCGGGGGACCGTCCTCGCCTCGTGGGCGGCGGTGGACCTGATGCGCGGGCAGTCGGGCGGCGGCGTCATCATCAATACGTCCTGGGATCATGTCGACCAGGGCATGGCGGGTGAGAACCCCGTGCTCTACTCGGCAGCGAAGGGCGGGATCCTGAGCTTCAGCCGCTCGCTTGCCCGGGATGTGGCCCCGGAGATCCGGGTGAACGTGCTCGCCCCGGGTTTCATCGCCACCGCGTTCGAGCAGGAGGCGCCGGCCGGCTGGAGGCAGCGTGTGGCCGAAGCCACCCCCCTCGGGCGCTGGGGGACGCCGGAAGACGTGGCGGGCGCCGCGGTCTTCCTCGCTTCGGACGAGGCGGCGTTCCTCACCGGCCAGGTGATTATGGTCAACGGGGGCGTAGTGATGTAGGCGAGGCTTCAAGGAGATCCAATATGCCGACGACCAAGGAACGGACGTATAGCGACGCGGAGATCGCGGAGCGGCTCAAGGGGCTGCCCGGCTGGTACTACGAGGATGGCTGGATCCGCCGGGTCTACAAGACCGACGGCTGGCCGACGACGCTCATGCTGGTGAACACCATCGGCTACCTGGCCGAAGCAGCGTATCACCATCCGGACCTCACGGTCACCTGGGGCCGGGTCATCGTGAAGCTGCAGAACCACGCTGCCGGCGGGATCACCGACAAGGATTTCGAGCTGGCCCGGAAGATCGAGGACCACGTGCTCTGGCGGCCGGCCGGCGGGGCCCTGGAGGGAACGCCCAACAAGTGGGTCCGCCCCGGAGACCCGAGATAGGCGGGCCGCCCGCGGCGCCGGCCCCGCGCCGGGTCCTGTTCGTCACCGGCAAGCTCGCGGAGCCCGCGCTCCGCCGCACGCTCGCCGCCATGGCGCCGGCGTTCGCGGCGGACGTGGCGGTGCTCAAGATCACCGTCGCCGCGCTGATGACGACACCGTGGATCGCGCGCTTTCTCGAGGTCCCCCCCGAAACGGACCTGGTGCTCATCCCCGGCCTGTGCGAGGGCGACCCGTCCGTCATCGAGCACGCGGTCGGCGTGCGGACCGAGAAAGGGCCCAAGGACCTGCGGCAGATCCCCCGACACTTCGGCCAGGCCGCGGCCGCGCCGGACTACGGCGGCTACGCGATCGAGATCCTCGCCGAGATCAACAACGCCCCCAAGCTCTCGCGCGACGCCATCCGCCGCGCCGCGGCCGCCTACCGCACGAGCGGCGCCGACGTCATCGACCTCGGGTGCACGCCCGGCGTCCCCTTCCCCGCGCTGGCCGACGTGGTCCGGGAGCTCCGGGGCGACGGATTCCGCGTCAGCGTGGACTCCTTCGACCCTGAGGAGATACGGACCGCGGTTCGGGCGGGCGCGGAGCTGGTGCTGAGCGTCAACGC
>Ga0187822_10000010_pt1 | contig 28298 bp, 27 predicted proteins | sample NC_wetland_sal_i_18_FD_132967 | JGI IMG/M metagenome (GOLD analysis project Ga0187822, IMG submission 132967) | Wetland sediment microbial communities from Neuse River Estuary, North Carolina, USA - SourceSoil_2 | ecosystem: Environmental > Aquatic > Freshwater > Wetlands > Sediment | place...
CATCCCCACCACCGCGTTCATGAGGATGCGGCCGGTTCCTTCCAGTCGGGACGTGGCTCAGCCTGGTAGAGCACTCGCTTGGGGTGCGAGGGGTCGGCAGTTCAAATCTGCCCGTCCCGACCAATGCTCTGTTTTTTCGTCGGCTTCCGGCTGTCTTGATTCGCTTCCTCCTGCGGTTGTCCGGCGAATCCATTCTGGATCTTTGCGCGTGCTAGGTGTGATTGCGGTCACAGGCCAGCGTGATTGATGTCCTTGAGGATTCTGCTGCCCCCCCATAAACATTGGAATAGTGCCTGGTTTCTACCCATCAGCAGTTGGGCACTATCGAGGGTTGCCTATGTCAAATTTCAGCTCAAGCCACGTCAGATGGCTCGCTTTGCTACTCCTGCTCGTCCTCATCCCCGTCACTTACCTTCTGTCGGCATCCGGCAAGGTGCGGGTGAATGAAGAGGCGTTAAACCTGTTCGCGCCGCTTCCCGCTGTGATGAGCTCGCCCGACAATCCTGTGACTGACGCCAAAGTGACGCTGGGGAGAATCCTGTACTACGATCCCCGGCTGTCGGCCAGCCAGAAGATTTCCTGCAATTCCTGTCATCCGCTCGACGCTTATGGCGCGGAATCCAAGCCCGTGTCGACTGGCCACAAGCAGCAGAAGGGGACCCGCAACGCGCCTACCGTGTACAACGCCGCGGGACACTTTGTACAGTTCTGGGATGGCAGGGCGCCCACCGTCGAGGAGCAGGCGAAAGGCCCGATCACCAACCCAGTCGAAATGGCGATGCCCTCCAATGCCGCGGCCGTTCAAGTGATCAAGTCCATGCCGGATTACGTTGCTCTGTTCCAGACGGCTTTTCCCAAAGACAAGGATCCGATTACCTACAACAACATGGCGTTGGCGATTGGAGCGTTCGAGCGTGAACTGGTGACTCCGTCGCGTTGGGACGCGTTCCTCCAGGGTGACGGGTCGGCGCTGACGGACGCCGAAAAATCGGGCTTCAATACCTTTGCGGCAACTGGCTGCCAGTGGTGCCACTACGGTCCTTATTTGGGTGGAGCGTCGTACCAGAAGCTCGGCGTGGTAAAACCGTGGCCCGACCAAACCGATCTGGGACTTTACCAGGTGACCAAGGAGGGGATGGACAAGATGGTCTTCAAGGTCCCATCGCTGCGGAACATCAAAAAGACGGGACCATATTTCCATGACGGCTCGGTTTCAACGCTCGACCAGGCGATCCGCAACATGGCGGTTCACCAGCGTGGACTAACACTCACGGACGCCCAGGTGAAGTCGATTGAAATCTGGATGGATTCGCTGACGGGACAGGTACCGATGAACTACATCAGGCGCCCCGAACTGCCGCAGAGCACGCCGCAAACTCCACGCCCCAGCGGCGAGTAACACAGAAGAGCCGTTCGGAAAACTGTCGAAAGCGCTGGTTCAAGAGTGCGCAAGTCCAAAGGAAAGTTGGAAAATCGTCAGCTGGGGGCGTCCAATTGCTTCCCCGCTTGCCCGTTACCCGCCCGAAGCGCTTCAAGGCGCTGCAACCTTCCCGCCGGGAAAGACGCCAGCCTCAATCCAGCGCAGTTGGAAATCATGAGCCGCGGATATCAAAGCGCGTGATCAATCCGTTTTCGATTCGAAACAAGTGACCGACAATCTTATCCACTAGAACGTTGCCCTTGAGGTCGCGCACGAGCTGATGGACTTCCACAACCAATTCACCTTCAGGGCCGTGGGCGAAGGCGACCGGCTCGACGTGCGGATCGACCATCGCCCACTGACGCGTCCAGTAGCTGCGCACTTCGTCGCGTCCGTGGACATGACCGCCTTCCATGCCATTTGCCCACATGACATCTTCGTGCATGGCTGCGAGCACCGTCTCCATGTCACGGGCGTTGAAGCGGTCGTAAACACGTTTCAGCAGGTCCACTTCGTCCGGCATTCAAATCTCCTTTTCGCCACCGCCCGCGCGATGGCCGGAGGATTATCGCTGATCGAGCGCCAGCGCTCACGCCGCCCCAAGCGCACTGATCGTAACGTAATATCCGTCAGCATCCCGCAGGGAGAACTCCCTGGTTTGAGTGTTCGGATTCACATGGGGCTCCTCTTCGAACCGGGTGACGAGAGCGCGCGCCCTTTGCAGCGCCAGGTCGAAATCATCGACCCGGAAGAACAACAGGAGGCCGTTGCCGGGGGTGGCGTGATCCGGGCTCGTCAATGAAGGATGCTCGTGGGCACCCCACTGGTGGAGGCAGAGCAGGACAGTTCCATCTGAATCGAGGATTTGCCCAAAGTAGTCATGGGCAGGATGCGTCGCCGCCTGACCGAACAGCGCCTGGTACCACTTGAAGCTGTCCGGCACGTTGCCTACCCCGATGATCGTCCACGTGCGCTTCATCGCTTCCCCTTCCGTGGGCTGGCCCACCCATTCGGTGCGGGCACTCACCTTTACAGAGGCTGCCCCATCCCCGCGTTGTTTGCAAGGCCGGGCACCTCTGCTAAGCCGCTCAGTCGTGGTGATCCCTGCTTCGTTGTTGATAAGGGTGGGGCGCGACGCCGTGCTCGACGCGCGCCTTTATGTCCGAGTACGCGGCCTCGATGAGCCGGCTTAGGGCTGCGGCGTTGGTGGCCGTTCCCGGTCTCAGCTTCACATGGCGCATGAATTTGCCGGTGCCTTGCAACAAGCGGGCCGGATCGGGCAGCGCTGCGCCGTGAAAGAACCCCACGTTTACGTGCGAAGTGAATACATTGACATAGCCGAAGGGCGCATCTCCCAGACATGCCACCGGACAACCGTCATGCAGAAGCTCCCGGACTTCGTCCCCGCATTTTCGCATCGCCTCAAACCACCGATGGGCCATGGCTCCCAATTCACCGGAATGGTCTTTCATCTTCATCTTCATCCACGCATCGATGGCGGGATCGCGCTCGACCGCGCCGTTGAATCGCAGGAATTCCGCTTTCATCGTCGCTCCACTTTCTGGCTTTCGAGATCTGCGGTTACTTAGCACCTCAGTTAACGTTTGGCCGGTCATTCGCCCTAGTGAATCACAGAGTGTGAACGCATCAGCTGTGTGCAGGTGGCGCGAAGACGCCTGATCCCGCGGTTCTGCGTTCAGTACTAGACTTCCGGCGCGTTGTGCAGGGCTCGATCCAGATCGCTCCAAAGGTCTTCGACCGCCTCGATGCCCACGCTCAGCCGCAGGAGTGTCGGAGGCAGGTGTTCCTGTCCGGGAATGCCGGCCCGGCGTTCGATGGTGGACTCGACCGCTCCCAGGCTGGTGGCGTGTTGGATGAGCTGCACTCCGGCACACACAGCGTCAGCGGCGCGGGCGTCGCCACGCACGTCGAACGAGATGATCGTGCCGAAGCCTTTGAGTTGGCGTCGCGCGGCCTCGTGAGTTGAATGGCTCGCCAGGCCGGGATAGCGCGTCAGAGTGACGTTAGGATGGCGCGCGAGGCGCTCGGCCAGTGTCATCGCGTTGTGCTGCGCCCGCTCCAGCCGCAGTGCCAGCGTCCTGGCCCCGCGGACGGCTAAAAATGTTTCCAGGGCGCCGGGGGTTGCGCCGGCGAGTTCCCGGGCCTGGCGCAGCGCCGCCAGCAGGTTCGCGTCGCGCACGGTGACGACGCCGCCGAGCAGGTCCGAGTGTCCACCGATGAACTTCGTCACCGATTGCACGGCCGCGTCAGCCCCTAGCGCCAGGGGTCGCTGATTGAGCGGCGTAGCGAAGGTGTTGTCCACGCCCAGAATCGCGCCACGCTTCCGCGGTGCGGCGCAGATGGCGTCCAGGTCAGCCACCGTCAGCAGCGGGTTCGAAGGCGACTCCAGCCAAATCAGGTCGGCCACGCCGCACATCTCAATCCAGCCCGCGGTGTCGGCCACGGCGAGGCGATGCACGGTCCACCGGCCGCGGCTTTGGCCAGCTTTGGCGAGTCCCGCGACACCCTGGTAGCAGTCGTCGGGCAGGGCCACCACCGAGCCTGTGGGGAGTTGATCGAAAATCGCCGCGATCCCCGCCATGCCGGAGGCGAAGGCGACCGAAGAGCCACCTTCGAGGCCGCCGACGATTTCTTCCAGGGCCTCCCAGCCTGGCGTGCCGTCGTCGCGCGAGTAAGCACGGCGCTCGCCCAGCACGAAGTTCGACGCCGGCCATGGCGGCACGTTTAGCGGCGAGCCCGGGCGCCGGTCCCGTCCGGCCGAGACCAGCCACGATTCGACCGAACCCGGATCACTCGCTTTGTGCCCTGTCGTATCCGTTGATGTCATTGCTCGATTTTAACGAATGGCCCCTTCCCCAGTGTGCGGCCCGTGGCGGAAGTCACACGGTTGTGTGTCCCGAATCACCGAGTTCTGGCCGCCGCAAGCATAGCGTATAGGCGAAGTAACAAAAGGAAGGGTCTTATGAAAAAAGCAATGTTCTTGCTTGCAATGTTAGGTCTCGGCACGCTGGGCTGGGCAGGGACGGCGCGGGAAGACGCTACCGAGCGTCTGGACAACGCCACCAACGTGGTGCGCGAAATTATGAATGCTCCGGACAGTGGAATCCCGGAAGAAGTGTTGGAGCACGCCAAGTGCGTGGCCGTCGTGCCGCACATGGTCAAAGGCGGCTTCATTTTCGGAGGTAAGGGAGGCAAAGGCGTCGCCACTTGCCGCACCGCCAGTGGCTGGAGCGCGCCGGCATTCATCACGATTTCAGGTGGAAGCTGGGGCCTGCAGATCGGTGTGCAAGCGGTCGACCTGGTCATGATCGTTCAGAATGAAAAAGGAATGCAGAAGCTGCTCGAGAGTAATTTCCAGCTTGGAGCGGATGCTTCAGCCGCCGCGGGTCCGGTGGGACGGCATGCCTCGGCCGGCACGGATTGGAAGTTGGATACAGAGATCCTGACCTACTCCCGTGCCAAGGGCGCGTTCGCTGGACTCACCCTGGAAGGCGCGTCGATCCGCCAGGACAACGATTCCCGGCGCGCGATTTACGGACGCAAGGTCACAACCCGAGCTTTGCTGCTGGGCAAAGTGCCAGCGCCGGCCGCGGCCCAACCGTTCCTGGCTGAAATTCGCAAGGCCAAAGCTCAAGCTGTAGCAGAAGAAGCGAAGGACAAGCAGTAGGGCCTCGCGCCTCGATCTAGACCGTTGTGTTCGTCAGCCGGCAGGTGCATGTTCGATTCGAGCGCAGTGCACGATGCGCCGGCTTGAGACAGGAATCTCACGCGGACGTGACGAGATTCGCGTCCGCTGCGCTCGACACGGAGGCTGTCATGCTTTGGACCATTTTCGTTGTTCTTGTGATCTTGTGGCTTCTGGGTTTCAGTCTGCATGTCGGCGGAAGCCTGATCCATTTAGTTCTGGTTGTGGGGTTGGTGGTTCTGGTCATTAACCTTCTGAGCGGACGGCGAACCGCAGGGTGAAGATCCTGACGTGAGCCGGCCTGGAACGTTTTCCAAGGAAGATCCGCAGATATGCATGCGGATGGGAGTTGATCCACCGAACCACGCCGCCTGCGATTGAGGCAGAAGCTTTGCCGCATGGAAATCACGTACGGGAGGCACTCATGAATTCAATAATTAGATTCATCAGCGCTGGAGTTCTTGTGCTTGTTGTCGGAGCCGTTGCTCCGGCGCATGCACGTCAGGAGCAACATCCACAGGAGGCTAACCCTCCGAAACAGCGCCAGGTCAAGCCTGAAAAGCAGCGCCAGACCAGATACATACCGCAGGATCAGAACAGGCAACGACAACAGCAAAACCAGAACAAGCAACAGCGCTCTGAGCAGCAGCAGGCGAAACGGCCGTCACAGCAAGGGCGACGCGTGCAGCGTGGCGAGCAGCGAACGGTATGGCGGCAGCAGCGCGCGCGCAGCTGGGAATCTGAGCACCGCACCTGGCAGCAACGTGGTGGCTACAACGGCTACCGGATTCCACAGGATCGATATCGGCGCTACTTTGGTCCGCAACACCGGTTCCGCATTTACAGGTACCCGATGGTGCTGATCGGCGGGTATCCCCGTTTCCAGTACGGCGGCTTCTGGTTCAGTCTGGTTGATCCGTGGCCAGAATATTGGGCGGATAACTGGTACGACAACGATGATGTGTATATCGACTACTACGAGGACGGCTATTACTTGTACAACCCCAGGTATCCCCGAGATCGAATCGCCATCACTATCTATGTTCGATGAGCGGGACCTGCCGGGGGTGAAGCGAACGGGCAGCAATGTCCGCATGTCTAATTTTTCAGGAGGCACTTATGAATACCGCAATTGGCAGGCAGAATGGGGCAGCGACCGCTAAGAAGACAACCGACACCCAGCGAGCTCTCAACCAGAAGACCCTGGACGATCTCTCTACTGCGATGCACGGTGAAGCATTTGCTTATGTGAAGTATGCGCTCTATGCAGAACATGCGCGGAAGAGCGGTAACAAAGAGCTCGCGGACTTGTTCGAGAAGACGGCCCATACGGAGCGCTTCGAGCACCTTGCGGAGGAAGCGCAGCTCGCAGGGTTGGTGGGCAGCGATTCGGACAACTTGAGAGATGCGATCGAGGGTGAATCCTACGAAGTCGATACCATGTACCTCGAGTTTGCTCAGAGAGCAAAGGCTGCCGGAGATGCGGCAGCGGCGGCCCGTTTTGAAGAAATTCGTCACGACGAGATAGGCCACCGGGATGCGTTCAAGAGTGCGCTGGCCAAGCTGGAATCCTGAGAAGGGAGTGCCCGCCGCGACAGGCCCGCGCTATTTCCGCGAATCCGCCCGAATTCAGGTCGGCGGCAATAGCCGCGGTGAGAATCCCTTTTCTCGTTGCTTGCAAATGACCCGCTCCGAGTGGAGAATGGCGCGGGGATTTTCGGATGGAGCCGGCGGATGCCAAACCACGAAAATTCGGCGCGGTAACACCCTGGCTGGCTCTGCTGGCAATCTCTCTTCTGATCAATTACATCGACCGCGGCAACCTGTCCCTGGCCGCGCCCCTGCTCAAAAATGAGTTGCAGCTTACTGCCTGGCAACTGGGGATTTTATTCTCCGCGTTCTTCTGGACCTATACCGCCCTGCAGTTTGGCATGGGCTGGGTGGTGGACCGATTCGAAGTGAATCACGTGATCGCGGCCGGGTTCCTGGTCTGGTCGCTGGCCACGGCGGCGACCGGCCTGGTGCAGGGATTCGCCATGCTGCTGCTGATGCGGCTGGTTCTCGGCCTGGGTGAGTCTGTGGCCTTTCCCTCCTGCTCGAAGATTCTGGCGCTGCATGTGGCCGAACCGGATCGCGGATTTGCCAACGGGGTCATCATTGCCGGGATGAAGTCGGGACCTGCGGTAGGCGCCCTGGGAGCCGGACTCCTGATGGAAAGGTACGGTTGGCGTCCGGTATTCATCGGCATCGGCCTGGTCAGCCTGCTGTGGCTGGCGGCCTGGAAGAAATGGATGCCGCGGGGACCGGCGCTGGTCGCGGCCCAGGCCGGCGCCCAGGCGGCGGTTCCGACGGTGGCCCGCATTTTCCGGCAGCGTTCCTTTTGGGGTGCGTGCGCGGGCCACTTTTCCGCTAACTACCTTCTGTATTTCATGGTCACGTGGCTGCCCTTCTACCTGGTGCACGAACGCCAGCTTTCCGTCCACTCCATGGCCGTAACCGCAAGTGTGTACTACCTGGTGGATGCAGTTTCTGCGATCGGGACGGGCTGGTTTTCGGATTTCTGGATACGCCGCGGCTTAACCCCCACCCGGGTCCGCAAATCCGCCATGTTAATCGGCCACACGACCGCAGCGCTCGCGTTGGCGGGGTGCGCCCTGGCTGGTCCGCACACCTACCTGGCGTGGCTTCTGGTGGCAGGCGTGGGATCCGGAATGTCGGGGTCGGGCATCTATGCGTTTTGTCAGATCCTGGCCGGCCCTAAGGCAGCGGGAAGGTGGACCGGCTTTCAAAACGGTTTCGCCAATGTCGCGGGCGTGGCGGCGCCGGCGCTCACTGGATTCATGGTGAATCGGACGGGAAATTTCCAGATAGCACTGGCGATTACGGGGGCAGTATCGCTGGCGGGCGGCCTGGCTTGGGTCTTTGCCATCGGACCTCTCCAGGAAGCGAGTTGGGCCGGAGATCACCCAGTTCTTCCCGGCGCTGCTGTGTATCCCGACAAGCTGAACTATTGATCGAGTCCCCCCTGCCGATCGGGCAAGCGGTTGCGCTTTACCCTTTACACAGATCATCTCTGGCAGCCCCGCTCGGCTGCGGCCGAGATAGAATCGGTCTGCCCATCTCCAGGAGGAAAAAATGACATCGGTGCTCATAACCGGAACCAGCAAAGGAATCGGTTTGGAGTCGGCTCTGGCCTTTGGCCGCGCCGGCTACAAAGTTCACGCCACCATGCGCAACCCGGCACAGTCTCCGGAACTGGCCGAAACCGCGGCGCGCGAAAAACTGCCGATAACGCTCTCCATCATGGACGTGGACTCCGACCAGTCGGTGAGCCGTGCAATTGCGGAGATCCACAAAGACCATGGCCCGATTGACGTGCTAGTCAACAACGCCGGCATCGAGCGGGCAGGCTCGATCGAAGAGCTCCCGCTGGCCGATTTCCGCGCGGTCATGGAGACCAACTATTTCGGATCCATCCGCTGCATTCAGGCGGTGGTTCCACACATGCGGCAACGCAAAAGCGGATGCATCATCAACGTGAGTTCGGTGGCGGGGAGAATTTCCAGTGCGCCCCTGACGCCTTACATGGCCTCGAAGTGGGCGCTGGAAGCCTTGAGCGAGGGGCTGGCGGGCGAAATGAAGACGTTCAATGTCCGGGTCGCCATAGTCGAACCCGGCATCATTGATACCGCCATGGCGCGGCGCATTGGAGATCAGCCAGACCATTCGCCGTACCGGCAGCAGGCGCGTTTTGCCTCTCTTTTCGCGGCTTCGCTGAAAAATCCGGCGCCACCTTCACTGGTCGCGGAGAAGATCGTGGAAATCGTGGAGAGTGGAACCTGGCAACTCCGCCATCCCGTGGGACCCGACGCCTCACCCTTCCTGCAATGGCGCCGCGGAATGACCGATGAACAATGGGTTGAGCTGAACGGCAGCGACGACGAAACCTGGCACCATCGCATGCAGAGCGATTTCGGTCTGGATACCCGCCCGAAGAACTAGCTGTTTCTGAGGATTCGAAAACCGGCCTGCCCGGCCGGACCAATCTTCTATGCTCTCCGGGAGGTGCTTGGGCGGGAGACCACCCGCTCTCCCCACTGACTTGAGATCCACTGGGGCCAGACGGGGCGCTTACTGCTCCCTTTCATTGGCCTACCCAGAAAGATAAAGATTAAAGATCAGTGGCCTGCGTCTGTCCCGGCATTCCTCGTGCAGATCGAGCCGCGTAAAATGGCGGCCATGGGTTCGCGGATTTCGAAGCGAAGGCCGGCAAGCCGAGGTAGGCGATGAGACTCCGCAGGGCACTTCTTCTCCTCGTCGTTGTGGTTGCGACGGTTGCGGTCATCGGCACGGCCCTATTCATTCGCCGCGGATTCAGCGCTCAGTCCGAGCCGTCTTCATTCGAAAAAATGTTAGCCAGGAGGTTGAGGAATCTGGCGATCCCGAAAGGTGACCGGAACCAAAAGAATCCCTGGAGCGCCACGCCGGAGATACTGCAAGATGCACGCGAACATTTCACGGCGCGCTGTGCAATTTGTCACGGCAGCGACGGCAGGGGGCAGACTCAAATTGGCCAAAGCCTGTATCCCAGGGTCCCGGATCTGCTTTCTCCGCAAACGCAAAACCTCACGGACGGGGAACTTCATTACATCATCGCAAACGGAGTTCAGTTGACCGGGATGCCCGCCTGGAGCCATCCCCATCAGGAGACCGAAGACGACAGCTGGAAGCTCGTTCTTTTCATCCGTGATCTGCGCCCGCTGGCGGCCCAGGAAACCCAACAGCAAAGAAATCTGAGTTCCGCGAGGTACGTCGGCTCTCGGGCTTGTGAAAAATGCCATGCCCGCATATACGAGCGTTGGAAGAAAACGGCGATGGCAAATGTGGTGCGTGATCCCCGGGAACATCCCGACGCCATCATCCCGGACCTCGCCACCGATCCTATTGCCAAGTTCACAAAAGACCAGGTTGTGTTTGTTTACGGCAGCATCTGGAAGCAACGGTACTTCACGAAAATTGGCGACGATTATTTTCCCGAGCCCGCTCAGTGGGACATTATCAATCGCGTGTGGCGCCCCTATTTCGTCCCCAAGGGAGCAGATTGGTGGGAGCCTTTTTATCCTCCGGACAACATGCGGAGACCGACCGGACCCACGTGCGACGGGTGCCATTCCGTCGACTACGACATCCACACGAAACAAGTAGTTGAGTGGAACGTGGGCTGCGAACGCTGCCACGGCCCGGGCAGCGAGCACGTTGAGCATCCAGACCGCGGGAACATCCTCAATCCGGCCCGTATGGATTATGTAGCGGCCAGTGACAGCTGCATCCAGTGCCACTCTCAGGGAAGGCCTGTCGCCAATCCCATCGAAGGGAAGTACTACGACTGGCCCGTCGGTTATCGGGTTGGACTCAGGCTGCAGGACTTCTGGAAACTAGAAGACCACACCCTGGGCGAGGCAAGCTTCACGCATTTTCCGGACGGCACCGCGCACAAGAATCGGATGCAAGGCAACGATTTTGTGCAGAGCGTCATGTACCGCCGCGGCATCACATGTTTCAGTTGCCATGACGTTCACGGCACCGGGAATTATGCCCAATTGCGAAAGCCGGCGGACAAGATATGTCTGGATTGCCACGGTCCCTTGTCGCTCAACGGACCGCGTACCGCCACACTGGAAGAACACACTCATCACAAAGTCGGCAGCGCCGGAAGCCAGTGCGTGGCGTGCCATATGCCGCAGATTCAGACGACTCTTGGGGACTTAAAGGTCCATGCTCACACCTTCAAGTTCATAACGCCTGAGATGACAGACAAGTACAAAATTCCCAATCCATGTACTTTGTGTCACACCGATAAGTCGACTGAGTGGGCGACCGAGGTGTTACGGCATTGGCCCGAGCGCTCTCCCTGGCGAGTCGAATAAGGCGTGAGGCCGAACACAAAGAGCGCAACCGAGCGCCCGTGGCGACAATGCGTAACCTACAAAGTTGGCCGGTACTCTAGGCGTGGCGCTGCGCCCTCCCTCTACTCAGGATTCGGAACGATTAAGGCTGTTGTGGCCGGTATAGCTGGACGTGATTGAGGATGCCAGGAGCTGGGTAAGCTGCGGCTTCCAGAAGCTACCTTTGCCCATGGCGAAACAACGCTCGTCCTGGATGACCGGGTGGGTAGCCTGGATTTTTGCATCCGAGTGGAGACCAGAGCGGCGACGGAGTCAAATCTTCGGGTCGCGGCAAAAACGTCACCGTTTTTTTGCCGACACATTCGCGACCCGGGCTTTTACCAGCTTCTTCACCAGGGCATTCGGGAGTGGCTTGTCGGCGGGGAACCGGATGGTCCCTTTCGAGGTGGAGAAATCCTTAAGTTCGTTCTTGAACGCCTCCATCACGGGCGCGGTAGGGAAGAAACTGCAATGGTCTGAAAACGCGGCAAACCACACCAGCGTTCCCTTGTACTTGAAGGCCGGCATCCCATAGCTGATGGCTTCGGTAGCCTCCGCGGGCGCGGCGGACCGGATGGCGGCGCGAATCTGTTTCAGGGTGCTGCGGGCGGGCTCCGGGACGCCGGCCAGGTATTCGTCGACGTTTTTCGCAGCGCCGCAGCCCATCCGGGCAGAACGGCGATTGCCGGATTTCACCTTTCTCATGCGGGGATGCTACAAGAAGCTGCTTTTCGAGTCCAGGCCTCGCTTCGACTGGGCGAGGCCAGACGTTCGGCTCGGCTTCGCAACGCGTCTTCGATAGCGCGGCTATTGATCGATGCCCACGAGTTGAACGGCGTCGATCTCATTCCAGCCGGGGACGACGTTGGTGGCGAGCGTGATCTTGACCCGGTCGGTCTTGAATGTCGTCTTGGGGAATTTCACCATGAAATAGTTCAATTCCGTAGTTGGATCGGCGCCTTGCCAGACGGCATGGGCCTGACCCATCTCATCATAAATTTCAACCTTGATCACTGCCCCCGAGCCGCACGACTCGCGAACCCGCACTTCGGTCGCGTGCACTGGTTTGGCATACTTCAAATCCAGCCACTCAATGCCGCCATCCGGAGTTTTGGACGTCCAGGCGGCTCCGTCGTCCCCGAACTTATCGACGTTGGGCGCCCCGGTCGCCTGGTTGGCAGACCAGGCCTCGGCATCCTTGGCGTCGTTGTAGCTTGAGGATGCGGTGGCCTGAATGGCCCACTGTCCATTCGGGTCTTTCTTAATTTCATCTTGTTTTATGGCCCAGTCGGCGGCAGCCAGTTTGGCGGTGGTGTCAGCCGATGAGCCGGCGTCTGTGCTCACGGGCGCGGCCGGCGCGGTGGTCACCGGGGCGGCATTGGTGCTCGCCGGGGTACTGGGTGCGGAACTTTCCTGGGTGGTGTCGCTTTTCTTGCAGCCGCTGAGGAGAGCAAACAACAGAAAACAGCAAACCAGCTTGAGATCGATTCTCATTGGAGCCCCCGGCAATCTGAATCTTACACGATATCGTCTGAGGTCTCGGGTTCCGGCCAGAGTTCCGGTCAAAGATGAGGATCCGCTTACTTTCCTGTGCGGATCAGCGATGACCAGTATAATGTCGCCTCACCAGGGAGTCCGCTGCGGGCGTCATGCGCTTCTTCGAGCAAAAAGCGGTGTGGGCCACACTCAAGAGGTTGGCGCTGGGGTTCGGGCTGATCGCGCTGTTCTCGGCGATACTGCTGCTCTCCGACTTGGGGCATCGGACCACGGCTTCCGCCGCCGCCGCCAAGGCCCGTGCCGAGACCGGCGCACGCGCCAGAGTGGTGAAAGCCGCGATCGTTTACTTCGCGCGGGACGTCGGTACCGATATGTGCATTCAGGGCCTGATCGACGGCCTGAAAGCCAGCGGGTTCGACGAGGGCAAAAACCTGGAAGTTCGCCGGGCTGATGCTCAGGGCGAGATGATCAACATTCCCGCCATCCTCCAGAATTACGACAGTTCCGACGTCGACCTTATTATGACCATCACGACCCCCTGCCTGGCCGGGGCCTGCAACAAGGTAAAGCACAAGCCGGTGGTGTTTACCTGCGTGACTGATCCGATCGCGGCGGGAGCGGGCAAGAGCCGCACCGACCACCTGGCCTTTGTTTCCGGCGTCGGCAGTTTTCCGCCGGTCAGCCACAGCCTGGATATGATGCAGAAGCTGATTCCCGGATTGCGCGCCGTAGGAACCATGTATAACCCGGCGGAGGCCAATTCAGCGAAAGAGCTGTCGGTAGCCCGCGGGATATTTCGAGAGCGCGGCGTGAGACTGGAGGAGGTCGCCATCGCGGGCTCGAACGAAGTCCTGCAGGCGGTGCAGATCCTGGCGGGACGGGACATCCAGGCGGTGTGGGTGCCGGGAGACAACACCGCCATCGAGGGCTATGAAGGGGCGGTGAAAGGCGCGAAGGATGCGCGCCTGCCGCTGATCACCGACGAATGTTCCGACCTGCCCCGCGGCGGGCTGGCGTGCCTCGGCATCAGCCTGCAATCCGCTGCCCTGGCGGCCGGAAAGCTGGCAGGCCGGGTCCTGCTCGGCGCAGATCCCAAGGACTTGCCATTGCAGGAAGTGGCCGTCGAGGAAATGGCCGTCAGCCGCAGCAACGCGGCACAACTCGGACTCTCCATCCCTCCCGAGTTCTCGCAGAAAAGTCTACGTCCCTAGCCGCCCTGCCATGGAAATCGTGACCCAACAACTCGGGGATGCGCTTGAAGTCAAAGTGAAGGGACGCCTGGACAACTATTGGACCGAGCACCTGCGGGGCAACCTGGAGGAGGTGATCCGCGGAGGTGCGCACGGCATTCACTTGAATTTATCCGAGATTTCTTTTCTTAGTTCCGCCGGCGTCGGCTTGCTGGTGAATTTTCACACTCAGCTGAAGGGCATTGGCGGCAGTTTTGTCATCACCAGCCCTTCGGAGCGGGTGAAGCAGGTGTTGGACCTGTGCCGGCTCTCGACCATCCTGCTGGCCCAGACGACGCCGGTTGCGCCGCCGGTGCACAAGGTCGAAGTGCACCGGTTTTCCTCTCCCGCGGGGGTTTTCGAAGTCTTCGAATGTGCTCCGGGCAAGCCGCTGGTCTGCCGCCGAATCGGCGACCCGGGCCGGCTGGCGGGTTGCCGCTTCGCCGCGGAAGATTGCGAGACGGTCGCCTTTCCGCCGTCTACTTTCGGCTTCGGATTGGGGGCCTTCGGCCACGGCTTCGAGGATGCGCGGACGCGCTTTGGTGAATTCCTGGCGGTGGGCGGCTCGGCCGCGTATTTGCCTACCGACGGAACCAATGTGCCGGATTTCATGGTTTCCAGCGGCGAACTGGTGCCGCAGATGAGCGTGCTTTACGGGCTGCGATGCGAAGGCGGATTCAGCCACCTGATGCGCTTCGAAACCAGCGCCGTCGAGAGTCCCATCGCGCTCTCGGAGTTGGTGCGCACCGGGTTGGAGGTTTCGGGCGCGCCCGCCATTGGGATGGTGATGGTGGTCGAATCGGCGGGACTGGTGGGAGCGGCCCTCCGCCGTTCTCCGGCGGCGGCCACGGGAGTGAACGATGCCCCGTTCAAATATCCCGAAGTGCGTTCCTGGCTGTCGTTCTCCACGGAACGGCTTTACCCGCGCTCGCTGGCATTGATCTCAGGCGTGGCCGCCGGTTCCGAGTGCGCGCCGCTGGCTCCGCTGCTTCGGCCGCTGCGGGCCGAAGCCGGCCTGCTCGGGCACTTCCATGCCGCCGCATTTTCCTATCGCCCGCTCCAGAAGGGAAGCATCGATCTGAATTCCACGGTCACAGCATTGTTCGAGACGGAAACCCTGCAGGGCGTGCTGCACTTGCTGACCGATGACCGCGAGGCCGGGCCGCAGCAGAGCGAATTTGTCCGGGGCGCATGCTGGATCGGCGCGGCGTCTGACATCCGATGAGACTCGAACCGATATGAACCTGCTGATCGGCACCTTCACCATTGGCTTCATTCTCTCGCTGCTGGCCCTGGGCGTGTTTATCAGTTTCCGGATTTTTGCGTTTCCGGATATCACGGCGGATGGCTCGATCACCCTCGGCGCAGCCGTCGCCGCGACCCTGATGGCGCGCGGCGCCAACCCGCTGCTGGCCTCGCTGGCCGCATTCGTCGCCGGAATGCTCGCGGGCGCATGCACCGGCACGCTCTATACCCGGTTCAAAATCAACTCGCTGCTCTCCGGAATTCTGGTAATGACGGCGCTCTATTCCATCAACCTGCACATCATGGGCAAGAGCAATGTTCCGCTGCTTTCGGTGACCACGCTGGCGACGCAGTCGGAGCAGATCGGAGTGAAGCTCATGCGCGGGGCCACCAGCTTTGGCCTGGCGGGCTGGGACGTCAGCGTGCGCGACGCGTCGGTGCTGGCCGCGGTCGGGCTGGTGGTGGCGCTCACCGGAGCGTTGCTGTATCTGTTCCTGCGCACCAACCTCGGCATGGCCATGCGAGCCACCGGCGACAACGTGCAAATGATCCGGGCGCTGGGCGTCAACGACGCCAGCATGATCGTGTTCGGGGTGGCGATCTCGAACGGATTCGTGGCGCTCTCCGGAGCTCTGCTGGCGCAATACCAGGGCTTTGCGGACGTGGGCATGGGCATCGGGATGGTGGTCTGGGGCCTGGCCAGCGTCATCATCGGGGAGGCGCTGGTGGGGACCAACCAGTTGGGCACGACGATTGTCGGCGCGGTAATGGGTTCTGTGCTGTTCCGCCTGTTGGTGGCCGTGGCCTTGCGCTGGGGGCTTAGCCCCAACGACTTGAAGCTGATCACCGCCATGTTCGTCTTCTGCGCCCTCATCGTGCCTCAGTTCCTGCGCAAGAAGCACCTGCGGAGCGCGCATGCTTGAGATCCAGGGCATCTCGAAGACGTTTAATCCGGATACTCCCAACGAAGTCCGTTCCCTGCGCGGCGTGAGCCTTGAACTGGCGGCTGGTTCCTGGGTGGTCATTATCGGGACCAACGGTTCGGGGAAATCCACGCTGCTGAATGCCGTCGCGGGAACGTTCCTGGTGGATGAAGGCAGCATCCGGCTGGCGGGGCGCGACGTGACGCGCTGGCCCGAGCATGCGCGCGCCGAACTGATCGGGCGCGTGTTTCAGAATCCGTTCAGCGGCACCTCGCCCAGCCTTACCATCGAGGAGAACCTCAGTCTTGCCGCCCGGCGCGGCCGCCGCCGTGGCCTGGGCTGGGGGCTGAAAGCGTCGCTGGTGGGCAGAATGCGCGACGAAGTCAGCCGGCTGAACATGGGACTCGAAAACCGGCTGGAGAACGCCATTGGAAGTCTTTCCGGCGGACAGCGCCAGGCGCTCACGCTGCTCATGGCGACGTGGTTGCGTCCTGAACTGCTTCTGCTGGACGAGCACACCGCGGCCCTTGATCCCAAAAGCGCCGACCTGGTCATCGCCCTGACCGAGCAGGTCATCGAGCGCGACCAACTGACCGCATTGATGGTGACCCACTCCATGCACCAGGCGGCGAGCCTGGGGGACCGGTTGATCATGATGCACCGCGGCCAGATCATCCACGATTTTCAAGGCGCTGAAAAACGGCGGCTGCGTCCCGATGACTTGCTGGCACGCTTCGAAGAGGTGCGACGCGCCGAACAGCTCGACGAAAGCGCCGCCGAGATGCTGTCCGAGCAGTACGTGTAAATGTTTTTGAAATTGCGAAAAATGCGGCCCCGGCGCTACAGTGTGCATGTTTGAAATCTGCCCGCCCCGGGAGTCGCCAAGTTGATCCCCTCTGCTGCGCACCCTGGTTCGTCCGTACCGCGCCAGCCTCTTCTTTATATTGTCGGCCATGCGGGTGCAGACGGCAATGAGCCTGGCCGCGCCGAGAATTCCCGGCCGCGCGATCTGACGAGGGGTTGCTGGCCGATTTGCAGGACGAGAAAGAAGCGGAAAGCCTCGGACTCAGCGCCGGCCACGGCAAGCACCCGAAGAAAAAGTTGAGAGCCTGAGGCCGGCCCGCTGGTTTCCACATTCCCCGAAGATCCGATACGCTGTTCGGACTGTGTGGCCGCGGGCAACTCGCCCGCGCGGGCTCTTCCCTGGAAAGAACCTGTGGGTCCGTGGTGGCGTCTTCGCGGGCGAGTCGCCCGCGACCACATGGTTTGGATGGCGGCGGCCGAATTTGAAAACTAATCTCAAATTGGCCTCACCGGATGCCTCACAAGCTTCAGGTTGACGCCCTCGCCGATGGAAGAAAGGCCCAAACTCAGCCACTACTCCTGCGCCCGCCGTGTTGACTTGCTTTGCCGGGCAGCCTAAGATTCACCTTCCGTAACGGATAACGCTGGTAAAATTCGGTGTTTTCGTCCAAATCCCGCAGGGCTTGGCTATAGGAGGCCGAGAAATGTTTCCTCCTCGCCGTGTTCTTCCCTACCGCTTTTCGATCTCACTTCTTCTTTTCTTGCTCGCGGCTGGCCTGGCATGGGCGGGCCGAGCAAAAGCTAAAGCCGATCCCTCCGATGCCGTGGTCGCCATCGGCGACGTGCACGGCGACTTTGACGATTTTGTCGCCATTCTGCAGCGGAGCGGCGTGATCGACAAACAGAACCACTGGGCCGGGGGTAAGGCCACGTTCGTTCAGTTGGGAGACCTGCTCGACCGGGGCCCCAAGCCGCGTGAAGTGATGGACCTGATGATGGCGCTGGAGAAGGAGGCGCCACAGGCGGGCGGACGGGTTGTGCCCCTGCTGGGCAACCACGAGGTGATGAATCTCATGGGCGACCTGCGTTACGTCACGGTGGAGAACTACGCCAGTTTCGCCGACAGCAATTCCGAACAGCGCCAGAAAGAGGCGTACCAGCTGTACGTAAAGTGGCGCAATAGCCACCCACAGCTGCTGGCGGAGCTTCCTCAGCCCATGGAAATAACCGAAGCGGAGTGGATGGCGCGGCATCCCGTCGGCTTCGTGGAGCACGCCGAAGCGTTCGGTCCCAAGGGGACCTACGGTAAGTGGGTGCGTGAGCATGTTGCTGTGGCGGAAATCGGCCAGGTGATTTTCCTGCATGGCGGAATCGATCCCAGCCTGGCCCACTTGAAACTGGATACGATCAATGGCCACGTCCGGGACGAGATCAAGGCTTTTGATGAAGCCAAACAATACATGCTGGACAAGAACATCATCCTGCCATTTTTCACCCTGCAGGAAACCACCGCCGTGGTTCAGGCGGAGATTACGGCTGAGCGCAAGGCGCAGGTGCAGTCGGACCCGCAGGAACAGGCCAGGCTGGTGCAGTTCCTGGGTTATGGAGAGTGGCTCAGCGTAAAGGTCGACGGCCCGCTGTGGTTTCGTGGCTACGATAAGTGGACCGACGAAGAGGGCATGGCACAGATCGGCAAGGTATTGGAAGCGTACGACGCCACTCACATCGCGGTGGGACATACGGTACAGAGAGGTGGGCGAATCCGTCCACGTTTCGATAACAAGGTATTTCTGATTGACACCGGTATGCTCAGCAGCTATTACCCCGGCGGAAGACCCTCAGCCCTCGAAATCTGCGGCGATGTCAGGTTCACGGCGGAATATCTGGACCAGAGCGTGGTGCTGATCGACCCGGCGGGCTCGGCGCAGCCAAGCCCAGCCGGGGCGGCGGATGCGGGGAAGGCGGCTGCAACCCCGTCGAGCGGCGGTATCTGCGGCATGGCAGCGGCGGCGGGGAAGTAGACCGGGAGCCTTGAGGTAGGCTTGGAGATGAAGACCTGGATTGAACGCGCACTGAACGTTCACCCCGGAGATCTGGGGCGCGGCACCCTGCTGTGCTCCTCGCTGTTCCTGATCATCACCGCCTACAAAATCGGCGGGGTGGCGGCGGCGGCTTTGTTCCTGTCGCGCTACCAGGCGAGGCACCTTGCCTACGCCGACATTGCCAGTTCGGTGCTGGTGGCATTTGTCATCGCCGGCTACGTAATGATTGCCCGGCGAGTTCATCTGCGCAATTTGCTGGTGGGCAGCATGTTGTTTTTCGCCAGCAATTGCGCGGTGTTCTGGGCGCTGGCCCATTACGATTCCCACCTGGCATGGCTATTTCCGGCGTTCTACATCTGGGTGAAGATTTTTGGGGTTATCGTGCCCACCCAGATCTGGACCCTGGCGAATTATGTTCTGACCACTCGCGAAGCCAAGCGCGTTTTTGGGATGGTCGGAGGCGGAGGAGTTGCGGGTTGGATCTTCTCTGGCTATTTCTCCAAAGCGATGACCCGGACCTTCGGCACGGAAAGCCTGCTGTTGGGCATGGTGGTTTTCGTTTCGATTTGCGCCGGACTGGTGATCGTCATCTGGCGCAGCGGCCAGGAGGCGGTGGCGGGAGGACATGAAATCGAAGAGGGGAGTGGCCAGAACAGCCCGCGAAACCTGCGCCAGAGCGCGCGCCTGGTATTTACCACTCCTTACTTGCGGGCCATCGCGGCCGTGATCTGCATTTCTTCCCTGGTCACGACATTGACGGGATGGCAGTTTCTGGCGATTGCCCAGCAGGTCCTGGTCAGCAAAGACCGGCTGGCGATCTTTCTGGGCAATTTCAATTTTTATGCCGGCATTCTTTCGCTGTTGTTCCAGTTGCTGTTCACCACCAGGTTTCTGCGCAGGTTCGGTATCGGTACGGCGCTGTTCATGCTTCCCGCCACCGTTTTCATGGGTTCGACCGGTCTGCTGATTTTTGGCACCCTGGCGGCAGTGACCACGCTGAAAAGCTGCGACCAGGTGCTGCGTTATTCCCTCGACCAGTCGACCCGGGAACTGCTCTATCTGCCGCTCGCTGCCCGGGTCAAGATACAGGTCAAGTGGTTTCTCGATACCGTGGTCTGGCGCCTGGGCGACGGCTTGTCCGGCCTGGCGGTCCTGATTTGCGCCACCTTGTTGCACATGCCGGCTCGCCAGATCAGCTGGGTAGTGCTGGTGCTGGTCAGCGTATGGCTGTTGTCGGTTGCGATTGTGCGCCGGGAGTATGTCGCCACCTTGAAGGAAAGCATCAGCCAGCATCGGGTGGACGTGGAGCAGGCCTCCACTTCGGTCCTCGACCGTTCGACCGCGGAGTTGCTGGCCAGCAGTCTTACCGCGTCCGATCCCAAAGATATCCTTTATGCCCTCAGCCTGTTTGAAGTCGAGCGGCAGAGGGCTGTACATCCCGTAATCCGCAGTCTTTTGGGCCATCCCTCTCCTGAAGTCCGGCTGAAGGCGATTCAGATTCTGTCCGAATCGGGGGACAAGACGGTGCAGCCGGACATCGAACGGCTGGTAAGAGATCCGGATCTCAACGTGCGCACCGAAGCCTTGCTTTACCTGACCCACCACGCGCACATTGACCCGCTGGAACTGATGCAGGATGAAGGCGACTTCGCCGACTTCTCGGTCAGTTCGGCGGTGGTGGCATTTCTGGCCCGGCCCGGCGAGACCCAGATCCTGGAGGCGGCGCAGCAGATTCTCACCACCATGGTCGGCGAAGCGTCACCCGACCGGCAGCGCCATCGGGTGGAAGCGGCCCGGCTGCTGGGCGAGTTGCCCGATAGTTTTGATCCCCTGCTCTCGAACCTTCTGGCCGACCCAGACCCGGTGGTGGCGCGGGAAGCCATTCATTCCGTGGGCAAACTGCGGAAACGACGGCTGGTCCCCGATCTGCTGGACCGGCTCTCCCATCGCGAACTGCGGACCTATTCCGCCAGTGCCCTGGGGGAGTTCGGCGACACCATCGTGGGAGCGCTGCGCGACCATCTCGGCGACACCACGGTGGCGGTAGAGGCGCGCCGGGAAATCCCCGCCATCATGGTGAAGATTGGAACGCCGGCGGCGGCCCAGGTATTGATGGAGAACCTGCTCGAACGCGACACCACTTTGCGCTTCCGTATTATCAGCGCGCTGAACAAGCTGCAGCGCCTTCACCCCGGGATCGAGACCGACGCCCAGACCCTGGAGACGGTGCTGGCGGCCGAAATTCTGGGACACTACCGTTCGTTCCAGATTCTCGACAAGCTGGGTGTCGCGGCCGGCAGCGAAGATCCGGTGGCCCGCGCGTTGACCGAATCGATGCAGCAGGAATTAGAGCGCATCTTCCGCTTGTTGGGCCTGCTCTATCCGCACCTGGATGTTCATAGCGCCTACGTGGGCCTGCAATCCAAGAGCGTTTCGGTGCATGATAACGCCCTGGAATTCCTGGACAACGTATTGAAGCCCCAGCTCCGCGAAATGCTGGTGCCGCTGCTGGATGGCAAGATTACGGTCCACGAGCGGGCGCGCCTGGCCGGACGGCTGGTACACGCCACGATCGACAGCCAGGAACAGGCGGTGGCTGCGCTGGTGGCCAGCGACGATCCCTGGCTCCGGTCCTGCGGCGCCTACGCGATCGGCACCTTCGGCCTGAAGGCCCTGGAAGGGGAACTGCATCGCTGTCTCAGTGACGCCGATCCGCTGCTGCGCGAGACTGCCCGGGCCGCCAAAGCGCGCCTGGACGCGGCCTCGAAGGGTGTCGAGGCCAAGTGAACGGGCGCGGTTGGGGCCTCGCTCGGCGGCTCTGGCGCGGGCCGAGGTTTTAAGTTGCCGAAACCTCGGCGAATGGGGTAGATTTGTGGGCGCAATTTGGCAGGAGGGTGGTCTTATGCGCTTCCTTTATCAACAACGGGGAAGGCTGCTGGTTCTCGCGTTGGTCTTTTTGATTTGCCCGTCTGTGCTCAGGGCCGCGGATGAAGCCCCTTTGACCAAAGAGCAAATCGAGAATTTCCTCCTCACCGCCAAGATTATCGGCAACAAGCAATTCGGCAAGGGCATTACCCACACCTATCGGCTTACGCTCTCCGACGGCACCACCACCCATGACGCATCGTTCCAATCCATTAATGAAACCAAAGCCACGATGCAGCTTTCCACCGGCACCGAACTGGGTTTCGTGGATTCATACCGCTACAACATCGCGGCCTTCCGGCTGGCTGAGTTGCTGGGCCTGGACGACATCGTCCCGGTGTACGTCGAGCGCAAATGGAAAGGCGATTCCGGCTCGTTAAGCTGGTGGCTGCCGGTGAAGATGGACGAAAAGGAGCGGATCGCCCAGAAAGTTTCCGTCCCCGATCCAGACGCCTGGAACAATCAGATGTACAAGGTCCGCGTGCTGGACCAGCTGGTTTACGACAGTGACCCCAATCTCACCAATGTTTTGATTACCGATGATTGGAAGATCTGGAGAGTCGACTTTTCTCGCGCCTTCCGCCTCCACAAGGAGCTGCAGGCAGTGGGAGACTTGTCGCACTGCGACCGGCAGTTGTTTGCCAAACTTAAGGCGCTGAACCAGGATGAGCTGATGGAGAAGACCAAGCATTACCTCGATAAGGATGAAGTAAAGGCGGTGATGGCGCGCCGCGACAAGATCGTGGAGCAGTTCCAGAAACTGATCGCTGAAAAGGGCGAGAGCGAAGTGCTGTACTGAGTTGGGCCACCAGGCTGAAGCAGCTGCCGTCCCGCTTCGCTGCCGTGCGCGCGCTTGCTCTTTTCAGTGCTCAGGGCTATTGTTCGGGTTGCAATTCAAAGCTTTCCCGCAAAAGGAGAAGATCAAATGGTGAAGAAGTTAGTTGCTCTGATGTTCATGGCGGTACTGGCTTTCCCGTTGACCACGTCCATGTTCGCCCAAGATGCGCCGATGAAGATGGCAAAGGAGAAAGAGGCGCGCTGGGAGGGTACGGTCGTCAGGACCGACGCGGACAAATCCACGCTGACGGTTCGCAAAACTGATGGTGGAATCGAGATGACCGTCGTGTATGACAGCGCGACCCATTGGGTCAGCCAGTATCATGCCAGCAAAACGGTAAACGAAATTGACGCCAGCCAGGTTAAAGAGGGTGACCGGGTCATCGTCAAAGGCACTTGGGAGAAGAAAGGCGTGCTGCACGCTACTCTGATCTCCAAGCGGCTCTCCCACCCTGCTTAGTCGGTCGAGAAGAAGACCTGCGCGGGAACCAAATCCGTCACGCCCGGATAGCGATCGGTACTGACTCCGATCGCTACGGGCGTGTATGTGCTTGTGCGCAGCGACGCCTTCAGTCCCTTCCTCCCCGTTGCCCGATCAGTTTCCGCCAGCGCCCTGGGCCGTGAAACTTACCCCTTCCCGTCCCTGCACTCTGGTTACTTGTCTCCGATGCCGTTTCGCGGTGCAATTACGGCATGCGGAGGAATCTATGGGTCGCGCTCTGGGTTTCGTCGGCACCATCATCGTGATGGCGGTCGGCATGTATATCTATTCTCTACAGCTGAAAAATGTTTCGGCGCCCGGCGGGGGCAGCACTCCTACGGGGACGGCGAACGTGGTGGGCGTGAAGAACGATCTGATCAGCATCGCCAACGCCGAACGGGGCTACTATGCCACCGAGCAGAAGTACGCTTCGCTCGATGACCTGATTTCCGGAAAGTACATCACCATCGAGCGGCAGCGGCCTCCTTATACCTACGATGTGGAAACCACGTCCAGCGGTTTCCGCGTGACTGCCACTCGTGACAGCGCCGGCGGTCCGGCCCAGTTCTGGATCGATGAAACCATGCAGGTGCAATCGTCGAATTGAGCTTGATCCGAAGCGTCACTGTCTCGTCGTGCCCAGCGCCTCAGCATAAGGCGGCCGGCCCACTTCTTCCCCTCAGGGGTTCCTTCCTTCTGCCTCTGCATTCAGCACAATAATTTCTGATTGCGGTTTGAACCGGGCTGTATCATCTACCGACTGCGATGGCGCGACCCACAAAACACATCCTGGTGACCGGAGCCGCGGGCAAGGTGGGCAGCCACTTCATCGGACGCATTCTGCAGTCGGACCAGGACATAAGCATTCGCGCCCTATGTCATAACCGGCTTCTGGAGCCCCAAGAGCGGCTGGAGATAGTCCAGGGCAGCATCTCGGACCGGGCGGTGGTGCGCGCCGCCACCCGGGACGTCACCCACGTTCTGCATTGCGCCACCTGCAAGGAAACTCCCGATGACGTGATGGACGTCACGGTCAAGGGCCTGTTCTGGCTGCTGGAGGAGTGCCGCACCAGCCGAGCTTTTGAACAGATCATCCTGATCGGCGGCGATGCCGCGCTGGGGCATTTCTTCTATCCCCACGCCTTGCCGGTAACCGAGCAGCAGAAGCACAGCGCCTATCCCGGCTGCTACGCCCTCTCCAAGGTCCTCGAAGAGGTGATGCTGGAGCAATACTTCATTCAATATGACCTCTCGGGCTGCTGTCTGAGGGCGCCCTGGATCATGGAGAAGGATGACTTCAAGTACTCCCTGTCTTTTGATGAAGATGTTTTCGGCGGACCGCGATGGCGTGACCTGGTGGGCGCCGAGCGCGCCGATGAATATGTGAAAAGCGGCGCGGTGCCGTTGATGCTCGATCCCGGAGGCAGCCCGGTGCGGCGCAATTTCGTCCATGTCAGCGACCTCGTGGACGCGATCGTACTGGCACTCGATCATCCCAAAGCCCACCAGCAGACTTTCAACATTTGCATGAACGAGCCCGTGGATTACCGGCAAGTAGCGGACTACCTGAAAGCGACTCGTGGACTGCCCTCGGTTGAAGTCGAAACCCCGTTCTGGTCAACCTGGCTGGATAACACCAAAGCGAAATTCCTGCTGGGCTGGCGGCCTGCTTTTGATCTGAAGCGGCTGATCGAGGATGCCTGGACTTACCAGCGGAATCCAGCCGATCCGCGCCGGGTCTGGTATCCGGGATAGACGACATTTTCGACAGCCATGCACATCGACTCTCATCAGCACTTCTGGGTCTACAATCCGGGCGAGTTTGACTGGATCGACGATTCGATGGCAGCGCTGCGCCGCGATTTCCTTCCGCCGGCGCTGAAACCGGAACTGGACCAGGCGGGTTTTCAGGGATGCGTTGCGGTCCAGGCGCGGCAGACGCTCGAGGAGACGCGATGGCTGCTTCAACTGGCTGCATCCTCGCCATTCATATTGGGAGTGGTGGGATGGATTGACCTGCAGTCTCCCCAGGTCCGGTCGCAGTTGCGGGAGTTGGCAGAGAATCCCAGGCTGGTTGGCCTTCGCCACGTGGTGCAGGGCGAGCCCGACGAGCGCTTCCTGTTGCGACCGGAATTTCTGCGCGGCATTGCGGCGCTGGAAGAGTTTGATCTGGCCTACGACATTCTGATCTATACCAGGCATCTTCCGGTGGCTGCCGAGTTTGTGCGGCACTTTCCACGTCAGCGTTTCGTGCTTGACCATCTGGCGAAACCGCCGATCAGGAGCCGCAGCCTGCAGCCCTGGACCGACGGAATCCGGCGGCTGGCGGCCTTTCCCAATGTGTACTGCAAATTGTCCGGAATGGTGACGGAAGCCGATTGGCAACGCTGGCAGCCCGCGGATATGACGCCCTATCTGGATGTCGCCTTCGAATGCTTTGGGCCGGACCGTCTCATGATTGGTTCCGATTGGCCGGTGTGCACCGTGGCCGCCTCTTACGCCCGCACCATGCAGGTGGTGAAAGACTACATCGGCCGGCACACCGAACAGGTGCGGGAGGCGGTCCTGGGAGGGAACGCGCAACGATTCTGGAAGTTGAAGTCGCCGCGGGGAGCCGGCAAATAGCCTGTTCTACAATAGAAGAGATGGCTGACAAGGTTTTGCAACTCGATTCCCGGGACAACGTCCTGGTCGCACTCGCCGACCTCAATCAGGGCGAGCAGATCGAATTCTCGGGCAAAAGCTATACGCTGGTTTCGAGCGTGCCCGCCAAACACAAGTTCGCGACCCAAGACCTGGCGGCCGGCGCTGATGTGATCATGTACGGCGTGCTGGTGGGTAGAGCAGCCCGGCCCATCAGCCAGGGACAGGCGCTTACCACGAGCAACGTCCAACATCAGGCCTCCGATTTTCACGAGCAGTCAAGCGCGTACAGCTGGGAACCTCCCGACGTTTCGCGCTGGAAAGGCCGCACCTTCCTGGGCTTCCAGCGGCCGGATGGCCAGGTCGGAACGCGCAACTACTGGCTGGTGGTTCCGCTGGTATTTTGTGAAAACAGAAACATCGGAGTCCTGAAGCAGGCCTTTGAGGAGGAGCTGGGTTTTGCCCCACCGCAAGTCTATCGGCGGCAGGTGGCTGAACTGGCAAAACTGTATCGGGAAGGCAAACTGCAGGACGCCGGCGGCAGCAGCTTGCCGGGGAACGGTTCGGACCCTAAGCGATCCCGCGTGTTTGAAAACATCGACGGCATCAAATTCCTGCTGCATGAAGGCGGGTGCGGCGGGACGCGTGAAGACTCCAACAATTTGTGCGGCCTGATTGCGGGATACATCAACCATCCCAACGTGGCTGGGGCCACCGTGCTCAGCCTGGGTTGCCAGAACGCCCAGATCGGCATATTGCGAAAGCAGATCGAGCAGCGCAATCCGAATCTGGGCAAGCCGCTCATCATTCTGGAACAGCAGCAGAGCGGCTCCGAGTTCAACATGCTTTCGGAGGCCATTCGCCGGACATTTCTCGGCCTGGTTGAGGCTGACAAGGCCAGGCGCGCGCCGGCAGCCCTTTCTCATCTGTGCCTGGGTTTGAAGTGCGGAGGGTCGGACGGATTTTCCGGCATCTCGGCCAATCCTGCCATCGGACACACCGCCGATCTTCTGGTGGCGCTTGGGGGCCGGGCAATTCTTTCCGAGTTTCCGGAACTGTGCGGCGTGGAACAACAGCTCATCAATCGCAGCACCAAAAAAGAAGTCTCGGACCGGTTCGTGAAGCTGATGCGGGACTACCAGGCCCGCGCCCGCTCGGTTGGTTCCGGATTCGAAATGAATCCGTCGCCGGGGAATATCCGGGACGGCCTGCTGACAGACGCCATGAAGTCGGCCGGGGCAGCGAAGAAGGGAGGGAAGTCTCCGGTCACTGCGGTCCTGGACTATCCGGAATATTCCACCCAGCCGGGATTGAATCTGCAGTGCACCCCGGGAAATGACGTGGAATGCGTGACCGCACAGGTGGGTGCAGGAGCCAACGTCGTGTTGTTTACCACCGGACTAGGCACGCCGACCGGCAATCCGATTGCTCCGGTGGTGAAGCTCTCGACCAACTCTTCGCTGGCCCAGCGCATGCACGACATCATCGATATCGATACCGGAGGCGTCATCTCAGGCCAGGCCACCATCGAGCGCATGGGCGAAGACATACTCGAGCAGGTCATCAGGGTGGCCAGCGGCGAGACTCCGACCAAGGCCGAGTTGAACGCTCAAAATGATTTCATTCCGTGGAAGAGAGGCGTATCCCTCTGAGTCAGGCAGAAGGCAATACGAGTCTCAGGCTTGACCGCAAAGTCGCGGTGGTTACAGGGGGTGGCAGCGGCATTGGCCGGGCCATTGCGTTGAAGTTCGCGGCTCACGGCGCCGCCGTGCGGGTCCTCGATCTCAACCTCGCCGACGCGGAAGAGACCTGCCAGCAGATCGCGGCGGCGGACGGAAATGCCGCCGCTTACGCCTGTGATGTCACCGACCGGAAACAGGTGAAGGACACGTTTGCCGAAGTGGCCGCGAAGGGGCCGCTGTCGATTCTGGTAAACAACGCGGGAATCTCGCATATCGGCACGGTCGAAAGCACGACAGAAGAAGATTTCGACCGTGTTTTTCGGGTGAATGTGAAGGGATTCTATAACTGCATGGCGGCCGCGATCCCGCCCATGAAAGTCAACGGCGGCGGCGTGATCCTGAACCTGGCTTCCGTTGCGGGGTCGGTGGGACTCGCCGAGCGCTTTGCCTATTCGATGAGCAAAGGCGCGGCGATAGCCATGACCTATTCCGTGGCCAGGGATTGTCTGGCCGCGAAGATCCGCTGCAACAGCATCTCGCCGGCCCGGGTGCACACTCCCTTCGTGGATAATTATCTGCGCAAGGCTTACCCCGGGCGCGAGGCGGAAATGTTCGACACGTTGTCGAAGACGCAGCCCATGGGCAGGATGGCGGAACCGGGCGAAGTTGCATCGCTCGCGCTTTTCCTGTGTTCGGATGAGGCGTCCTTTATTACGGGTGTGGATTATCCCATCGATGGAGGATTTTGCAATCTTCATGGTTGACCGGTAGAGCTGCAACAGCATGGACCTCGAACTCAAAGACAAGGTAGTCATCGTGACCGGCGGGGCCAAGGGAATCGGCGCGGCCATTGTGCGAGGCTGCGCCGCTGAAGGCGCCGTGCCGGTCGTCGTGGACCGCGACGCGGAAGCCGGGGGTA